>Ga0209013_10000555_pt1 | contig 33761 bp, 26 predicted proteins | sample Cruoilmetagenom2_FD_187291 | JGI IMG/M metagenome (GOLD analysis project Ga0209013, IMG submission 187291) | Oil polluted marine microbial communities from Coal Oil Point, Santa Barbara, California, USA - Sample 2 (SPAdes) (version 2) | ecosystem: Environmental > Aquatic > Marine > Oil seeps ...
GTCATTCTGGTTACTACCTTTTTTGCACTGATTATGGGTTATACCATTGACCGGGTAAGTTTGTTTGCGTTAATTTTTTCTATTGGTATTCTGGTGGATGATGCCATTGTTGTGGTTGAGAATATGTATCGTCGCTGGGCAATGGATGGTGAAATTAGTGATACGACCTCTGTTGATGCCGTAAGAGAAGTGGGTAATCCGACTATTCTGGCAACCTTTACTGTAATTGCGGCCTTGCTGCCCATGGGTATGGTTCGGGGAATGATGGGGCCTTATATGGAACCCATTCCGGCACTGGGTTCCGTAGCGATGATGTATTCACTATTTGCTGCTTTCGTTTTCACTCCTTACCTGGCTATCCGATTCAAACCTGAAATGAATGCGCTGGAAAAAATGGAAGAAGTTGAGCACCGGACAGTAAAACGTCTTGATGGCTTTTACCGCGGTATTCTGAATCCGCTGATTGATAGTAAATTTGCCGGTACTACTTTTCTGATAGGTTTATTTGTTGTTTTCTTCCTTTGCTGCAGTCTGTTTTATTTCAAGGTGGTTAAAGTAAAAATGATGCCGCTTGATAACAAGGCTGTTTTTAATGTGGTTATCAACTTTCCTGAGGGGACCGCATTACCGACTACAGCAAATTTAACTCGTCAACTGGCTCAGGAAGTCAGAAAAGTTCCTGAAGTGACAGCTATTCAATCCTATGTAGGTACTGCTACACCGTTTGACTTTAATGGCCTGGTGCGTCACTACTATTTACGTCAGCAACCCTGGCAGGCAGATTTGAATGTGCAATTACTGCACAAGAAAGATCGTGAAAGAAGCAGTCATGATATTGCAACTGAGGTCAGAAAGACTCTGACTGAATTGATTGCCAAAAAGGTAAAAGAGGGCGTTTATGCAAAACTGGATGCGCCTAGAATCCAGGTTGTCGAAATGCCGCCTGGACCCCCTGTATTGCAATCAATGGTTGCTGAAGTTTATGGCCCGACTGCTCATGAACGTCGTGAAGTCGCAATGAAATTAACTGAATTATTTGAACAGGCAGATTCCATTGCTGATGTGGATAATTATATTCAGAAGCCTTATCAGATCTGGAACTTCAGAGTTAACCGTGAAAAAGCAATTCGAGCTGGAGTGAGTGTGGACGCGGTTAATAAAGCACTGGAAATGGCAATGGGAGGTTTTGTACTGGGTGATATTAAAGATGGTTCAATTCTGGAACCCACCATGATTGTTATGCAGGTGCCTCTGGATATTCGAGCAAACTTTAACTATCTGAGTCAACTACCTGTTCCTACGATGCAGGGTAGTAGTGTTCCCCTGGCAGAACTGGGTGCTTTTACCAGAGGTTATAAAGAACCTGTCATATACCATAAAGATCTTCGGGATGTTGAGTATGTTATTGGTGAGGTTGTAGGTGAATTTGCAGCACCAATTTATGGTATTTTTGAAGTGGAAGATATGCTTGCTCTGGAAGAAAATCTGGGGCCTCGTAAAGAACATGTTACTGGTGAACTGCTGGGACCACCTGATTCCAGTGATATGCATAAATATTCAGGCTTTGAATGGGGGGGAGAGTGGACTGTTACCTATGAGACTTTCCGTGATATGGGATTAGCTTTTGGTGCAGCAATTATCCTGATTTATATGCTGGTTGTCTGGGAGTTTGGTAATTTCACTCTGCCGGCAGTTATTATTTCACCTATTCCATTAACTCTGGTGGGTATTATTCCTGGTCATGCAATTATGGGTGCTGAATTTACAGCGACCTCAATGATTGGTTTTATTGCACTTGCCGGTATTATTGTTCGAAATTCCATTTTGCTGGTGGATTATTCACGCCAGGAAATTACCCGAGGGGTTGAAATTAAAGAAGCCATTATCATGGCCTGTATTACCAGAACCCGCCCCATTGTGATCACTGCACTGGCGTTGGTAGTCGGTTCTACTGCCATCCTGTTTGACCCGATCTTCCAGGGTATGGCTGTTTCACTGATGTTTGGTGTTTTTGTTTCAACACTTTTGACTCTGATTGTTATTCCTCTAGGTTGTTATTCCGGGCGTGCTTCTTTCTGTGAAACTATGAGTGAAGAACATCCGGATTTTAAGGTCTGTCTGGATGATAATGAGCAAATAAAAAAGAAAGATTCTTCAGAGGGCTTGTCTTTCAGCAAGATTCTTTTCAGCATCTATACTGTTACAGTAACTATTGTTCAGGTGGTATGGTGGAGTCTTCAGGGGCTTTATTCGGTACTCTTTAAAAGAAAGAAAGAAGTTGCTAAACCTGCAAGCCAGCCAGCGCCAACCAAAACAGTTACTGCAACAACTGTTTCTGCCGGGGCTTCTGAGCAGTCAAAAGCACCAGAGCAAGCAAAAACCTCTGAACAGTCGAAGGCTCCTGAACCAGATAAGCCTGAAAAAGCAGAGGCACCAAAGGAAATAGCTGAAAAAGTAGAAGCTCCAAAGGAAGTAGCTGAAAAAGCAGAGCCAGTTAAAAAAGTAGAGCCAGCTAAACAAGAAACCGCTAAAGAAGAAGCTGCTAAACCTGAAATCGCATCGACGGTCACGAAAAAACCGGTTGCAAAAAAAGCAGCAGTTAAGAAGAAATTTGCGGCAAAGAAAAAGGCAGCTGCAGTGAAAAAATCCGTAAAGGATCAAGCACCTGCTAAACCAACGCCGGCTAAAAAAGCTGTTAGAAAAACGGCCAAAAAGAAAGGACGCCGTGGAATACAGCTAAAAGGGGATTTAGGCGGAGAGTAATTAACCTTTTTACCGAGTCCTGATGCTTGAGGACTTATAATTTGCAATACTCGAATTTTTCGAGTATTGCCTGTTTGTTTTATGGGGATTATAAATGATCACTGTGGTAGGTAATCTGAAAGGGGGTACTGGTAAAAGTACCGTCGCTTTTAATCTGGCTGTCTGGCTGACATTAAACGATCATGATGTAAAAATATTTGATCTGGATCCTCAAGCAACATTAAGTGATGTGTGTGATATTCGTGAAGAAGATGAATATGAGCCTCTTCTTTCAATAAGTAATTCAATCGATGAAATCAAATCGGCTAAAGAAGAACAAATACTCATTGATGTCGGTACGGCTGATACAAAATCCATGCGCAAGGCTATTTCACTGGCGGATCGCATCATTGTACCTGTGCCGCCAAGTCAGGCTGATATCTGGTCTACTCAACGTTTCATAAAAATGGTGCTTGATATTCGCGGCAAGAAAAAAATGCCGCAAATGCTGGGCTTTGTTAACCGTGCTGATACCCATTTAGGGGTCAGGGAAACCGGAGAAGCAGAAGAAGCAATTAAAATGTTACCGCATATTGATCTGGTTGATACTCGTCTATATCAGAGAACGGCCTATCGGCGCTCATTTAGTGAGGGTCTGGCTGTATTTGAACTTGAACCAAAGAGCAAAGCAGCAGCGGAAGTTAATAAGTTTTCCAGCATTGTCTATCCAGGATAGTTTTGGTAAACCTATTGTATTGAAAAATTCTTTTTAAGGGTAGTGTATTGTGAAATCAATGAACATTATTCGCTGGTTATTCAGTCATTTAACACTCATTGTTGTATTATCACTAATATTATACTTCTATTGGAACCGGAATGAAATCTGGTCAGATAATACTACAGAACCGCATAAGATAGTGACTTCTGATGTGCGTACTGAAAATGAAAAAATAGACTTAAACAGAGCTGAACTGACCGTTAATAATGAAGATATAATAAAAATAGAAAAAAAATCACAAAAAAATGAAAAAAGTATTTTAAAATATGGTAATATAGTAAAGGATTCCGAAAAAAAGATTTTATATCCTGGAGATGTTATAGATTCTGATAATGAATCGAGTGTTTTTTCCGAACAAGTTACAAAAGTTCAGCAAAATGAAACGCCGCAGAGTAGTCAATCAGAGACGGCGCATTTTAAAGATGAAGATTTACAGAAGCAAATACGTTCCAGACAAAAACAATTACAGAATCAAATGGTTTCTTTAATACCTATTAGTAGTAATAAGGATAATAAATACGCTAAACAGGCTGGCACAAAAAAATCGCTAAAGGAAAAAAGTGAATTAGAGAATGTTCAGCCGTTAACAGAAGAAGAAACAGAATAGAGGTCGAACAAAAAACCAGTGTAAGGAGCTGGTTAGCAGGGAAAGCTGAAATAATATTACGGATTTTAAATATCAATATGTACAATTTACCGAGCTTAGCTCCCAAAAAATAGAATGAAAAATTACATGGGGTCGTTAATGCTCAGGAGAGAGAAAAATGCCTATCAAAAGGTTATATCACAAGCTGACTTCTGATGAAGATTCTTCCGGCTTTGATTCAGAAACGATTAATTCTCGTCAGAAAGGTTCAGAGGTTAAAGGTCAGAGATTACAGTTAATTGTTTATACTGCACTTTTTGCTTTTATTGTATTAGCTGCTTATGGTTATTACCTTATTTTCAATCTGACTCATGATGTTCACTCTTTATCAAATGATGTAAGACAAATGACTAAATCAGTTAATCAGATGACTCAGTCAGTGAATGTCAATATGGAACTGATTTCAGCTAATATGATTCAGATGCAAAAAAGCACCAGTTTGATGGCTGAAACAGTCGCTACAACAATGCCTGTTATGTCTGAGAATACGACAAAAATGACAAAGACAGCAGACAATGTCAGCAATCGTATTGATGGTATGAGTACCAATATGAGTACGATGAGTACTGGTATCGTTGGTATGCAAAGAGATATGTGGAGTATGAATCAGAGTGTTTCAAATCCTGCTGAAAGTATGTTTGATAGTATGAAGCCATGGAGAAATAACAGAAGAGGAAAGAATACCCCAGGTTCACCGGGACCATTGCCTTTTCCACCCCCAGTGCGTTAATATAAAACTATATTAACCAAACCACTGGAGCACTAATGTTTGCAGGTCCGAGCAAGTTACTTAAATCAAGATTAAAGAGTTTGCAGGATAATCTGGCGACAGAGAATCCTATCCTTATCGAAGCAGTTGACTCCTTTACAGAACTGGACAAAGTCGCCTATCGACTGGGTCTGTTAACGAAAGATCAATCCTTTGCCACCACAATCTCCTGGTGGCCATTAATTTCCGTGTTAGGTACTTTTTCAGCGGGAAAATCATCCTTTATTAATAGTTATCTTGGTGTGAATTTACAATTAACCGGTAACCAGGCGGTTGATGATAAATTTACTGTGGTGAGTTACAGCCAGGAAGACAGAGTCAGAGTGTTGCCGGGACTGGCACTTGATGCAGATCCGCGCCTGCCTTTTTATCAGATCAGTGAAGAAATTGAAAAAGTCCATGTCGGCGAAGGCAGTCGTATTGACAGTTATCTGCAATTAAAAACCTGCAAAAGTGATGCGCTCAAAGGTAAAATTCTTATTGATTCCCCAGGATTTGATGCTGATGAACAACGCAATGCCACTTTGAAAATTACCGATCACATTATTGATCTGGCTGATTTAGTACTGGTGTTTTTTGATGCAAGACATCCTGAACCCGGAGCAATGAAAGATACTCTGGAACATCTGGTGGAAGGAACTATCCGCCGTAATGATGCTGGAAAATTTCTATTTATTTTAAATCAAATGGATTCCACTGCAAAAGAAGATAATGCTGAACAGGTTGTCGCTGCCTGGCAGCGTGCAGTTGTTCAGACAGGTCTGTCAACAGGCCGTTTTTATTGTATCTACAATGAGGAAGTCGCTCCGCTGATTGAAGATGAGTATCTGCGCCAGCGTTATAAAGATAAACGTGATATTGATATGGGTGAAATTGAGCACCGTATGCAGGAAGTCAGTGTTGAACGGGTATACCGGATCATTGGTTCTCTGGAAAATACGGCTAATCAAATAGAACAGGTGTCAGTACCGCAGATTAAAGAAGCAATGGATTCCTGGTATCGCTCGGTTCTGACCATTGATGGGGTGATTTACGGTTTATTAATTTCACTCCTGTTAGGACTGTCAATTTATGCCGGTTATTGGATTGACTGGTCATTTCAACCGCCCTGGCTGGAAAGCCTGAAGGCGAGTAAAATTGCACAAATCAGTTTTGCCGGGGTATTTGCTGTCCTGTTGGTAGGTATTCATTTCTGGGTACGCCGAATTGTGGCTAAACGGATTGTTAAAAAACTACCGACAACAGACGGACCGGGAAATATCGCCGCTGCTTTTATTAAGAATACCCATCCATTGCGTAGTGTGTTTTCAATGAAACCCACAGGTTGGGGCAGAAGAGGGCGAAAAGCCATTGAGCGTGTTCGAAATGAAGCTGACAACTTTGTTAAGTCGCTTAATGATAACTTTACCGATCCTTTGGGGCGTAAAGAAGCACAACGACTGGCATTGGAAGAGGAACAGCTTAAAAAAGAAGCTGATGCTCAGGTTGCTGAAGCCACGAGTTAATTTCAAAATAATGAGAGAGAAAAAGCGATGCACAGGCATCGCTTTTTTTTTGGTCTATAATACTAGTTAACATATTATTTGGAATGGGTCTTATGAATTTTGAAAAAGTTTCTTTTGCCTTTTTTATTGTCTTTGCATTAACCCTCAACTTCGGTTTTTTTACCGGTGAAATTGATAATCCGGCACATCATCATGTTTATGAATTATTTGCCGCTATTGTTATCAGCCTGATCGCAACAATAATCAAACTCGGTGACCGCTCTCATATCGGTGCTGTTTTATTGGCTACCAGTCTGGTTGCAGATATACATCTTATAGGGGCTGCAATTATCTGGGGTGTAGGAGAACATATAACAGGAACCGGCATGACTCCGGAGATTATGAGTACAGTTGTTTCCGTTTCGGGAGGCGCATTAATTGCTAATATTACTTCTGTTGTATTACTGGTGATTGAAACTGTGGTAGTTCGTCGTTAATGTGCGGTTTTTAATGAATAATTATTATGCCGGAATGTGATGAATAGTTTAATCTTTCTTTTATTAAAGCGGCTTCGTCTGCCGATAATTCTTCTGATTTGCAGTTATGCTATTGTCATATTAGGTTTTGTGTTAATTCCCGGACAAGATGATCAGGGCAATGTCTGGTACATGAGCTTTTTTCATGCCTTCTACTTTGTGAGTTTTATGGGATCCACTATTGGTTTTGGTGAAATACCCTATGAATTTACTAATGCCCAGAGGATGTGGACTATTTTTAGTATTTATATCTCTGTCACCATCTGGTTATATAGTATTGGTGCTGTTCTGAGCACACTTCAAAACCCTGCCTTTAAAAAAGTTCTCAGAAAAAATGAATTCAGGAAAAAAGTACGCCGTATCAGAGAGCCTTTTTATTTAATTTGCGGGTACGGTGACACAGGTAAGTTATTAGCTCATGAATTATCTCAAAATCATATTTTATCGGTGGTGCTGGACATTGATCAGGAGCGTATTGATAACCTGCAAATGGATGAGCCTGATATTGATATACCGGCACTGGCTGCCAATGCCTCCTTTCCAAAGGTACTTGAAAGTGCCGGACTAACCAATCGCCATTGTATCGGTGTCATTGCCCTGACGAATAAGGATGAAGTCAATCTGCAAATTGCAATTACCGCCCGGTTGCTGAGTAAGAAACGGATGGTAGAAGACATGGACCTGATGGTGGTTTGCCGGGCTGAAACTAATCAGGCGGAAGCCAATATGGCTTCCTTTGGTACCAGTCATATTATTAATCCCTTTGAAGTTTATGCCAGACGACTGGCACTTTCAGTTCGTTCTCCCAGTGCCTACCTGATATATGAGTGGCTGACTAATCCTAATCACCAGGTCCGAGATGAACCGATTGCTCCTCCAAAAGGTACCTGGGTAATCTGCGGCTATGGCCGGTTTGGCAAGGCAGTGGCACGACATTTAAACTATGTCGGTGTGAAAACTGTTATTATTGAAGCACAACCAGAAAAAACTAATGCACCGGATGGCACGATTAAAGGACGGGGGACAGAGTCTATTACCCTGCGTGAAGCAAAAATTACGGATGCGGTGGCAATTGTTGCCGGTACGAATAATGACGCTAATAACCTGTCCATCATTATTACTGCTCAGGATGAGATGAAACGCTATGATGAAATGCAGGGAAGAGATAAAGCGTATAATGACAGGTATGATTTGAATGAAGCGTTTCAGGAAACCTCAGATAAAAAAACATTATTTACCATTGCCAGACAAAATTTCAGTCACAATAAAAAAGTATTTAAGAAAGCTGATCTGGATTTTGTTATGCAGCCGGCAAGTATTATTGCTGGAGAAATCCTGTCTATCATCAAAACACCGCTGTTAACAAATTTCTTATCATTGGCCAGAAGACAAAAAGATGAATGGGCCAATATTTTGATTAGCCGTCTCAGCAGCTTTATTGAAAACGATATGCCAACCACCTGGATGGTAGAAATTTCAGAACAGCAAACACCGGCTGTGATGTGTTTTTTAAAAAATAGTAAAATTACCACCGAAGAAATATTACGACACCCAAGAAGTAGGGATAGTTTTTTAAATTGTGTTGTCTTATTAGTACATCGAAAAAAAGACAGGCTTTTGTTGCGTAATGGCCTGACTTCCTATGAAAAAAGAAGCAATAACAACGAAGCAAAAAGTTTTAATGATTATTTACTTCCGGAAAAAGATTTTCAGATACAGGAAGGCGATCAATTACTCATTTGCGGTGATCAGGAAAGTATGAAGCTGATGTGCTGGACAGTTAGTAATATCAATGTCTACAATTACATTAAGTCCGGCTATGAATTACCTGGTGGCTATGTTTGGCAATGGCTGTATAATCACAGGATTTTTCGACAAGAAATGCATTTACAGAATAAGACTGAATGAAGAATTTTATGAGATTAGTTATAGGCAATGTTTTTACAATAAAAAACAATTTACTGGTGAGCTTATGTATTCCTGTTTTATTATGGGCAATACCTCTACAGGCTGGAAATAACTACCTGTTCCCCAGTGATATTACTGACCAGTCTGAACAGGCAGTGTATGATACTGAACGTGCCAATCGATATGCAAGTCAGCGTACATGGGCTTATCCTGAAAATAATTCTCTGAATCCTAATCACCAGGGACGGCAAACCTATAATGAGGATCAATACATTACTATAGACGGTCAGGCCCCTCCTTATCAGATGCAGCCAGAATACGATCATTCAAACTTTAACAACGCTGAGCGCAGTAAAAACATTGATTATGATTCAGGTCGAGTGAAAAATTATCGTTCTGTTAATAAAGTTCCCGAGCTGACACAGCCAAATATTCCGCAATATAATACCTCTTCCGGCTCAACAGGAATGCCGGCTTATACCAGGAAGCAGTATCAGGGAGAAAAGTTTCCCGGGGAAAAATATGCTGACGACTTTGGCAATCGTATGTATGAACAAACCATGGAAATGGGGCAAACAGCATACCCCGGGAATACCGGAACACGAAATAAAGCGACTTACTATAGACGAATGAATTCAAATCTGCTCTATCCTGGTGATGTTGAACCTGTTAATCGTTTCTTGGGTAAAAGCAATGAAATAATGCAATATCAGCCACCTGTACAAACTCAGCAGCCAAAACAAAAAAATCAAATTCAATATGTTCCTGTTCCCGTGCCGGTATACAGGGTACCAGGAACTTTGCCGGGAACAGTTCCCGGACTCATTACACCGTCTAATATGGTGCCGGGATACAGTCATCTCAGCCCATACAATAACTATGGTAGTTCAGGCTATGGAAGTCCTAACTATGGCAGTTCAGGCTATGGAAGTCCTAATTTCGGTGGTTTAAACAATCCTTTTGGCATGCCTTATAATTCAGCTCCTGGTTTTGGCACTTTCCCGGGAATGGGAATGGGTAATCCATTTGGTAATACTTTTAATAATTATGGTAATAATCCCTATGGCGGCTCGCCTTTTACCATGCCAGGTTTAATGGGACCAGGTTTTTTTCAATAATTTCTTTAGAGCCAATTTAATTAGTATTTATCTAACAATTTAGTAACTCCGAACAGATCCCTTCTCCCAGAGGGAGAGGGAATTAATAGATAAAAACTAATTAGCTGCTCAACCCCTCTATTTTACCAATATTACTAAACACTTATACACATAAAAGTATTCTGAAAAAACGAATATTTGTAGTTTTTCCAATTTGCCTTCTGTATAATTTCCGGCTTTGCTGAAAGGCAGTACTAATTAAGTTTATCACAAAATAGCTAGAGGAAATCGACGATGCCAATGCTTCTTAATCAGCAAACTGACTTTTCTGCTTCTGCACAGCTGAAAATTGCGATTATATCTGATACCCATGAAGTATTGGATACACAGATAAACAATCTGATAAAAAGCTGTGATATAGCAATACATGCCGGTGATATCGGCACCAATTCAGTTCTTGAAGAAATGCAGCCAAAATCAGGTTATATTATTGCTGTTGCAGGCAATAATGATAAACCTTATCTCTGGGATTTTAAGGACTGGGCAACCGTTAAAAATCTGCCGCATCAGATAGAATTGTCAGTACCTGGTGGAAAAATTGCGATTGAACACGGTCACGAACATGACATGTTTAAACCTTCTCATGATGACTTAAGAGCTGCACATCCAGAGGCACGTGTGGTTATCTATGGTCATACTCATATTCAGGTCATTGACCAGGATGATCCTGATAAGTATGTGGTGAATCCTGGAGCTGCCGGTCATACCCGGAATAAAGGTGGTCCTTCATGCATAATTCTGACTATTGATAATGATAACTGGAATTATGAAGCACTCAGGTTTTCTGAATCATAAGACAGACGCTTCTAGTCTCCTCGCGGCAGCACTTTATTAAGATAAATATAGCCTGCAATAGCTGAAATAGTAGAACCCAGTAAAATTCCCAGACGATCATTCATTAAGACCGCTTCCTCTCCGCTTTGTTCAAATGCCAGTGAACCAATAAATAAACTCATGGTAAAGCCGACTCCACACAGGAATGCAACACCATAAAGTTGTTTCCAGTTAATATTATCCGGTAATGAGGCAATCCCAAGTTTAACGGCTAGAAAACTGAACAGCATTACACCCACCTGTTTGCCAATAAATAAGCCCAGAATGATCCCCAATGGTATAGGTTCAAGTATAGAACTCATGCTGAGTCCATCCAAAGGTACACCAGCATTGGCAAATGCGAAAACCGGGATAATGACATAGGAAACACTACCGTGCAGATCTTGCTCCAGTGTTTTAGATAGTGATGCTTCACCATCAGAATGAGGTTTCAGGGGTATAAAAAAAGCCAGAAGAACACCTGCTAAGGTGGCATGTACGCCTGATTTTAAAACTGCAACCCATAAAATGGTGCCAATTAAAAGATAAGGTACTAATGTATTTGTGTTACGATTATTTAACAGGGCAAGGAGAATCAGGGCTGCACTTGCAACTATTAAACTGATTGTGGATAGTTCACTGGTATAAAAAATAGCAATAATTATGATTGCGCCCATGTCATCCATAATTGCCAGAGAAACCAGAAAAATTTTCAGGGCAACGGGCACTCTTTTACCAAAAATCGCTAAAATACCCAGGGCAAATGCAATGTCGGTGGCAGCCGGAATTGCCCAGCCTTTAATTGCAACGGGATCATTCCAGTTAAATGAGACATAAATAGCAGCAGGTATCAGCATGCCTCCGAGCGCGGCAAAAGCCGGCAGAATAATTTTTTTCGGTTCGGATAATTCACCTTCCAGAAGTTCTCTTTTTAATTCGAGGCCGATTAAAAAGAAAAAAATGGCCATCAATCCATCGTTAACCCAGAGAATCAATGGCTTTGCAATATGCAGGGCACCCACTTTAATCTCAACGGGTACATCAAGAAGACTCAGATAAAGTCCGGAAAGTGGTGAATTAGCAGCTATGATGGCAAGAACCGCAGCAATCATCAGAAGAATGCCGCTGGCACTTTCTTTCTTTAAAAAATCCTGAAATAAATTAACCAAATGATTTTGGGATGATGGCATCTATAATATTACTCTTGCACATGGAATCGGAGCTTTTCTCAGGTCAAGTATACAATAAATGCTCAGATCATAGAATTAACAATTCGTGGTATGATCAATCATATTCCCGGAAAATTTGTGAACAATGAAAGCAATGTTAACGTGTGCTTTAACAAAGATAACATTACGGGCTTTTTGCTTGCTGCTATTGGCATTGTTGATGTTTCAGTCCGCTTCGGCGCAAGAAACTGCCTTATCTGTCAATATCACTATTGAAGGTCTGAATGATGAAGAAAAAAACAATGCTCTGGCCTATCTTGAAATTGAAAAAAATAAACTTAATCCGAACCTGAATGAATTATGGCTTAAACGGCTGCATTCCAAAGCAGAGGAGAATATTAAACAATCCTTACGTCCTTTTGGCTATTACCAGGCTCTTGTTGCCAGTCTTTTGGAAAAAGACAGCACGGGTACCTGGCAAGCCAGATACCAGGTTAAGACAGGTGAACGAGTCAAAATTGTTAGTATTGATTTGACTATTAACGGAGGAGGGATTAATGACTCGGAAGTTTTGTCTGCTGTCGAACAATTCTCCATTAAAGAAGGTGATTTACTGGATCATGAGGTTTATGAACTAGAAAAAGATAATTTACTTAATTCAATTGGTCACCTTGGTTACTCAGATGTTAAAACAGAAAAAAAACAACTTCTGGTTGATCCTTTTAAAAATTCAGCTGAAATTACTTTGCTTATTAATACAGGTGAGAAGTATTATCTGGGTGAATTTCATTTTCATCAAAGTTCTTTACAGGAGGACTTAATTAATCGCTATATTCATGATGTAAAACCGGGCGATCCTTTTTCTCAAAAACGCCTGTTATCACTACAGCAATCATTAATGAGCAGCGGCTATTTTTCACTGATTGATATTAAACCTGAATACAGTCAAACAAAGGAACAACATGTCCCTGTTGATATCACATTAACACCGGCAAAACAGCATAAAATATCCTTTGGTCTGGGCTATGACACTGAGATTGATTTAAATGCATCGATTCGCTGGAATAATCGTTTAGTTAATAGCTATGGTCATAATACGGATGTATTACTTAAAGTTTCAGATAAAAAAAGTTTCCTGCGCGGTACTTATTGGATTCCGGTCTACAATCCAGGCACTGATAAGCTTGGTATTACTGCAAAATTTGAAACTGAAGAAACAGATGATACGGATCGGAACACATTGGATCTTGAAGTTGCCTTGATTTCTAAATGGCGAGACTGGGACTCAAAATTATTTACGGAATATAAATTTGAACGATTTGAATCAGGTGCTGAACCAGAAACAATTACCCGTTTATTGAGTATTGGCGGACGTCTTGAGAATGTTTCATTTGAAACGGGGCTCTATCCCAGGTCCGGATGGGCGGCCTTTGCTGAATTAAGAGGTGCTCCTAGTCTGGTCTGGTCAGATACTGATTATCTACGTATGCATTTAAAATCCAGATTGTTATTTCCTGTTCAGGAGAAGGGGCGCTTTATTTTACGTGGGGAACTTGGTCTGGCTGGAGTCGGGGACTTTGATAAGTACCCAAACTCTTTACGTTTTTTTGCCGGAGGCGATCAAAGTGTTCGCGGCTACGACTGGAAGTCACTTGGACCTGAAGATAAAAGTGATGAGATCGTTGGCGGTAAAAATGTTATCAGTGCTTCCATTGAATACAACCATAAAATTTCTCAGAAATGGGTGGCAGCCGGGTTCCTTGACGCTGGTAATGCCTATAATGATGAGCTTGATAAACTTTATTATGGTGCAGGATTCGGTGCTCGCTGGATTTCTCCTGTCGGAATGGTTCGAGCTGATTTAGGCTGGCCAATTAATGAAGATGATGAAGCCACTAAGTTATCATCATTGGTATTTTATTTTGGCTTTGAAGTAAGTTTATGAGCTTTTTTACAAAATCATCACTTTTTAAGTGGCTTAAACGAATAGTACTGACAGTTGTGAGTGTGTTGAGTCTTTCTTGTCTGATTCTTATGCTGTTGCTGGGGACACAAACCGGTACACAATGGTTATTTGCAATGGCACACTCTGTGTCAGAAAAAGCATTATTAGAAGAGATGTTTAGTTATAAGACGTTACAGGGAAATTTATTTGATACGATTTATATCACCGATTTTGAGTATCACGATAGTGATGTGCAATTAAATGTTGATAAGCTTGTTTTTTCCTGGAAGCCGCAAAAACTGCTGCAGAATATTTTTTATCTTGAACAATTAAAACTTGATGTCGTACGTTTCAGAAATAAAAATCACTCAAGGGATGAACAAGGCTCTGATTCTAGTTCTGGTTTAGACGATGACTCAAAGCAGGAAGCATTACTATCTGATATTAAATTACCTTTAAATATTATTATTAATAAAGTTGAATTATCTGATATCCATGTCCTGACAAATCCAGATGAACCAGCCCTTAAAATTAATGCCTTAACTATAAAAGCTGATGCTAAGTTATCTACAGTCAATATCTCTCAAATTGAAATTAAAACACCGGAATTTGAATTATTAAGTCATGGAAAGTTGATTCTAAAAGATCATTATCCCATGGAAGTACAGACCGAACTGAAAATAAATAGCAATGAAATTCCCCCGGTGTTATCTAAAGGCGTGCTTAAGGGTGACTTTAAGCAGCTAAATCTTATACAGTCACTGACAGGTGGATTGCAGGGGGAGCTTGATATCAGACTGCATAATCCGCTGTCTGAGTTGACCTGGAATGGTACGGCCAATGTTAGACAGATACCGCTTCGTTTACTTAATAAAGACATTGATATAAAAGAGGAAGTATTTCACCTTTCCCTGAAAGGTGAAGGAAATCTAGATGAAATTATATTAAAAACTTTGCAGCTTAACTTGTCAGAGGGAAAAATTGTTTTGGCCGGAAAAGTTAACTGGGACTCTGATTCCAACTCTGGTTTCAGTTCTGGCTCCAGTTCTGGCTCCAGTTCTGGCTTAAATTGGGATCTTATATTGAATACCTATAATCTTAATCCCTCCGTTATTTATCCTCAATGGCCAGGTGAAATTAACTTAAAGCTTGAAGCTAAGGGTAAACAAAAAACACCCTGGAATGAATTTGATGAGAAGAATATAGAACTAAAGCTAAGCTTACATCATTTAAAAGGAACTTTGCATGGACAGCCATTATCGGGTAAAGGTTATTTTGAAATGGATAATGGCTTTATTCAGGTTCAGAATGTTCAATTGAATAGCGGTACAGCTAATATCAATATTAATGGAACGATTACTCAGAAGCTTGATCTAAAGTGGCAAATGGATATTCCCGAATTGAGACATCTGCTGCCGGAGCTGTCTGGTTTTCTTATTGGCAGCGGCCAGTTATCCGGTACTCAGGAGTTCCCGATTTTAGCGGGAGAAATTAATGCAGACAAGCTGCAATATGATGATTTCAAACTTAATAAAGCTAAACTTGATTTTTCTGTTTCTGCAGACGAAAAACATCTAAGTCATCTATCTCTTAAAAGTGATAATATTTTATTTGCTGATACTAATATCCAAAATGTAGCATTGAAAATTGATGGTACCGGAAAAACACATAATATTGGTTTCAAGTCCAATGTTATGGGCAGTCTCATCCAGCTTAATGCAAAAGGTCAGTATTTTGATACTGAGAATTTCTGGCAAGGTGATGTTAATCAACTCAATGTTAATGGCAAAGTCCCTGGGGTATGGCAACTTAAAGAATCTTCTCGTTTAGTCATTTACCCGGAGAAGGCCAATCTTGATAAATTATGTTTAATAAACAGAAAGGCCTCAGTCTGTACTAGCGCACAATGGCATCCAGATAATACACAGGCAGATATTCAGGCAACAAGTATTGCACTTGATAGAATAAAAGCCTGGCTGCCCGATGATATAAATGAATTGACTGGTGAAGCAAATTTGAATGCCAGTGTTTCAATACAGCAGATGCTTAAGGCGGTGTTAAATATTGAACTGAGCCCCGGCCATATTGCTTATCTTTTTGATGACCATAAACAAGTACGATTAAAACATCAAAATGGCAGCATTCAGGCTGTATTGGATGAACAGGAATTAACAACTCAGTGGAATTTAAATATAGGTGAACATGGCATAAAAGGAAATTTAAAAGTGCCTCGTCCTGCTTTGGAAAGTGATCTTTTTGAAGCACCCATAAAAGGTGATATTAATCTTGATATCAAAGAACTGGGATTATTGACGGCTCTAGTTCCTGAGATCAGAGATGCACAGGGATTTATACATGCTGACCTTCAAATTGGCGGTATAGTATCAAAACCAGACGTAGCTGGCGCAGTGGAGTTTGTTTCAGAAAAAATTAGTATTCCACTTACAGGGATGGAATTGAGCAAGGTTAAATTCAGTCTTAAAGGTAATGCGGATAAGCCGATTGATATTAAGGGTATAATTCATTCAGAAAAGGGAATGCTGAATCTTAATGGGGAACTCAGCTTAAATGCAAAGAAAAAATGGCCGGTTAAATTACACCTGCAAGGAGAAAATTTTCAGATCGTTAATTTGCCCGAACTTCAGGCAATAATTTCACCTGACATTAAATTGACCCACGGTATTGATGGCATAAAAATAAAAGGTCTGCTTGATATACCTGAGGCTGGTATTTTCTTCAATGAATTGCCTGAAGGCTCAAAAACTGTGTCAGATGATGTCGTTGTTGTTGGAGAAGAAGCGGCAAAGCCCGCAAACATTGATCTTGATATAACGGTCAAACTGGGAAAAGATATTCATCTTAAAGCCATTGGTCTTAACGCCTGGTTAAATGGTCAAATGCGTATAAAAAAATCATCGGGACAATTGGCAACAGCTAATGGTGAATTAAGAACAACTCATGGAACTTTTCGTGCATATGGACAAAACCTTACAATAGAACAGGGACGATTGTTTTATGCAGGAGGGTATCTGGATAATCCCGGCTTAAACATTCGAGCCAATAAAGAAGTTAAGGATGTTACAGTTGGCGTTATGGCAACCGGCACAGCAAAAGTTCTTGATGTCAGTGTCTTCTCCAATGATCCCGGCCTTAATTCAAAAGATATTGTGTCATTATTATTAACGGGTCAGAAATTTGATGATGCAGATAATGCCCGTTTTTATGCGGGTACTGATCTGAGTGATGAGTTGAGTGTTGGTGTTAATGCAGGTGTTGGTGATGAAAGCAGTGAGTTTGTAGTACGATATAAATTACTTAAGAATATGCATGTGGAAGGGATAAGCAGCACACAAAAAAGTGGTGGGAATTTAATTTATACTATTGAAATTGAGTGATATAAACTAAATTTTTCCTCCCCCGGGGGATTAGGGGGAGGGCTTTTTGAACTATTAAATGGAAACTATTTCGGAGTATAAGAAAATTTCTGACCACCGACACTTGCAGCGGCCATCAGGCCCCCTTTGTAATCAGTAAAAATGGCAATTCCGTTACTGTATTTTGTTTGTGCGGCAACACCAGATTTTGCAGCAACTGCTGAGGCCTGGGCTCCCAGTTGATAATTGCCCTGAATAAAATGCTCATAGGCCTTTTCATTCTGGAAAAAGATAATTTCACTATAAGCTTCAGCACCTGCCTGCCAACCGACGCTGACTTGAGTCATTTGGGTTGTACCTGTTACCGCACCTTGTTTATAAACAATGCCGTCGCCATGGGCACCACCAACAATAAAACCTGCTTTACCAATAGTCGGGAAAACGGCATATCCATAGGCCTGTTCAAAAAAGTTTTTTAGAGATTTATCTTTGTTTTTAAAGTGAGCCAGGGTTTCATTTGCTTTTAATTCTGCATTGGCATCCCAGGCCCATAAATTTGACATTGGAATAGTTAATAATAAACATAAAGAGAGTATCTTTAGGAATGAATTCATTTTTTTCTCCACAGGTTGGAAATATTGGGCTGGAGGTATTATAACTAATTTTTAAACAACGTAAACAGTAAATTTTGAACCTGAAATTGTCTGAGTCGGTTTTATATGTTTACTAAACATATACTATGATACTTCTCTTGATTAATTTAATGAAATAGAGATTATTATGAGCCAAATTAAAATTCTTTTTATCTGTACGATTTTTTCCTTACTTGTGGCTTGCGGCGGCGGTGCTAAAGTTGAAACTACAACAACAACCATGGGACAGGAATTAATGGATTTGGATGAAAGTTATAAAAAAGGTCTTTTGACTGAAAAAGAGTACAATAATGCGAAGGAAAATATAATGGATCGCTATAAATAAGCTTAAGCTAAGTGCTGGCCTGATAATTCTCCCAGGCGGACTGGATTGTCTGATTCAGTTCGCTTGCGGTTGAAGTTGTAGACTGTGTTATCAGGATATCTTCAAATAAAGCACGTACTTTAAACTTATGCCTGTTGACTGATTGTCCTTCCCATTGTTTCTTTTTCATCTCTTTTGATACTTTAGCATAAGTAGCCGCGACCATATTAAAGGCAGCATTGAGCTTACCTTTCTGTGCAGAAGTGCGGACCTTAGCAATAATAGTCTGAGCGTGTTTCTGCATTTCTTGCAGATTTTGAGCTGCAAGCATCTTATTCTGCAAAGCAACAAAATCTGCTTGTCTGAAGGGCGCACTTTTTCTGCTGTTTTTCCTGAGATTTGTTACATAGGATTGAGTAAAATTGCGTCTGAAAGTTCTTTTAGAATTTAAGCTATTTGACTTAGAACAGCCTTGATTGGAGAACTCAATCGTCCCATCCGGCTGCTCACATTGTGAAATGGTGGTAGCAGACACATTGCTGAACATACCCATGGAAAGTGTCAAAATGAGTATGAGTAACGCATTGTTCATTCTTAAATACATTAATTATAGAGCCATATAATAGACAGAAAAAAGTGTTTTCTGAGTTAATTATAGCTGAAAAAAAATGCTGTTGAAAAAACAGGCAAAATTAGCCCGCTATTAAGCAAAAAATTTGCTGCTGGTCACATTCTTTAGGAGGCGGGAGGTAGGAAGTGTTAGCTGGAAAGCGTCAATACCTAACACTTCCCAGTTAATTACAAGAAAATAGTGATTATTTTCTTTCTTTTACAGTGATAGTTTTTGCTTTGGCAAATGAAATAGCAACTTTATCACCAACTTTTACTTTTTTCAGATTACTTGGTAAACGGGGCTTAAGAGTTCTGGTATTTCCCTGATTGTCTTTTAAGGTGACTAAGGAATTCTCCAAATCAATGGAAGCTATAGTAACAACAAAAGTTACGGCTCCAGCTGCTGCCACTCCTGGTTTTTGACCTTCTGGAGTACGGGCAAAAATTGCTTCAACTTCTTTTCCTGCCTTGATTGCATCGGCACCAAAGGCCTTGATTTGAATTGTTTCCGCAGAGTTGATCTGGATAACATCACCGACAACAACTTGAGCTAAATTACGTGCTTCTTTATCAACTTCTATTACTTGTACAAAACCAGAGCGATTTTGAACTTTTACCAAACGCTCTTCATGGTTAATTTCCAGAACTGTAAGCTCTTGTTTAACGATTTTAGTTTTTGTCATTGATGGTTTTTGGTTTTCGGCCAAAGCTGTGTTGGAAATAAACAGAGCAAAGATAATTGCAGCAATAATTCTTATTTTCATTCTTGATTCCTATGGTTTCTTTAGTTTTTTCAAATGTAGAAAAATCACATGGATAAGTAAAGACTATTAATTTAGAAACGAGAGTATAAAGATATCAGGAGGTTAATACAAATTATTATAATGGTTGTCAGCTATTTATCCACAAAGCCTGTGGATAACTTTGTGAATAAACTTTGGGTAAGCTTCAGGAAGGCTTGTTTTTACTGACTGTATGACAATTTGATTACATATTAAACATGTTTATTTAAAAAATAAAAGTCTTTAACAAACAATTGCTTATAAAATAAATGATAAAAAACATTGACAGATACTAATAATGACAAATGGCTTGATAAATTATTGACTTGTAGTATTTCAAACACTGAATAACTTTTAAATTAACAGAGAAATATGTTGTTTTACTTTAGGTATTGTGGGCAACCACTTGAATTAATTGATAGATATTTTTTTTCTGATATAGGTTTATGTTTAATTTTAAAAATTTTTAAGATATTAGCTATAAGAAAAATTTTGTGTGTTTGAAAAGTTTTCCGGTAAAAATAAAATATTATGATAAATAAATCTCTTTTTTCCAGTTTATTACTAGCGAATATTTCTTTTCGATTATAAAATAAGGAATATATTAATTTTTGAGTCATTTGAGGAAATATGGCTGTTCATAGTAAAAAAGTCTTAACTCAGAATCTGGTCATTGGCATGTATGTGTCTGAGTTGGATCGTCCCTGGATAAAAACTGACTATATGATAGAAGGTTTTTATATCGAACACGTTAATGATATTGAGAAACTTCAGGGTTTATGTGAATTTGTTTATATTGATATTGATTTAACTAAAGAAAAAATCAAGCTTGATATAAGCACAGAAGCTTCTTTTCTAGCAAAAATTAAGACTATCGCGACTACGGATATCAAAGATATTAGTTTCAATCGGTCAACAAAGAATACTCTTCGCCGTCCTGAACATGAATATAAAAAGACCAGTGGATTTGCCAGTGAATTTCGTACTGCTAATCAGCTATATAAAGAAATCACTGTTACCGCAACAAAAATCTTTACTGATGCCAAAGCAGGCAACAATATTGATATAGCAACCGTCAGACGCTCTGCTACCGCAGTTGTTGATAGTGTGGTGCGTAATCCCGATGCCTTCTTGTGGCTGACCCGTCTTCACGATAAAGATACCCATACACATAATCGTTCTTTAAGAACTTCTATCTGGGCTATTGCTTTTGCTCGATATCTTGGCATGGTACAGGAAAAGCTCAATAATTTAGCTATTGCTCTGTTGTTGTGTAATATAGGCAAAGCAAAATTGCCAATTGAATTACTGGAGAAAGAAGACGAACTGAGTGATGAAGAATTTCTGGAGTATCAAAAGCATGTCGAGCTGACTCTGGATGCTCTAAAGATTATGGGGCGTACTCCACAGGCAATTATTACTATTATCAGAGCTCATTGTGAACGCTATGATGGTTCCGGTTATCCCATGCACTCAGCCAAAGATGAAATTCCATTGCTGGCTCAGATTGCCGGTCTGGTGACTTATTATGAAGTGATAACCAACCGCAGGGTGAAGGAAAACTCAATGGATCCGACTCGCGCTGTTGAGCATCTCTATCAGTTGCGTGATACTCAATTTATGGCTGAATTGGTTGAAGAATTTATCTGTTCTATGGGCATTTATCCGGTAGGTTCAATTGTTGAGCTGAACTCTAAAGAAATTGCAATTATTGTTGAGCAAAATAATAAAAATCAACTACTGCCTCAGGTTCTGATACTCCGTGATATTAATCGTCAGCCGGTTACTTTATATAGAGTATTAGATTTGTATGAGATTGATAAATCAGGTTATGCTGCCAGTCCAAAAATTGTTAATACCTATGCTTTGGGGGCTTTCGGTATTGATGTTGATGAAGTAACACAGGGTTTGGCCAGGGCAACCACAGATGATAATCCAGAGAATAATAAAAACTGGGATTTGAAGGGTATACTGAAAAAAATAGTTTCTTAATTAGTTCAGGGATTTTTTTATGCTGCAGACACAGAATTATTACGGTAAGCTTATCGCTTTAATAAGTTATTGTGTAATACTTGTTATATCGCTTTCCTTAACGGCTTGTCAGTCAACCTTAATCCGAACAGATAGCTCTTATTTTGAACCATCCCCGCGTTCAACGATAGAAATAACACAGTCCCTTAGCGTTTCTCCTAATTCCGCCCGAATTTATTTGCAGAATGGAGAACCTGTCTTTCAAGGGAGACTGAATTTATATGATATTAATTGTGAAATTGAGGTCAATACAGTTTCTGAAGAGCGGCAAACTGTAAATCCCGGAATATTCAATGTGCTTGCTGTTATTCAGGATCAAAGCCCGATTGTTATGGTACAACCGATTCAGCTCGCCTCCTTGAAGTATGCATCAGGGGGAGGGGGAGGAACTGGAAACGGAGGTGGTTCACCCGTTGATATTAAACGTTTCTATAAATTTCGCCTGAGTGCACAGGAATCTGATTCAGCTCAATCAGGAGCACAGGTAAGATCCGTGATTTGCAGAGGTGCGCAGAATGAGCCTTATAAAGCTGAACTGCCGACACTGGAAGAGATGAAGGCAGCAGCAGGCAGCTATATTAAATTTAACCTAACGCAGTAATAAACAAAAAGCACAGGTTCAATTAGTTTTTGTAAAGTTGAAACCTTGGAAGGTACTAATAGTGAAAAAAATAAATATTATCGCAGCTCTGTTTTTCTGCCTGATAACATCTCAAGCCTATGCACAAAATGTAAATCTGGTTACAAATATCTGGCCGCCTTATGTGGATCAGGCTTTACCAGATGATGGTCTGGCAATGAAAATTGTCAAAACAGCATTTAAGCGAGTTGGCTATACACCAACAGTAAGGGTAGAAAGGTGGGAAAAAGCTCTGGAGGGCTCTGAATTAGGAGTCTATGATATTGCTGGCGCAATATGGAAGAGCGACTCCCGTAAAAAGAAACTACTCTATAGTGATCCATATTTAAAGAATAATATTATACTGGTTGCCAGTTCAAAAAGTCAGTTTGAATACAATTCATTAAGTGATTTAAGAGGTTTGCTGGTTGGTATCCTGAAGGATTATGCTTATGATGAAAAGTTTATGAAGGATCCTGAGATATTGAAATTTCAGGCCAATCGATTAACCCAGAATCTGATTGCTGTCCAGCAAGGGAAACTGGATGTGGCTGTAGCGGATAAGCGCCTGGCAATGTATGAACTTAAGCATTTTATGGGTGATAATAGAAGTGATTTTCGCTTCTTATCCAATCATCTGTCTTCCAGGAATTTATATATAGCCGCTCCAATAGCTAATGCACAAAGCAAAACCTTGATCCGTAAGTTTAATCAGGGATTAGCAGCGATAAAGAAGGATGGTACTTATCAGAAGATTTTAGATGAGTATGTTTTTTAAGAGAAGGTGTCAGGTTTAAAGCTTTTACAGCTCTGACCTGACACCTAAAGCCTTAATACGTTCTTTACTTGGCGATCTTATTCAGCTTCTCAGCCTGAATGACCTGACCATTAAGCGCTGAATCCGCGGCCGAACGACCAAACGCCACGGACATCAACGTCGAGTAGTAAACCACCGGGATATTGAACTGGGTGCCGAACTTGTCATTGATTTTATCCTGATACACTTCCGTGTTCATCTGACACACAGGGCAGGGCGTGACAATCATGTCCGCGCCATTATCCATGGCCGATTCCAGAATGGGCTTGATGAGAATAAAGCTCTTGTCCGGCTCAGAGAAGGCCAGTGCGCCGCCGCAGCAGGACACTTTCTTTTCATAAGTGCGGATGGGCTCAGCGCCCACGGCTTCCACCATGTTATCCAGGTATTGCGGGTTCTCAAACGATTCCCCGTCAATACCAAAGGGACGGTTGGTCTGACAGCCGACATAACCGGCAATCTTGATCCCTTCCAGTGGTTTTTTCACCTTGGCTGAAATGGTGTCCATACCGATGTCTTCCACCAGTACTTCCACCATATGACGGATGTTCTTGTCATTTTTCATTTCCAGACCGGCTTCCTTGAGCGCAATGCCCGTACCTTCCTTGATTTTCGTGCTGTGCGCAATGCGCTCACTGGCTTCACGTGTCGCCAGCCAGCAGGCGGCGCAGGTGGCCACGATGTCCTGCTGAGGGTGCTGCTGCTCTGACAGGGCAATATTACGCGCCGACAACGACACCCGGGGCAGTTCACCGCCGCCGGTATAACCTATGGACGCGGCACAACAGTTCCAGTCGTCAATGGTGTTGAGCTTGATATCCAGCTCTTCACACATGCTGTTCACGGAGGTCAGATAGTTCGAAGAGGACGCACCGCTTTGTGACGAGCAGCCCGGGTAAAATGAGTACTCTTTACTACTAGAATCTTTTTTATCAGACATTAGGTTCTATCCTCTACTTGCTATTCGCTTCAATGGCGTCACTTTCAAGCTCTGCTGCTTTTTTCAGCATGGCATGGAATCCTGACTTGTCTTTCACACTATGACCGCCCCAGGCTTCATTGATCGCCATGCGTTTGGTCTTGAGCATGTTCATGCCCAGCTTCTGATTGGCCATGGCGACCTTAATGCCTTCACCAAAGCCGTTCATGAAATACAGACTGATCCCCAGTTTCAACTCATTGACCCGGCCTTTGCTGGTCAGGTTGTTCCAGAATAACTGCGCAAACTTTGCCGTGGGCTGCGTTTTAGGCACCAGGTTCAGACGTTTGGCATAGCTCGCCAGTCCGTGCATGATGTGGGTGATGGGTAATTCTCGGGGACAACGGACAATGCAGTTGTAACACGAAGTACACATCCACATGGACTCACTTTGCAGGATTTCATTGCGCTTGTTGGCGCGGATCATCATAAAGATTTTCTGCGGCGTATGTTCCCAATGCGGACCCATGGGGCAGGAGCCCGCACAGACGCCGCACTGCATACACATTTGCACCATATCGCCTTTTTCGACGTTATCAATGACTTCTTTTAAGAAGTTGCCCTTGTACTTGGTGGCCAGGGCCTGGTTTAAATCACTCATTTATACTTTCTCCTACTCTTTTCCTGACAGGGCTAGAATTTGAATGGGCTCATACCGATTTTATCAATCGTGGCCGCCATATCATCAATCAATTCAGGCACACGCTGAATGTCGGTGATCGCGACTTCATGGACAGCTACACGTTCTTCTTCCAGATTCAGTGTCTGCAGGGTGTCGGCGATCTTGCTCATACGAATATGTGCCATTTCCGAACCTCTGACAAAGTGACACTGGTAATCGTCGCCTTTCTTACAACCCATCAGAATAACGCCGTCATAACCACTGTTTAAGGCATCGGTGATCCAGATGGTGTTGACTGAACCCAGGCAGCGTACGGGCACAACCCGGACAAAGGCGCTGTATTCAAAACGGTTCTGAGCCGCCATATCCAGGGCCGGGTAGGCATCGTTTTCACAGGCCAGTACCAGCAGGCGTGGTTTCTCATCAAACTCGTCCGGGATATCCACGGCTTTGATCTGCTGACCGACGGTATCAATGGAATAGTTTTCAAAAGAAATGACGCGTACCGGACAGGCACCCATACAGGTACCGCAGCGGCGACAGCGTGCTTCGTTGTATTCAGGGAATCCTTTTTCATCAAAGCCGATGGCGCCGAAAGGGCATTCCATCATACAGCGTTTACACTGCGTACAGCCTTCCATACGGAAGGAGGGGTAGGACAAATCACCGGATCGCGGGTGAGCCGCCATGCCCTGACCGGCATTTTCAATGGCTTGAATGGCTTTCATGGTGGCGCCGGTGGCATCTTCCTGAGCCTGTTGCGTGTCCATTGGACGTCTGGTCGGGCCGGCAGCATAAATACCGGTACGACGGGTTTCATAAGGGAAACAGATAAAGTGTGAATCGTTAAAGCCGGACACCAGTTGCGGCAGGTCCGAACCCTGACGGTATTTCAGGTTCAAAATGGATTCCACCGGAATGGCGATTTTATCCAGATTGGCCTGAGGCATTTCATTGTTTTCCGCTTCCAGCTGGATCTTCTGGGCGTTCAGTTCATCTTCACGCTCATTGTTACGACCGGAATTGGGGATCATGCCGGTGGCCAATACGACTAAACCGGCATCGATGGTATCGTCTTCATCCAGAATCAAATCATTAAAGCTGACCTGACAGTCTTTGCTGACGGCTGAGACTTCGCCTTTACGGAAGGTAACACCCTTGTTCTGACCGCTGCGGTAGAAATCTTCACCACCGGCACCGGGGGTGCGCAGATCGGTAAACAGAATCGTGGTCTGAACATCAATGCTGCTGCCTTCACTGGCTTGCTCTGCATTGTCTTTGAGGTACATGGCCTGCTTAATACTGGTATTACAGCAATGACCGGAACAATAGGACAGATGATTTTCTTTGTCACTGCGCTGACCGGCACACTGCACGAAGACCACGTTTTTCACTTCTTTACCGTCGGAAGGGCGCTTGATGGCACCGCCGTCAGCAGCCTTGGCCAGGGCTTCCATTTCCAGCTGGGTGATGACATCCGGAGCGTCACTATAGCTGAATTCGGTTAACTGGTTGGCATCGTATTCGGTCATACCGCTGGCCTGAATAATGGAGCCGCAGGAGACGCTTTGGGTGTTGTCACCACTGGTAATTTCAATGTCAAAACGACCGGGCGCACCGTCGGTGCTGCTTAACACCGCGTTCAGGTAAAGAGTAACCTTATCGTCTTCTTCGAGCATTTTTATCATGCTGTCGATACCGGTATCTTCCGGGTCGGCATAAGGGGCACGCGTCGGTGCACGCTTATACAGCTGGCCTGCCGTACCGCCTAAAGCAGCGCTTTTTTCCACCAGGGAGACCTGATAACCGGCACGCGCCGCTTCCAGCGCCGCCGTCATCCCGGTAATACCGCCGCCAACAACCATCACATGGCGATTAGTGCCTTGCTCTTCACTGGCTTTGGGGGTGGACATGAACTTGATTTCAGCACAGCCCATGCGCACATAATCTTCCGCCATTTCCTGGGTGGTTTCCTGCGCTTCATCGTTATCCGGACGTACCCAGATAACGCCTTCACGTAAGTTAACCCGTGATGTCGGTATACCGGCAAAATTAAAGGCATCCGTCTTGGCACGGCGGGAACACGCAGCAATCACCACGCGATTCGCTTCACCGGAATCAATGTCGTCCTGAATTATTTTGACGCCTTCAGCACCACATAAGAAATCGTGGCTCTTTGCTGAGGCCACACGGCCTTCACGGGTCGCTATCATTTCGAGTTGGTCTGTGTTCAGGCGGTTGCCCAGGTCACAGCCCTTACAGATATAAGCCCCTGTTTTAATTTCATCTGCCATGGTTACTTAGCTCCTGACACTTGATGAATTACTTGAACGGCTCGTAAGGCACTGGCCGTGGCACTTTGTACCGCGCGATTCACATCCAGGGCATCGGAACTACAGCCGGCGGCAAAGACGCCGCCGTTCTTTTCGTCCATTTCAATAAAGCCTTCTTCGTTCATGACGATCTCAACCGGGAAATCGCCCTGGTTGACGCTGGGCTCCATTCCCACAGCCAGTACGACCAGGTCGTATTCATTGGCGTAACGATGGTAACCTTCGGTGTCCACCCCATTGAGCACGGGATTGTTATTCTCGCTTTCGGTGATATTGGCCACTTTGGATTTGATGAACTTGACGGTTTCGTCGTTTTGTACGGCTTTGTAAAAGTCTTCGAAACGGTCAATGGCGCGGATATCAATGTAGTAGATATCGGAGCTGCCGCCGTCGGTATTTTCACGCACGTAGTGGGTTTGTTTTAACGACGCCATACAGCAGATGCGTGAGCAATGCTTGAGGTAGTTTCGGTCACGGGAGCCGGCACACTGGATAAAGGCGATCTTCCTGGGCTCAGCGCCATCGGAAGGGCGCACAATCTTGCCGCCGGTAGGCCCCATAAGGTCATTCATGCGTTCAAATTCCACATTGGTAATGACATTGGGGAAACGGTCATAACCATAAGGCTGGATTTTATTGGCATCATAAGGACGCCAGCCGGTAGCCCAGACCACGGCGCCGGCTTTAAGTGCCAGGGTTTCTTCCTGCATGTCCAGGTCAATGGCATCGACCGGGCAGGCGTCTTTGGCTTTGGCGGCATCATCGGTGCCGATAATACGTTCATCCAGAACATAGGTCTGCGGGTAAGCGTTGTTATAGGCAATGTAGGCGCCTTTACGCTGGTTCAGGCCGTAGTTGAATTCACTGTCAAATTCCGCTGCCACGGCATCCGAGCATTTGCCGCAAGCGGTACAGTTGTTATTGACGTAGCGCGGCTTGAGCGTTACGTTGATACTGTAATCCCCTTTGTCACCTGAGATATCCGTCACTTCGGCCATGGTTAAGATGGTCAGGTTCGGGTTGGTCTTGGCACGACGCTGGTTGATTTCCATACCACAGGTTGGGTGGCATAGTTTAGGGAAATATTTATGCAGTTGGGTGACACGGCCGCCTATATAAGCGTTTTTTTCCACCAGTATAACCTGCTTGCCTGCTTCTGCAGCTTCCAAAGCAGCGCTTATACCGCTGATACCGCCACCTACGACTAATATCGTCTCGTTGGTTGCAATAATATTCGACATCGAATTTCCTCCACGGAGCGGATTGATCTTGACAGTTAATCAGGATCTCTTATTCAAAATAAGATTGATGAATAGGAGAGCTGTATTAACCTGCGAATTTAAATTCTTTTTTGACGAGAGCAATAATACCTTGCTATAGAGGGAATCATGGTACCTATTCAGGACTATAGAAGGTGGAGAAGTGTTAGCCCCAAACACTTCACACTTCTTTACCCGTATTTATTGTCTTTATGGTTTTGATTGCTGCCTTTGTTATCCGAGTGATTTGCTGGAAATCGCTTTTCATTAATAGCCATTTTTTCCCGGGTTGCTGAAACCAGGTCAATATCCAGTTGTTCTGCCATTCGTAACAGATAAATAAAAATATCAGCCATTTCGTAACTGATGTCTGTTAATTTCTCACCAGTGATTGATTTGCTTTGTTCAGGTGTTAGCCATTGGAAGTGTTCGACAAGCTCTGCTGTTTCAGCGATTAGAGCCATAGACAGGTTTTTAGGGGTATGAAATTGTTCCCAATCTCGTTCAATAGCAAATTTTTTGAGATCGCTGGAAATGTTTTTTATTGTATCTGACATATAATGATTCTTTAATTGTTTGAAAAAATACCTTTATAACAAATGCATAGAGTTGATATCTCGAAATAGAATAACTTATAGCTGAGCGTGTTTAGTTATTTATATCCATTTTGAGTAGGTTTTTACAGCTAAAAAGCATGTTATGTTTATTAGGATAATAAAACAACCATATAAACTGTCTGAAATTTACAGGTGCTTAGAAAAGAGTTGTCACAAAAATTTGATTTAATTATTTCTGATTTTTAAAGTTTAAATAAGTCACTGATTTTTTTGAATAGAACGAGGTATATAAATGCAAGTTAAAGATACAATGTGTACTGATGTTAAAACATGCACACAAGATACGACGATTAAAGATATAGCGACCATTATGTGTTTTAACAAAATTAGCGGTCTGCCGGTTGTCGATGAAGATAAAAATGTCGTTGGTGTCATTTCTGAAAAAGATATTCTCTGCAGTATGTTTCCTGATATGCATGATTTAGTGAAATCTGGTGTCAAACCTGACTTTGAAGATATGGAAAAAGATTATTCCAGTGTTCTGGATAAAAAAGTTGAAGATTTGATGACTAAAGTAGTTGCGACAGTTTCACCGGATATGCCGATATTAAGAGCGGCATCAATGATGTGGGTGCGCAGTATTCGCCGTATTCCGGTCACAACAGAAGATAATAAGCTGGTTGGAATTTTAAGTATGGGTGATGTTCATAAAGCTGTCTTCCAGGAAAGTCTATTAATAAAATAATAGATACTACATTAAAAAGATATAATAATTAATTGATAATATTCTCTTTTTTTCTGAATTTAAAATTTGAAATCCAGAAAAAACAGGTAGGCTCAGGCTGTTCATGTGGCTATTATGTGAGAAAAAACTTTTAACCATTTCGTGCTATTGATAGAATACGACGGTTTTTGAGAAATGTAGATTGTAATAATGGTAGCAATAGAGTGTCAGCTGAACAGATAAAAAAAGATAAATACGTTGAACTTACTTATGCGATTCTTGATGCGCAAGGTGAAATTAAAGAACGTGTTGATATACCGGTAAAATATATTCATGGCCGTGACAGCGGCTTGTTTCCAAAAATTGAAACTGCGCTGGAAGACTGTTCAAAAGGGGAACGTGTTGAAGTTTCTCTGACCCAACAGGAAGGTTTTGGACCCAGCGATCCCAATCTGATTTTTGTTGATGATATTGCGAATGTGCCACCAGAGTTTCACCGTGTGGGTGCTGAAGTTGAAATGCAAAATGATCGCGGTGAGGCAAAGCAGTTTGTCGTTACCAAAATTGAAAACGGTAAATTAACTGTAGATGGAAATCACCCCCTGGCAGGTCAAACCATTAAGTTTGTCGTCACTGTTGGTGAGGTAAGAGATGCCAGCAGTGATGAGCTTAAATTTGGTGCCACACAGAACTTTTCAACGGGTAGTGATGGAACGGTCCATTAATTAAGCTGTGGCAACAAAAGCAAATATCAAAATTAAGGACTTTTCAGATACTGATACCTGGACAGTCAGACAAACATTGGATGAGCGTTGGGGAAAAGGTAAAACAGAAACCCAGTTAGCGGATGTCGAAGTTCGATTACGTTCTGCTGATAGAGAATTATCCACCTGTCCTGCTCTGTTTTGGGAATATCCTTGACTGCATAGTCACGGTATTACAGGTTCATGCTGATGTGGAACGAGAAAAACTCAGCAGGCAGATAACTAATACAAGAACAAATACAATTTAATCAATTCACTAAAAACTTTTTTTGGAGTTAGTATGACAAAGAAAAATGCATTTTACGCCCAGTCTGGTGGTGTAACCGCAGTAATTAACGCTTCAGCATGTGGTGTAATCGAAACAGCACGTAAGCATAGCGATAAAATCGGTACCGTTTATGCGGGTCGTAATGGTATTATCGGTGCCTTAACTGAAGATCTGATTGATACTAATCTGGAGTCCGCAGAAGATATTGCTGCTTTGCGTCATACACCTTCCGGTGGTTTCGGTTCCTGCCGTTTTAAATTAAAAAGCCTTGAAGATAACAAAGCTGAATATGAACGCCTGATCGAAGTGTTTAAGGCTCATGATATTGGTTATTTCTTCTATAATGGCGGTGGTGACTCTGCTGATACCTGTCATAAAGTTTCTCAATTATCAGAAAAAATGGGTTATCCAATTCAGGCTGTTCATGTACCTAAGACAGTTGATAATGATCTGCCAATCACTGATAACTGCCCTGGATTTGGTTCAGTTGCTAAATACATTGCAGTTTCCACTCTGGAAGCCAGCTTTGATGTTCGCTCCATGGCTAAAACATCCACTAAGATTTTTGTTCTTGAAGTAATGGGACGTCACGCAGGCTGGATTGCAGCTGCAGGTGGTCTGGTTGAAGATCAGAACATTCCGGTTGTAATTTTATTCCCTGAAGTTGAATTTGATCAGGAAAAATTCCTGGCTAAAGTTGATGAAAAAGTGAAAGAATATGGTTTCTGTTCAGTTGTTGTCTCTGAAGGTGTTCACTGGGCTGATGGCCGCTTCCTTGCAGAGCAGGGTACACGTGATTCATTCGGTCACGCTCAATTAGGTGGAGCAGCACCGGTTGTTGCTAATATCATCAAAGATGCTCTGGGTTATAAATTCCATTGGGCTGTTGCTGATTATCTACAACGTGCAGCGCGTCATTTATCCTCTAAGTCAGATGTTGAGCAGGCTTATGCATTAGGCCAGGCGGGTGTTGAATTTGCACTGGAAGGTGACAATGCGATTATGCCGACGGTTGATCGTATTTCTGATTCACCTTATGAGTGGAAAATAGGTAAAGCACCTTTATCAGAAGTGGCCAATGTCGAGAAGATGATGCCTATGGACTTCATTACTGAAGATGGTTTTGGTATTACAGAAAAATGTAAAAATTATCTCCTGCCGCTGATTGAAGGTGAAGATTATCCTCCATACGAGAACGGCTTACCTAAGTATGTTGTTCTGAAAAACCAAAGTGTTGGGAAGAAATTACCAGAATTTGAAGTATAAGTAATTAATAAAAAGGGCTGATTTTATTATCGGCCTTTTTTTTACGGATATAAAATTCATGTCGAACTTTTAAACTTAGTCTGCAGCTTGATTTTTTCAAGTTTTTTATATCACATTAGTGCCTATTGATATTGATCAATGCATCATTATGGCTATTTGAATTAGACTGGTTAAGTCTTTTAGCTTCAATTTTATGCATTAATTGCTTTCAATTGGAAAAGTATTTTCTCGAATTCATTCTGAATTCAATTTTTAAAACTTAGCAACGGGGGACGTAATGTCTGTTGAACTAATTTTTGCACTCGCAGCTGGTATCGCAGCTGTAGTATATGGTGTCATATCCATTAAATGGATTATGGCTCAATCACCTGGAAGTGACACGATGTTGGAAATTGCGCAAGCAATTCAACAGGGTGCACAAGCGTACCTGAACCGTCAATATAGAACTATTGCAATTGTTGGTGTGGTTGTCTTTTTAGCAATTGCTTTCTCTCCTATTGGCTGGTCAACGGCTATCGGCTTTGCAATTGGTGCTATCTTATCCGGTGCAGCGGGTTATATCGGTATGAATATTTCAGTCCGTTCAAACTCACGTACTGCTGAAGCAGCACATCAAGGCATGAGCGCGGCATTTCTGATTGCTTTCCGTGGCGGCGCAATTACCGGAATGCTGGTTGTTGGCCTGGCACTGATTGGTGTGGCTGGCTACTTTGCTGTTCTGACTGCTATGGGTGCAACAATTGCAGAAGCTGTACACGCATTAGTTGGTCTGGCTTTCGGTGGTTCACTTATTTCCATCTTTGCTCGTTTAGGCGGCGGTATCTTTACTAAGGGTGCTGATGTTGGTGCGGACGTCGTTGGTACGGTTGAAGCTGGAATTCCTGAAGATGACCCACGTAACCCTGCAGTTATTGCTGATAACGTAGGCGATAATGTGGGTGACTGTGCTGGTATGGCGGCTGACCTTTTTGAAACTTATGCTGTAACGATTGTTGCAACAATGTTATTAGGTTCATTAATGGCATCTGCTGCAGGTATTGATGCAGTTATGTATCCTCTGGTTCTTGGTGGTGTTTCTATCTTTGCATCGATTGTCGGTATTATGTTTGTAAAACTGAAGGAAGGCGGCAGTGTAATGGGTGCTTTGTATAAAGGCCTGATTGTTGCGGCAGTTATTTCAGGCGTTGCATTCTATTTTGTTACGCAGCAAATGCTGGGTGATACGATAATGATTGCCGGTGAAGCAATTAAAACTGTTAACTTATACTTTGCGTCATTGATTGGTTTAGCCTTGACTGCAGCTATGGTTATGATTACTGAGTACTACACTTCAACAGAATATGCACCGGTAAGACGAATTGCTGAATCTTCAGTAACGGGTGATGGTACCAATGTTATCGCTGGTTTAGGTGTTTCCATGAAATCAACAGCTGCTCCAGTACTTGCAGTTTGTGCCAGTATCTGGGGTGCTTATGAGCTGGGTGGTTTATATGCCATTGCCATTGCTGCAACTTCCATGTTGTCAATGACGGGTATTATTGTTGCGCTTGATGCTTACGGTCCTATTACTGATAATGCTGGCGGTATTGCTGAAATGGCTGAAATGCCTGAAGAAATCCGTAACATTACCGATCCTCTGGATGCTGTTGGTAACACAACCAAAGCAGTAACTAAAGGTTATGCGATTGGTTCTGCGGGTCTTGCAGCACTGGTATTATTTGCTGATTACACACACAACCTGAGTGCTGTTAACGATGGTGTAGTCACTACTTTTGATTTATCAAATCACATGGTTCTGATTGGCCTGTTTATTGGTGGCCTGGTTCCTTATCTGTTTGGTGCAATGGCGA
>Ga0209013_10000556_pt1 | contig 33737 bp, 36 predicted proteins | sample Cruoilmetagenom2_FD_187291 | JGI IMG/M metagenome (GOLD analysis project Ga0209013, IMG submission 187291) | Oil polluted marine microbial communities from Coal Oil Point, Santa Barbara, California, USA - Sample 2 (SPAdes) (version 2) | ecosystem: Environmental > Aquatic > Marine > Oil seeps ...
GTTTTATCAAATGATCCTGATCAGTGTAATGATTAACAGGCAACAGATGACCACTGCAGGAGACCATAACCTGGTGAGAATGGTGACCTGCCGTTCACCATTCATGCCTTGGGTTTTTTCAGAATACCTTGTGGCCGCGCTGAATCCAAGCGGGACAGTAATCATGGAGAGGATAATGGCCACCGGAGCGGTAAAAATGACCAGAGGGATATTTGTGGCAGCATACAAGCAAGCGGGATTTCCGGTGGCAAATTTGGCCAGTGGAAATAGTGCACAGGAGATGGCTGCTGCACCGGCACCCAACAGGACACGGTTAATCAGGCTTTTTGTAAACTGCTTCCTGAATAAACCCATCAACAATACAAATCCCAACATAATGGTAAAGAAAGCATAGATGGGATTTGCAATGGAACCATGGTTCCAGGCGACCTGAAGTAACAAGGCATCCAGCCATTTAAATGCCATGGCAATTCCAACAATGATTAGAACCGGTACAATGCTGCGGGTGGTGCTCCAGATGAATGATAACCAGAACATTGCTAACCCTGTTAACGCTGCTCCCGTATAGAGAGTGGCACATTTCTGAAGACCCAGGCCAAAGGCAAATTCAGTGAGGCCCCATATGGAACCGATGGCCATAATAATACCAAGGTTGGATTTTAATGCATTTTTGTTCATATCGTCTCTGTTTTTGGGTATATAAATATAAGATATTAATTGACTTAGCATCTCAGATTTTGTAACTTGTATGCAACCATTTCCTTAATCTGATTTGTCATGGATAATCATTATTTATGCCCGCACTGCAGGGGACATTTAAGGGTTGGGGACTATATCGTGTTTAAAATACGGAACACGAGAAGAGACAAAGGGTTGTTGCTGTTGCATCCTGAAAATGGGGATTATACCAGTATGAAACACCCCCAGTTTAATTTTCAGGAGGGAGAGCGGATCGATTTTTTCTGCCCGCTTTGTTTGCAAAACCTGGACGCTGCCATCGATGAGAATTTGGTTCATGTGATCATGATCGATTCTCATCATGTGGAGTATGAAATCTATTTCTCCCGTATTGCCGGTGAACAGAGCACCCTTAAAATATCGGAGGAGGGTGTGATGGAGACAGGTGAACACTCCTACCGGTATACCCGTTTCAAGATGTCGGATGAGTTCATCCAGTACCTGCAGGGTTAGCATTGCTTAACAGTTTCACCGCTTCATTGTTAATTTCATAAAGAGATGATGGAATTAGCCAATGAAACTAATGCTTTTCAAACAACAACCAGGTATCAGGATCAAGAATGATCTCGGTGGGTTTGAAGGATGATCTGATGGTAAACGTTTGATCTGGTTTGTCAATGGTAAGGATCTCTTTGAACGAGTCGCCTTTACCATTTTTTATTTCAATGTCCAGTGGAAACTTAAAAACAAAATGTTCCTGGTGTTGCCTGATGGTTATTTTTATTTTATGACCCCTCTTTTTCCAGCTGACTGACAACTCTGGATGACCTGGTTGATGGAACCATTGATTAAAAAAGAACGATAAATCTTTTCCTGACACCGATTCCGCAACCTTCTGAAAATCTTTCGTAAGAGCGTTGTTGAATTTGAATTCTTCATAAAAAGCACGAACACATTGCCGGAACAGTTCATCTCCAAACTCTCGCCGTAGCATATGCAGGACCCATCCGGCCTTTTCATAACTATTGGCGTTCAGGAGTCGGACCGAAACCATCAGGGTTGTATCAACGATGGGAGCAAACCTTCTTTTGGAAAATCTCAGCACCTGGTCTCTTTCATTTTTCATGGAAGAGACAAATATTTCCCTCCCATGGGTATGTTCCAGGTAGAGGTCGGTGAGGTATGTGGCAAAACCTTCGCTGATCCATATATGATGCCAGTCAAGTTCAGAAACAGCGTCACCAAACCACTGATGTGCAATCTCATGTGCGAAGAGTGTCTCATGTTCCTGTTTTCCGGTAACAGTGTTCTCCCTGTAAAAAATGCAGCTGGCATTTTCCATCCCTCCATATACAGTTTTGGACTGGACATTTGCCAGCTTTGAATAGGGGTAGGGGGCAATATAGGATTCGAAAAAATCCAGGGGCCGGGTGGCGATGCTATAATCATAAAAACCCTTTTCCCTGTTTTGTGGATAGACCCAACTGGACACCGGGATGCCTGAAGAGCTTTTCATATGCTGAACTGCAAAGGGGCTTACTCCGATTACCATCAGTTTCGTGGGAAGTGGAACTGTTGTTTGCCAGTGTGAGAGAACTCTCTCTTCCTCATGCAGCTCATTTATAATTGATCCATTGGCCACCACCCCATAGTGTTCTGGTGCATGAACAAGGAATTCAACCACGGCTTTGTCAGAGGGATGGTCCACTACCGGTAACCAGTGATGTGCCCGGTCGGGCCAGTTATCGCCAAAAAAAGTGCGATCGCCGTATTTATTCTCCGAAATGATCAGTCCGTCTACGGGTATTCCCTGGTATTTGATCTGATATTTCCTGGTATCCCCTTTTTTTGAATGGAAAGCTGGGACTTTAATTCGATCATCCAGGTGGACAAATTGCACCTTCATTCCATCCTCCAGCATCTCACCAATGACCATTCCGGATCCCTCTTTGTTTTTGTTTGTCAGATCCAGGTAAAACTGGTTCACATCTGATTTGAACAGGATTTCCATGGTGGTTGTACCGCGGATTACATCAGAAGTGTCATTCAGGTCAATCTCAAACCGATAATTCAATACATCAATGGCCTCAAATCTTTTGTGGTGATCCTGCCCGGCCACCGGTGTAAAAAACACACAGGCAAGAATAGACATAAAGAGGAATGATCGGATCTGTTTCATGTTACCAAAACGTTCAACGGAGATGCAATTTAGAAATATTCCCCGCATGTTGATTGATTACAAACTAGCCTTTTTATAGACAATTAATCTGCTTTTTTCGAAGGAAAGCAGTAAATTGTTAGTGATGAGTCGGCTAAAGGAGTTTCCATTTGAGTCACATTATCAGGATGTTTCGGATTGTAGATTGCATTATCTTGATGAGGGTGAAAAAAAAGCCCCGGCTCTGATATTTCTTCATGGGGTACCTACATGGTCCTACACATTCAGAAGAATTATTCCCACATGTGTGAATGCAGGATACCGGGTAGTTGCTCCCGATCTGCCAGGCTTTGGATTGTCTGAAAAACCTATGGAGAAACAGTTGTTTACTTTGAAATGGCTGCTTGAGGGGATAGGAGAATTTATTGGAATAATGAACCTGGAACAGCCGGTATTGTTTGCCCATGACTGGGGAGCAATCATTGGTTCTTTGCTGACTTCCGAAAAGGAGAATCGTTTTGCAGGAATGATTCTATGCAATGGGTTGCTGCCGGTACCAGGAATGAAAACACCTCATTTATTCAGGATATGGAGGCTTTTTGCACAAATCTCGCCGGTACTTCCTGTGGGGAGGATCATTGATTTTGGGAGCAAAAAGAGATTGTCTTCCATAGAAAGAAGAGGCTACGATTTTCCCTTTCATTCGAGTAGGGATAAGAAGGCAATCAGATGGATGCCACAGCTTCTCCCAATAGGAAAGGGGCACAAAGATGTACAAATGGTGGAGGATGCATGGTTAAATCTGGACCAATGGATGAAGCCATTACTAACCATATTCGGCAATGGAGATCCCATTACCCGGGGAGGGGAAAGAGTCCTTCAGAGGAGGATTCCCGGAGCGAAGAATCAGGATCATGTTTTACTAAAGGGAGGACATTTTTTACAGGAGGATGCACCGGAAGATATCTCCAGGGCAATAGTTGGGTTCATGAAAAAGAACAGATGAACATAGGGAGCCGAATAGAGAGCATTGGGGTCTATATTCCTGAAAGGATCATGACAACCTCATCGATTGTGGATCGGTTGAAACTGCCCGGCTCCTTAAAACTTGAGTTAATGACAGGGATCAGTGAAAGACGGGTCTGCTCTGAAACGGAGGACTCACTGGTACTGGCATTGGAAGCCACGAAAGATTGTTTGAAGCACTCGTCCATAAAATCGGAAGATGTTGAGATGATCATTTTCTGTGCCATCTCAAGGTATGTGGACGGATTAAAATACGTATTTGAACCGGCTTTCTCCCTTATGTTGAAAGAAAAACTCGGAATGGACCGGGCTATTGTTTTCGATATTTCAAATGCCTGTGCAGGTATGCTTACCGGAATGCATATTGGCACTGATTTTATTGAAAGGGGAGAGGGTGATGCTGTTGAGTTTTGCATCCGGATTGGTCATAGGCGTGATAATATTTACCATTCAAAGTTTAACAGATCAGTATGGGGTCGTTCATTCATAGGGTTGCAACTGCCGGCAATCAGTTACGTCGTGGTTATTTGCATGCCGGTTCAATGGCGATCAAACGTTGCATAACTGAAGCAGGTATAGATCCCAGCCAGGTTGGGATGCTCATAAATACAGGGGTATATTCTGATAACCATATTCATGAGCCGGCATTTGCGGCCCTGTTACAGGGTAAAATGGAAATGGAATTTTCTCAGAACCACAATGGTATGTTTTCGTACGACCTTCACAATGGAGGTGGTGGAATGATCATGGCATTCAGGATCCTGAATGGATATTTGGAATCCGGGAAAATAGAATTTGGACTGGTTGTAGCAGGTGATGCACTACCGGATGGTGGTAAGCCGGATGGGCATAACTATTCGGAGCAGGCAGGAGCAGTATTGCTTGGCAAAGGAGAGCAGGGGATTGGATTTACACGATTTACTCAGGATACTTATCCCCAATATTCTAAAGATTTCAGTAGTTACACTAACTATATAGATGGGGAGTTAAAAACTATTATAAATCAGTCTGATAAATATCTTGACCATTGTATTATATGTACAAAGGAGTCTGTTTCTAATTTCTTGTCGGATGAACAATTAAAGGTAAATGACATAGAACTAATTATCTCTTCCCAGAGCCCGGTTGGATATACTGCACAAATCGATAAACTATATCGGGAAGATGGGGTTATTGTGATGGATGGGGAGAGTGAACTCTATTCTGCGGGTATGGCTTTTGCATTGGAATCGGCGATGACAAGTCATCAATTTTCAGATGCAAAAAGGACTCTTTTTGTTTCAGTTGGCGCAGGGATTACTGTGAACCTCGCATTATACGAGAGCTAAATATTTATGATGCCTGACAGTCAGATCCTCAATATCACAAATCTTCTATATGAATTTGCTGAAGCTCATCCGGCAAAACCAGCTTTTTTACATCCCATTCGACTCACTTTTGGTGAACTGATCCGGGAAATTGACAGGTATTCGGTTGGATTACGGAGATCAGGGATCACCAATGGCATGCGTACATTGGTACTGATAAAACCAGGAATTGATCTGTTTGCAGTCACCTTTGCGCTTTTCAGGATTGGGGCCATACCAGTACTGATCGATGCGGGAATGGGGAGAAGGCGAATGACAGAGGCCCTGTCAGGTGTTCAGGTCGATGCATTTGCAGGGATTCCAAAAGCCCACCTTTTGCGGTACCTCTCTGCAGAAGCTTTCAAATCTGTAAGTATTTGGGTAAGCACAGGATTCAGGTGGTTCTGGAGAGGAGTTAGTCTTAAAAAAATGAAGTATACAGAATATCATGCGGAGGCCCATGCAGTTGATCGGGATGATCTGGCTGCTATTTTCTTTACGAGTGGAAGTACAGGTGCCCCCAAGGGAGTCCTTTACAAAACCAGGATGCTTCAGGCACAAATTGAATACCTGAGGACGCACTTCAAATATAATCCAACGGAAACAGACCTGTGTACATTCCCACTCATAGGATTATTGCTCATCAGTCATGGAGTGGCCATTGTATTTGCTGATATGGACATGATGCACCCGGCCAGGCTTGACCCGCGTAAGGTTTTTAAAAATATCCAGGAATATAGTTGTTCACATATGTTTTGTTCCCCGATGGTTCTGAATCGATTGGCCACATTCGGAATAAAAAACAACATAAAGCTTGGGTCCATGAAGAGGATCATGACAGCTGGTGCCCCTGTAACCGCTTCAGTTTTGAGGAATTTCAGAAAATTACTACCTTCTGATGCTGAAATTCATACACCATATGGGGCTACAGAAGCCCTGCCGGTTACAGATATTGTTGATACGGAGTTACTGGAGTTGTATGACAATTCGGACAGTTGTATTGATGGGCTCTGTGTTGGATATCCCCTGAATGGGCTCGAGGTGAAGATTATTTCGATTTCGGATGATCCGGTATACTCGATTGAGGAGATAACAATCCAGCCCGAAAATGAAGTTGGAGAGATTATCATTAAGGGGCCCAATGTAACTGAAGCATATTGGGCGATAGACCGGGCCAATGAATTGGCAAAAATTGAAGATAAGAGCTCCGGTGATGTTTGGCACAGGACAGGCGACCTGGGAAGGATTGATAAGAGAAAAAGGCTTTGGTTTTACGGAAGAAAAACTCACAGAGTCATTACCCCGGAAAGGAGCTATTTTACCATTCCGGTTGAGGCGGTGTTCAATCAACATCCCGATGTTGCACGCTCTGCCCTTGTGGGAGTAAAAAACAGAGAAGGTTCAGTTTTTATTCCAGTAATCTGCATTGAACTTTCGAAAAGTAAAAAAAGGAAGATATATTTGCAGGAGGAGTTGAGGTCAATGGCAAATGAGCACGACTTCACAGGGGAGATTAAGGACTTTCTGTTTCATAGAAAATTTCCGGTCGATCCCAGACATAATGCAAAAATATACAGAGAAAAGCTAGCCATATGGGCTAATAATAAATTGTCGTTATGAATGTATTGGTTACGGGAGGTGGTGGATTTATGGGAATGGCCCTGATTAAACGATTGATCAGTGAAGGCCATAAAGTAACCAGTTATTCAAGACGGGAATATCCATTACACTGGGCACTTGGGGTGAGCAGTATTCAGGCAGATATAGGGGATCTGGAAGCCATTGAAAAGGCCTGTAAGAACCGGGATGTCGTATTTCACCTTGCAGCAAAAGTCGGAATCTGGGGCAGTTATGATGCATACTACTCTTCCAATGTAACAGGGACATTGAATGTCATAAAAGCCTGTAGGAAACAGGGCGTAAAACGAATTATTTTCACCAGTTCTTCAAGTGTTGTATTTGATGATTTGGACCTGGACGGAATCGATGAGTCTTATCCATACCCTGAGAAACATGGTTCACCTTATGCAGCTACCAAGGCCATGGCTGAACGGTTAATCATTGAGGCTAATTCTGATACGCTCAAGACCATTTCTCTTCGGCCGCACCTGGTATGGGGTCCTTACGATGCCCATATAATTCCTGGAATTCTGAAACGGGCTTCTTCGGGAAGGCTGAGGCGTATTGGTGACAAGGAGCATTTTATCGATACCACTTATATCGATAATATGACAGATGCTCTCCTGTTGGCTGTAGATGCCCTGGATTCAAAACCTGAGGCTGCGGGCAGGAATTTCTTCATTACAAATGGGGAGCCTGCCAGGGTGTGGGATTTTGTGAACTCAATCATACAGATCGCAGGGCATGAGCCGGTAAAAAAGAAAATTCCCGAAAAAGCAGCCATGTTTGCTGCTGGTATAGCCGAGTGGTCGCATCGGGTTTTCAAGGCCAAATCAGAACCATTCATGACCCGTTTTGCCATCAGGGAGATGTGCACCAACCATTGGTTCGATATATCCAGCGCAAAAGAGATATTGGGCTACAACCCCAGGGTTAGCTACGCTGAAGGATTCAAGAACCTTAAAGATTACCTGAAAATAGGTAAAAGGTAGATTGACTCTAAGGCTGCCCCTTTTGAGACAGCCTCAACCGGGTATTTACGGGCTAGATGCAGTCAATGCGCGAGCGTAATTCAAGCGTGCGGTCTGGCCTTTCGCGGAATAATCATCGCTATCATGATCAGGATAATGGAGAGTGTGAACCACACCACCCCCTCTCTCAATTCCATGTTAATAATTCTTGAATCAAACTTCATATTCAGCAGGAGCAGGGCGACGATGTAGACATCCAACATGGACCATTTACTGATGACCGACATCCACCTGTTCAGTTTTGAGATCTCCTGTTTTCTGCTGAAGGCAAGCGAGAAGAGGAGAAGAATATATTTGAAGATGGGAAACAGGATGGTGAAGATAAAAATGATGGTCCCCAGGAAGTTCTCGTCGTTGTCAAACAGCATTCGGATGGAATTTAACAATGTCACCTCTTTTGCAGCGAAAAATATTTGCTTTGTCACAAATAGCTGCTTGGTGATGCCCAGTACATAAAAACTGCCTGAGGTAATTGTCAGTGCCAGGATAAACCATGGACTGCTGAAGATTAGGCTTGCAAGCCAATCTGACAAAACTTTTATCGGCTTGATCAATCTAAGCCCTAAACCCAAAAAAAGAGCAGATAAAGAGATGGAGGCTGACCAATAGAAAACCCTGTAGTTGAAGATATTTTGTTGGATCTCCTTTGGTCCGAAAAGCTTTTTTTCTGTCTCAACCAGCGGAAAGATATATTTGGCCAGGATAAAAGAGGCCAGGATGGTGACCACGATCCAGATGATCGGGATGATCCACCTCCGTAAGTATACCCTGTAGTCCATTGCGATATCTGTTATTTTTCAGATTTCTTGAAGCTAATAGCCATGCCGCCACCCTGATTGTTTACGGTAGTTTCGTAATGATCCAGATCCAGAAGGAACTTAAGGTAATCACTGTTCCAGCGTACTCCTGGCCGATCGGAAACATTGTGCGTGGTATAACATCCATTCACGATCAGCTTGGGGTCAACGGCCAGAAAATATCGCTGATACCACGATTTATCAGCATCACTGAATACAAAATCAAAAGGACCTTTTAGCTGAGGGACCATTTCATGGGCATTGGTCAGTCGTGCATCGATAATATGATCAACTCCGGCTTCTTTAAAGTTCTTCACCGCCTTCTGATGCCTGGTTTTATCAATTTCGAGGGTGATTAGTTTACCCCCGGTTTTGCTCAGGGCCCACGCCATCCAAATACCTGAGTGGCCGGTTGAGGTTCCGATTTCAAGCGCGTACTGGTAATTATTCTCAAGGATCAGGTCAAACAACAGTTTCCCGTCGCTGGCTGGTACATTCATGTCATACCATTGACCGGAATGTTTGTCAAGAAAAGCTTTTACGTTTTTGTCAATGGTCGCCTGGTCATTCTGCTGTGAGTAACAACTGACTGCTTGCCAAACAAAAAACAGAACAATAAATGGCGATTTACTGATTTTGAGTTTTTTCATACTTCAAATTTACACCATTCATCGATTACTGGCCAAAAATACTAACTCTTAAAAGCGTATTTAAACAGGTTCGCTATAGTAGGTTTTTGCCCCTGGAGTAATATTGCTGTTCTGAAAACCCGTGCCCCGATCCAGACGGAGAACAGGGTGAAAAGGATCACTCCCATCAATCCCACAATAGGTTGCCAGGTCGGCACGGTTACCTCTGTGGCCAGCCTGATCATCATGATGGTGGGTGTGAAGGGTGGAATCAGCGACATCGTGGTGGCCAGAGTTCCTGAAGGATCCTGGATGATGGGTACCATAATAAACATGGGAAGGATCACCGGAATGATCCCCGGGAAGGTGAGGGATTGGGCATCCTTGTTGTCATTGGCGGTGGCCCCAAGGGCAGACATGCCCGATCCAACCATAATGATAAAGAAGATTGTGTAAATAAAGAACCAGGGAAGTATCTCGTACGGAATGAGTGATTCATAACCAAGCTGGTTCAATGTAAATATCCCTGCAGCTACGTATATGGCTGCGGTTGTTAAAGAGACACCAATCCCACCCATCACTTTGCCCATCATAAACTGGAAGGGAGTGATTGTTCCAAGTAAGACCTCGGCAATTTTTTCCGTCTTCTCCTCCATCACAGCACTCAGGAGGGGAATCGCACTCATCATCACCAACATAAACATTAGGAGAGTAATTACATAGGGAACCAGGAATGACTGTAATTCATTGGACTCCTCAGCTGCTTGTTGTTCCCCGGTTTTCTTGTCAACCGTGACCAGCCCCATTCCCTCTACATTAAGATATCTGAAAAGGTCGGCTGTTTGTGCCGCATCCAGGTTAAGCTCTGAAACGCGCAACATGCGAAGCTGGTCATTGATAATATTCCTGAACCAATACCTGATATCATCCCCGAATGAGTGCTCAGAGTAGTACCTGAGATATGATTCTGACTCCTCAGAAGGGTGGAGGATATCCGGACCGATCTCAATAAATGCATGCAATTCGGCATTCTTGACACGTTCTGACAACGCACGTTGTTGCTCCATGATATCTGCTACAGGTTCAATGAATTCAACATGGTACGCGGACATCGCTTTCTCTCCTGTTTCCGGATCATAGATATCCTTCTGGTTCCTTATCTCCAGGGCCTTTTTTAAGGGTTCAATCATCATCCCTGAATGATCAATCACCACAAAGTTTTTATCTTCGGTCTCCTGTTTGTTCTCCATAATGATCACAGCCAGAAAACCTCCTCCCATCATGATTGGCACCAGGATCAGGCTGATAAGGAAACTTTTGGTTCTCACTGCAGCGCGATATTCACGCTTGAAAAGGGTTAGTATTTTATCCATGATTGTCCTCCTTTTTTTCCGGGGAAGCGATCCTGATGAAAATGTCGTTCAATGATGGTTTTGTAATTTCAAACCGGGTAATGCGGGTTTTCTTCAACAGGTCAGCAAGGATCTTCTGGGGATCGATTCCTGAAGCTACCCGTACCTCCTGAAGTTTACCAAAATCATTGACCTTCTCAATTCCGGCCACTCCTTCGAGAGCTCCTGCCCCCATGTCGGATTGAATCCGGAGGGTATCGCTGCCATACTGGTCCTGGATATGGGATAGTGTCCCATCCAGTACCTTTTTACCCTGGTAGATCATAAAGATATAGTCACACATATTTTCTGCCATGGCCATATCATGGGTGCTGAATATGATGGTGGCTCCTTTTTTCTGCAGGTCCAGGATCACATCCTTCATAATTTCGGCGTTAACCGGATCAAGACCACTGAATGGCTCGTCCAGGATGATGATCTCCGGCTCATGAAGGATAGTAGCAATGAATTGCAACTTCTGCTTCATCCCTTTGCTGAGGGTTTCAACTTTCTTCTCTTTATAGTCCGCAAGATCCAATCGCGCTAACCAGGAATCGATCTTGCTTTTGAGGTCCTTACCATCGTTCAATTCGCCATGAAACTGGAGAAGTTCTCCAATTTTCATCTTTTTATACAAACCACGTTCTTCAGGTAGGTAGCCCACATTTTTAAGGCGGTGAGAATCGTGTTCACGGCCGTTAATTCGAAGTGATCCCCCGTCGGGATACATGATCTTCATGATCATGCGGATGGTGGTGGTTTTTCCCGAACCATTGGGTCCAATGAAACCATAAATACTTCCCTTGGGTACTTCAAGAGAGAGATTATCTACAGCTACCACCAACCCGAATGTTTTGGTAACACTGGATAGTTCAATAATATTCATAACTGAAAATAGCTTATATGACGACCGAAGATAAATAATTCAGGACAATTGCACCAATCTTTCTGTTTTGCATAGAGATATCCGTTTAGCAGGTACTCCCTGTATTATTTTTCTCCCCTCTCAACAAAAACCCTGTATTCATCTGGTACGTACCAGTGTAGTTTTACTGTTGCCCGTATATGCGGAGGGGAAGGAGAAACAATAAGAGAGCAGTAAGAATCCTGAATGGTTTCATCATGGTTGGGATTGTTTGCAATATCTACTGTTTTGCTTTGCTTTTACGAAAACCCTCCATCTGCAGGTCCAAATCGAAATTGGGATTGTATTCCTGATTATTGGTGTAAATAACGTTCCCGAGATCATCTACCCACCTGTGGTCCCATTGGTTGGAACCGGTCTCCACTTTATTTGTGTGTGGATTGATGTAGTCTTCCTGGCTGGTAAGGTTCAGGTAGGCCTGGTGGTTGATTTTAGCATTGGTTTCTGTGTGTCCTTTCTGTATCTCTTCACCGATACGTGCAATATCATTCATGGTCTTGATCATTGTGCTGCCTCTCTGCATCTGTCCTTTCAGTTCTGCACTAACCCAGGTGGGATTCAGAACAACAGACTGACCGATTTCATGAAATAGGGGCTCCCATGCACTAAAAGATTTTTCAGGGGCCCGGATGACTACTGTACTGCGATTTTTCCACATACCGGTAGTATAGGGTCCCATATCATGGATGATGCAGAAAGCTCGTTCGTGGTAGCGAATCCCGTTTTTGGTATAGGAAAAATCTACAACTGCAGATGAATATTTGCTTTGCATCTCTTTTACTATATCGTTATCATAACAGAACTTTTCGATCTTCGGAAGTACACGGGTATCTGTGACAGAAACCTGTTTGTCGGGATGAAGGTATGGGGCCAGGTGATTTTGCAGGAAGGTAGTGGCATTCATTTTATGCAGAACGGGCATTCCATTGTAGAAACTGCCCTCCGGGAACATCCCGGCCACCATGGAACCGGCCATGTCTACGAAATAGATATCGGGCAGCCAGTGAATCTGAATGGTACCTCCGAGATCACTTTTCAATACAAAATCAATCTTTGACTCAATGGCATTGGCGGCACCACCAGAGGCTATAGGATCCCATAGAGTAACTCCTCCTTCTACTTGCCATCCTTGAGGTTTTAAGATGGTAAATGCCTTTTCATTGGGTTCATAGATCTTTTCCAGTACCAGTTTTTCCGTCGGCTGACCTAAAAGCGTTCCTGTGAACAGGAGAAATACTACTGGCAAAATCGTGATTTTTTCCATTCTTATAAGTTAAGAAAAAACAGCTTACCTGTCCAGCCATAAACGGAATTCGTGGGTTCGTGCAGCACTCACAAGAAGTTGTTCTTCGGTGAGAGGTGCAGTGAGAATGGTAATGCGGCTTCTGGAAAGTACATTGATCTTATCTATGGCATGATAATTCAACGTATACTGTCGGTTAATACGGAAAAAGCTTTGAGGATCAATAAGGTTATCAAGCTTGTCGAGTGCATAGTCAACCTGATAATGGCGAACTTCGCTGGTGCAAAGAAATGTGTTTTTTTCTTCCCTGATCCATCGTGGCAATTACAGCCTGAATATCGATGGAGGTTTTTTCGCTGTGAAGTCTTATGAATTACGCTCGCGCATTTCCCGAAGTTCTACTTCGGGGTTAGCGAGCACAAGTAAAATAATATATTAATCGATGATTCCCCGCAGCTTGCTGCGGGGAGAGTCAATTTTTCTATACTCTTCCTTAATTTCTACTTGTTAATGGGTTTTAACAGGTAGTCAATGCTGTTCAATTCAAATGCAGTTGCGGCAAGCGGGAATTTTGAGCTATTACCGGCCAGTTTCGCCTGGTTGCAATTTTCAAAAGCCTTCTGTCCGGAGAAACAGCCACTGGATTTCCTACGGCTTCCATCACATGGTGGTCTGTGTAGGAATCTCCGTAATAGAATGCATCATTTGGATCATAACCGTGTGCCTGACAATAGGAGAGTAACCGGTGCTTTTTCTCCATCCCATAGACCAGCTTTCCGTCAGTGGTGCCGTTGAGAATCCCGTTATCAGAGCTCAAATGAGTACAGATCAAATCATCCAACCCAAGGTGCTTCGATACCGGTTCACAGATAGGGGAAGAGGCAGAACTGAGTAATACAACAGCCCCATTCTGTTTTCTGTGCTTCTCCAGGGTGGCCAGGATTTCGGGTCGGATGGTATTCACCAGGGAATCATGAAATACCTCCCGGCACAATTTTTTTATGGACTCTTCCGGGAGTCCTTTTAGCCAGGAGAGCATCCGGTTGATCATTTTTGCCGGATTTCCAAGGTTAAGTTTGTAGATGATCGAAAGATACACCGCATGCCTGTACTGTTTTTGATTCATGACTCCTCTTTGCCTGGACTCCTCCACCAGACAGGTCGCACTGTTACCCCGAAGAATGGTGTGGTCCAGGTCGTAAAACGCGATGTATGTAAATGATCTGTTCAGGCCCATGTTTGAAACTAACTGCGGGCAAAAAAATGGTCTCCCGCAGGATTATAGATGATGTTCAGTGCTGAAGGCAGCAAAGAGACTTCAAAGGTAGTATCAAAATAGAGTTCCCCATCCACATGGTAGGGTACTTTTTCACCAAAATCGATGCTTAGTTTTTCTGTCTGGTAATAATCTACTTTTCTTGTACTGGTTATAGTACTTATCCTCATAGGAATATAGAAAAATCAGTACGGGAATTGACAGAATTGTATGGATACGGCGGTAGGACATCTGGAGCGGGGTCAGCTTATCGCTTCAAGGGCATCTGGTCAGGGAAATATACGATATTAATTCCAGCAATCAAGATCAAGTTGTTTTTCCAGCCATTCAATCACCTCCTGGTTCGGAGCTGCAGCAAAAAAATCATAACCTGTTAATATTTCGAGGGAGTCCACAGTGATTGCATAGCGATCGAGATCGCCGGATGATCCGGTGTTGGGTAATATAAATGCAATGAAGGCATGATCGGGTGGTGATAGGTCCACCAGCAACTTAAAATAGGAGCCCGGCACTCCCACCTCATTTTCCCCGATGAAGGATGTGATGGGTTCCAGCACCGGCCCGGTAATCACAAAGAGGCTGTCTTTCTCTATGGCCCAACTACGCACCCTCTCCTCAAGTCGCTTCCAGATTCCCCGGTTGAAAGAGGGAGCCTGCGGACTCATGTTGGACATGAGGAATGATTCACTCATGGCATTGCGATCCCATTTCATGTCCCCGGCAGGAGCCAGATGACCCCTGTCAAATCCTGAGCCCCGGTAATCCTTAAGTGCGGAAGATCCGGTGGCAATGGAGGTGTCGGGTCTGAAGTTATCTGTTCTCTCCACATACCCCGATTCGATCTCCTCCCGGGTGAGGACATAAGCCACCCATGAAGCTTGTTCATATTGCTCATTGTATCCAAGGTCAAAACCAGTATATGATCGAATGGTATCGGTGGTAAAGGTCAGGGGGTATCCTACTGACAGATGATCCCAGGCGAGGTTTATCTCAGTTGGAGGACCTTCTGGTGACATGGATGTCCGGAGCTCCCTGGATGCTCTTTTCCATGGCTCTTCAGTCACCAGATAAGCGGCGATGATCAAAACGATGAAGGTGAGTAGCCCAAACCTTTGGTTTTTTGAGAGTGACATGGGACAAAAATACTTATTTTTACCAATCCATCTCCAGGATCAATTCATGAAGAACTACTGGTTCATAGGTGATATTCACGGAGAGATCCGTTTACTGGATAGTCTGCTCGAGAATCTATTGCGATTTCAACCGGATCAGATTGTTTTCATAGGTGATTATATCGATAGGGGTCCACATGCCAAGGAGGTGATTGATCGAATTATGGGGCTGGAGGTACCGGTGAACTGTCTTATGGGAAACCATGAAATGATGATGCTGAATGCCATGGAGGATCCTGGGTATGGTCATAATCCCATCGAGTTGTGGTATTACAACGGAGGTGAAGCAACCCTGCAATCTTTCGGTTCCACGAGTTTTTTCAGTTTCCAATCTACAATGGATCCGGTGTACCTCGATTTCTTCCGCAACCTTAAAATGAGTCATGTGGTAAAGCTGGATCAACAGTTAAAAGTGCTGGGTACCCATGCCGGAGTTTCGCCGGCAATTCCTCTTAAGGATCAGATCGGCATGAAGGACTACAATGCCCTGAACCGGTACCTCCTCACAAATCATATCGATCCCGGTGATTCATTCCTTTGGGTGCGGGATGCCTTTTTTAACAGCCCTTCAAACCTATGGGATAGTTACCTGGTTGTGCATGGACATACACCCAACCTGAAATTGAAACGATTCATATCTTCCAATGGGAATAAGAATTTTCTCTTTGTGGGAAATGATATTTGCATTAGAAAAGATGAAAATACAGGAAAAATTGTATCCATTGACATTGATTCCGGATCGGTCATCAGCGGGAGGCTAACCGGATTGGGCTTTTTTGTTGAAGAAAATCACAACCCGGGATCATCCGTCAGGTTGCGCAGCATCACAGTATCTGCCGAGGATATTTTCCCGCGTGACCTTGGCGCTATTTAGGTTTCACTACCTTTAGGCCTTAAAATTTCAGAAATTGATACCTGAAGGAATTAAAGTCATAGGCTTCGATGCCGACGATACATTGTGGGTCAATGAGCCCTATTACCGCGAAGCGGAGAAGCAGTTTATCCAACTTGTATTAGCTTATGGAGTTAAAGGTGATATAGCTGCGGCCCTGTTTAAGACCGAGATCGCGAACCTTGAACTATACGGATATGGGATCAAAGCATTCATGCTTTCTCTCGTGGAGTGTGCCATAACGATAACAGGAGGTGCAGTTACCTCAAATACCATCAACCAGATCCTTAGCATCGGGAAAGGTATGTTGCAACGGCCCATCGAGCTGTTGAATGATGTTAAACTGGTTCTGGAACGACTGGCTCCGCGCTATCGCCTCATTGTGGCCACCAAAGGGGACTTGCTGGATCAGGAGCGAAAGATGAAACGATCCAGCATCTCTTCCAGTTTCCATCACATTGAGGTGATGAGTGATAAAAAAGAACAGCACTACATTCAACTTCTGCATCATCTTGATATAGAGCCCAGCGAATTCCTTATGATAGGAAATTCCCTGAAGTCAGATATCATACCACCATTAAACCTGGGAGCATGGGCTATACACGTACCCTATCACACTACCTGGGCACATGAGGAAGTAGAAAAGGATCCTGTGTCGAATCAGTTTTTCAGGGTTGATCATCTTTATAAGATTCTGGACATCATCAATTGATTTTGGAAGGGTTTTTGTAACTACTTAAGCGTTGTTACAATTTCAAATTAGGAATCTCATGAAATATCTTAAATATTTTACAGTTACATGTCTTGCAGCATTTGTGATAACCTCCGTTTCAGCTCAAACAGCGATTGGGGCCAGAGGATTGTTTGGAGTTGAAGGAAACTCCTATGGAGGGATTGAAATTTCCCTTCAGAAACCGGGTCGAAGCGAATTTGATTTTGGAAGGGCCAATGAATCCTGGAAATTCACCGGATTAAAGCTAATCAATATTGTACCTCGTCGTAATTTTGCCTTGTATGGAGGTGTTGGAGGGGGGCTTGGATATTCCGAAAGATATGATGAGCTATTCGGTTCTTTTGCCCTTGACTTGGGTACCTATATTTTAGTTGGTCCGATTCAGCTGGGACTGGACTGGCGACCTGAATGGAATGTATTTAACTATCCAGGCCAGGATGTATCATTCAATGTGGCGCTTAGCGGAAGGTTTTTATTCGGGAAACGGAAATTGCGATAACCTAACCGTTGAATGTGCGAACGCGTTCGATGCGCATGGCAAAAGGGACATTGTCATGGGAGAATTCATATTCCACAGCATGACTCCCCTCCGACCTGCTCAGGATTTCCAATTTCGTCTCTTTAAGGATGGTGTCAAGTTCTGTACTAAACTGTTTTTCAATCACCATCCTGATGGTTCCATAGTATAGTTCGGTGATTAAAAACACCCTTCTGATCCTGCCATCATATTCATTCCAGTGGTTGGCTTTCATCTGCTCCAGGAATTTATCGATCTTAATGCGCATCAGGTCATCCATCTCACGTACCTGGATATCTCCAAAAGTGAATTTACTCAACTTCTCAGATCTGAATTCACCGGTGATCTTGCCTATTTTGGGGTGTTGCAATTCGCTGATAAATTCCACATTCACATCAACGGTCCGGGATGCGAGATGTGCCTTGATAAGTGTGGTGTTATGGTTTTCTTCCCCGAAAAGTTCCCATTCGTTCTGGTTAATAAGATTTGCATCCAGGAATGCTGTATAGATGGTATTGGGCATGCCTTTTCTTGAAAACTCGGGTGCACCGAAAATGGGATCCCATACCAGGTCTCCAAGTGTGATACCCTCGTGGGAAGCGGGAATCAGCTCAAGATCATAGGCTGATCTGAATTTTCTAATCTCCATGATAACGAAAGATCAGCTTTTTTTTGGTCCAACGCAAACAAAAACATTATCGAATTTCCAAAGAAATCCCTTAATTTGTGGCTTTTTAGCACAGCTTCATGAATATACTTGATATTATATTTCTGGTCCCTTTGCTTTTTGCCCTTTACAGGGGATTTAAAAAAGGAGTGATCCATATGATCGCATCACTGGCGGCTCTTTTGCTGGGAATCTTCGGAGCCATTAAATTGAGACCGGTTTTCGCCTCCTTTTTAGATTCCGTTTTCAATATTTCACCCGATCATATGAATGTAATCGCTTTTGCTGTGGCATTTGTGACCATTGTCCTGGTGATCCATCTTATAGCGTTCCTCGTGGATAAACTGGTTAAAGCTGTGGCATTGAATTTTGTGAACCGGTTGCTGGGAATGGCTTTTGGATTACTGGTGACGGCATTTGTGATCAGTATGATCCTCTGGCCCATCAATCAGGTTAATGCGGAGAAGCAGATTATCAAACCGAAGCATATTGAGGGCTCATTGCTTTATAAACCACTTTCAAAATTTGCTCCTGCAGTATTTCCCTATTTAAAAAAGCAAGAGTGGAAGCAGTATGTTCCCAGGAAGAAGGAGAAACAGACCGTATGAATTTCATAGAAGAACTTACATGGAGGGGGATGATTCAAGACATCATGCCCGGAACCGAAGAGATGCTTGAGAAGAAAATGGCTTCAGCGTATGTGGGGATCGATCCCACAGCCGATTCATTGCATATTGGTCACCTTGTGGGTGTGATGATGCTGAAACATTTTCAACATGCCGGACACCGTCCCATTGCGCTGGTTGGAGGTGCCACGGGGATGATTGGTGATCCCAGTGGAAAATCACAGGAACGGAACTTGTTGGATGAGCCCACCCTGAGGCAGAATCAGGAAGCACTGAAAGGGCAAATCTCCAGGTTCCTGGATTTTGAAACAGAGGCTCCAAACAGGGCGCTTATGGTGAACAATTATGACTGGATGAAGGATTATTCCTTCCTGGGGTTTATCAGGGACATCGGAAAGCATATCACCGTAAATTACATGATGTCCAAGGACTCGGTTAAAAAACGTTTGGGATCTGAAAGTAAGTCAGGCATGTCATTTACCGAGTTCACCTATCAGCTGGTGCAGGGTTATGATTTCCTGGTTCTTTATCGCGACCACGATTGCCGGTTGCAGATGGGAGGTTCCGATCAGTGGGGCAATATTGTGACAGGAACCGAATTGATCAGGCGTGTGGATGGAGGAGAGGCGTTTGCACTGACCTGTCCCCTGATCACAAAGTCTGATGGTGGAAAATTCGGGAAGACCGAGGATGGCAACATATGGTTGGATCCGGTTCGTACCTCCCCCTATAAATTTTACCAGTTTTGGCTCAATGTATCAGATGAGGATGCGGAAAAGTACCTTAGAATATTCACCATGCTGAACCGGACGGAGATTGAAACCCTGGTTAAGGAGCATACCGGTGTACCCCACATGCGTGTGATGCAGAAAAAACTGGCCGAAGAGGTTACTTCAATGGTACACTCCCGTGAGGAGTATGAAATGGCCGTGGAAGCTTCGGGAATATTATTTGGGAAAGGTACAACCGAATCATTAAAAAGGATCCGGGAGGATCTGTTCCTGGCTGTTTTCGAAGGAGTTCCCCAGTTTGAGGTTCCCTCTTCTGATATAGACTTTGATGTGCTGGAGTTGCTGGCAGTAGAGACCGCTGTTTTCGCCTCCAAAGGAGAGGCCCGCAGGATGGTTTCCGGGGGAGGTGTGAGTATCAATAAACGAAAGATTACAGGGCCCGAACAACGGATTTCAAAGGTTGATTTCATCAATAATAAATACCTGCTCATTCAAAAGGGAAAGAAAAACTATTATCTGATCAGGGTAAAAGAATCTTAACACTCATTGTCATGGATAACAAGCAACAAAAAGGTTATAATTTCAGTTCCGTAGATCTGCTGATCTATATCTGGAACAAACGGTTGATCTTAACGAGTGTCGGCATTATCGCAGCTGTGGCCGCTATTATTATTTCGATCATGATCACGCCCCTGTTTCAATCGTCGGTGATCATGTTCCCGGCCTCCAGCGCTTCTATCTCCAAGGAATTGCTGGTCCAGAACTATTCCGGGAGACAGAGTATACACGGTTTTGGTGAGGAGGAGCAGGCCGAGCAACTGTTACAGATTCTGAATTCGGAACCCATCCGTACCCGGATCATCGAAAAATACAGCCTAATGGAGCATTATGAAATAGATCCGGATGATAAATATCCCCTGACCGAGCTTTATGAGCAGTATAAATCGAATATTAATTTCAGACTCACAGAGTTTATGTCGGTAGAGATATCGGTGATGGATAGTGATCCGGTTATCTCTGCCAGCATTGCCAATGATATATCTGACCTGGTGGATACTGTGTACAACAGCATGAAAAAAGAACGTGCCCGGGAAGCCCTTCACCTGGTGGAAAGGGAGTTTAAAGAGGCCGAAAAGAATCTTGTGGAGCTCAAGGACTCGCTTGAAATGATAAGCAGTCAGCTTTCAAACAATCTTAATACCCAGGGAGACCCCACCAACAACCTGATCAAAGCAATTACGGAAAACGGGGTCCTCTATATCTCTATGATAAATCAGGTACGCAACGAAACAGCCATAGTAGCAGAACTGAGTCTCAGGCATAGGGAGGCCAGGCTGGAGGCTGAACAGAATCTGCCTTACAAGTTTGTGGTCGAGAGTGCATACCCTCCCGAGAAGAAAGCGTATCCAAATAAGTCCCTGATTGTCATTGTATCTACATTGGCAACCCTGCTGTTTGCACTGATTGTGTTGATCGTCATCGACAACATTAAGTCCCGGATAGCCATACAGGAAGAAAAATGATTGCCGGAACCCAGGAAAGGTACCCGAAGGTCCTCCTGTGGGGGATCCTGATTTCGTTCGTAGCATTGAATACCATCATGCTGACGTTCGAGATCTTCTATGTACCCCTGGTCCCAGCCCTGTTGCTTTTCGTGGCCCTTGCCATCGTGGCGGTTGATAAATACCTGCTTGCGATCGTGTTCTTTGTGCCATTATCCATACCCCTCAGTACGCTTATTGAGGGGCTTTCCATCGATATGTACCTTCCAACGGAGCCTTTACTTGCCGGCTTGTTGCTTCTCTATATGCTTAAGTACCTTATGGGTGACCGGGTCGATATCAGGGTATTACGGCATCCTGTTACCCTGGCCATCTATTTCCACCTGGCCTGGATGCTCATTGCAAGTCTTACCAGTTCCGATCCACTGGTATCTTTCAAACTGCTGGCATCCCGGCTCTGGTTCATCGTTGGATTTTATCTGTTGGGTACCCAACTGTTCAAAAAAGAGAGGAACATGCACACCTATGCATGGCTTTTTATTATTGCATTTGCCGGGGTGATTGTTTACAGCCTGATCAATCATGTCCAGTATGGTCTCAACAACCAGGTGATGGCCCACAGTATTTCCAAACCATTTTACAAGGACCACACATCCTACGGAGCCACACTGGGATTTATTCTACCCGTAGTGGTGGCCCTGTTCCTTTTTATCAAACGAGAGGATATCAATACACGTTTTCTGATGATGCTGCTTGTCCTGATGATCATCTTCGCGACAGTAGTTTCCTATACCCGGGCAACCTGGGTTAGTATTTTAGCATCCATCGGAGTCTGGGCGATTATTAAGCTTAAGATCCGGTTTGAGATTGTGCTGGTGGGAGCCATTATCCTGGTGGGTTTCTTTCTATCCATAAGGACCCAATTAATGGTGGAACTTGAACAGAACAGAGTGGAGTCATCGGGCGAATTATCAGAACATGTTCAATCCATCTCCAACATTTCAACGGACCAGTCGAACCTGGAGAGGCTCAACCGGTGGAGTTGTGCCATACGCATGTGGAAGGATAAGCCTTTGTTTGGATTCGGACCGGGAACTTATCAATTCGAGTACGGACGATATCAGCGCTCCTATGAAAAGACCCGTATCAGTACTGACTTCGGGACAATGGGGAATGCGCACAGCGAATACCTGGGTCCACTGGCTGAGGGGGGTGTTTTTGGATTGCTCAGCATCCTTTTAGTGATTGGTACCACTATTGTTACGGGTATCAGGGTCTATTTCACTTCCAAACGACGATCCATCCGCATCTTTTCGCTGGCTGTGCTGATCGGACTATTCTCCTATTATTTCCATGGAGTACTTAATAACTTCCTGGATACAGATAAGATCTCTGTTGTGTTCTGGGGTTATACGGCCATGCTTGTAGCCATGGATATATACCATAAAGATGCGCCTGAAGAAGCTAGTTGAAGCTGTTTTTTCCAGGGAATTCTGCGCCGATGATGGAGATATCATCAAAAATGGCAGCTGAACCTTCCATGATCTTTTGATTATCGATGATAGTTTTGATGTTCTCCTCCAGCGGTTTTTGATTGGAGATCTCTTTTTCAAGGTCCTCCGTGCCGAACTCAATGCCCGAATCCTGGATCACCTCCACCAGTCCGTCAGTGTAACAGAATAATTTTGCAGGTTTATCCAGTTTAACCACCGCTTCGTTTACAAATGGGAGATCATCAAGCATTCCCATACCCACACATCCGCTTGCGAGTTGGGTTAGTTTTTTTGAATTCAGTTCATACAGAAAAGGTGGATTGTGGCCTGCATTAACGTATTTCAATTCCCTTGTCTTGAAATGATAACGGGCAATAAACAGGGTGATGAATTTTTCTCCTTTGGCACTGTTCATTACCCGTTCATTAAGCCGGTTGAGGGTAACGGTAAGACTTTGATCGGCAGTATAGAGAGCCCTCAGGTTGGCCTGAAAATTAGACATCAGAATGGCTGCGGAGATCCCCTTCCCGGATACATCGGCAATACAGAACCCCACCTCCTCTTTACTCAGCTGGATTACATCATAATAATCGCCTCCAACTTCAAAATGGGGATGGTAAAAAGCCTTCATCCGGATAAATTCATGGGAAGGCAATCTTTCTTTTGTGGGGATTAACATGTTTTGCATCCTGCTTGCCAGCTCCATCTCCCTTTTCATTGCCTCCTGACGCAAAGACTCCTGGAACAGACGTTTGTTCTCAATGGCAACTGTGATGATATTGGATAGGGTTTGTATGAACCTAAGGTGCTTTATTATCGGACTAACACCTTCACCCTCTTCTTCAATATCCCCTATTAAGACAAAGGCGATGGCTTCATCCTTATGAAAGACAGGGATCACAATATCAACCAGTTCGGGGAAGTGTTGGGGTTCAGAAGTGATAAAGGAGATCTCATCAAAAGGCAACAGGTCCCTTTTCATCTCTACCTTATCGAAGAATTTGTTCCCAAAGCCCGAATTAAGCAGGCATTCCCATTTGTCTGAGAATTTCAATAAAATAACCTTCCCTATATCCAGGTCATCGGTAAGCATTTTTTCATACCGCCTGATCAGTTCGCTGGTGGAAACATTGTCATTGATTGCCAGGGTAATATCAAGCAGGGCATTCAGTTTGAATGTTGAAAGCTTCAGCCGGTTTTCAGTAAATTTGCCCATGATAATTGATTGATTCTTCTAACTAATTTTTAACCCTTTCCGCATAGGAGCGGTCACGGGTGTCAACTTTGATCATCTCTCCGGTATCGATAAACAGGGGAACCATAATTTTGGCGCCGGTTTCAAGTTCAGCGGGTTTTTGTGCCGATGTGGAAGCTGTATTTCCCCTTTCACCAGACTCAGTGTAGGTGATTGCCAGCTCCACAAAAGCGGGCAGGTCCACGGAAAGCGGTGTCTCGGTATCGGCATGCACCACGATCTCAACCGATTGTCCCTCTTTCAAAAGGTCAGCATTCTCAATCATATCAGGTTGGATAATGATCTGTTCGAAGGTCTCCAAATGCATGAAATTATAGCCCATATCATCAGAGTAGAGAAACTGATAGGGTCTTCTTTCCACCCTGGCAGTGTTTACCTTGACCCCGGCTGAAAATGTGTTCTCTATCACCCTTCCTGTAGTAAGGCTCTTCATTTTGGTCCTGACGAACGCCGGACCCTTACCCGGTTTCACATGTTGAAACTGCACTATGGAATAGAGGTCGTTATTGAACTCAAGGCATAATCCGTTTCTAAAATCTGCTGTTGTTGCCATATGCACGGTTTATTATGTAAATATATCAATATATTGTTTTATTACTGTTCTGGTCATAGCACCTTTTTTTTCGGAATGGTGGCAACGAAATCTTTAAGGTAGAAGGGTTCAAAGTAAGCCACATCTTCAAATTGCTTTTGTTTAAACCGACCGAGTGCCGGGATGATCATCTGACCAGCCGAGGGATTTAATCCTTGAATGAAATGAGCATGGGGATGATCCAGCACCTCTTCACACTTATGGGACCCGTTTCCAAAGAAACAGATATGGTGCTTATTAAGGAGTCCCCTGTAACTGTCGTTGTCAATAACATCTGCAGAAACCTTTCTAACGACAATCATATCAGTTGAATAAAAACATGAAAAGACCTCCATCCTCCTGGCATCCAACATGGGACAAAGCAGCAAATCCTCCCCATGTTTTCTGACTAATTCCTGTATGGATGGGTGATCCAATGCACCGTATGCCATGTTATCCAGCGTACCTGAAGAGAGGAGGGGCTTCTCAAGTGCATAGGCAAGCCCTTTGGCGGTAGATACGCCGATGCGAAGACCTGTATATGAACCGGGGCCCTTGCTGACAGCAACTGCATCCATTCCATCCAGCGATCTTCCACTCTCCTCAAATACCTTTCTGATAAATTGATTTAGCAGTGTGGCATGGGAACGCTCGGGACCACTCTCTACCAATGAAAGTTGTTGATCCCCTTCTGAAAGTGCTACCGAACAAATGTCAGTGGCTGTTTCAATATGAAGAATCAATGGCCCGTCCATAGGGGGCTACTTCTTATTCTTTTTATCTCCTTCGAACAACTCCTCTTCTGTGACAACCTCCACATTAAAGTCGTTCTTCAGCTGTCTGGAGATGGCCGAATAGGGAGCCACTACAACCTCCTCTTCCGGGTCGAGGCCTTCGGTAATCTCTATATAGCTGTTATCCTGAATACCGGTTTTTACCCGCTTCATCATCGCCTTCCCTTCTGTTACCGTAAATACCACAACCAACGGTTCATCACTGGTTGGTTCAACCGGGATATTCTCAGTAGTGGAAGAAACCGTACCATCGGAACTTGCCTCGCCGGTCTGTTGTTCTTCAGATTGATGAAATAATTCAGCTCCGGCTGTATCCATCCGGGTGGTTACTGCCTGTATGGGAATGGAGTAAATACCCGTTCTGCGGTCAGTCTGTATATCGGCGGTGGCTGACATACCTGGCCTCAGGGGATAGGGATTGGCTTCAGAAATTTTGTCAGCATAGGATTCCGGCAGCAACAGAACTTTTACATTGAAATTGGTTACCTGGTCGGTAGTGACACCGGTGGTGTTTGCAGAAACAGGGATTTCAGAAACGACACCCTTAAACCGTGTGTCTGGATACGCATCAACCTCAATGAGAGCCGTATCCCAATTGGATACCCGAACAATATCATTTTCATTCACCTCTACTTCCACTTCCATGTGGTTCAGGTTCGCAATGCGAAGCATTTCAGTCCCGGCCATCATAGAGGTTCCGACCACACGTTCTCCCAATTCCACCGAAAGCCTGGAAATGGTTCCGGTCATTGGTGCATGGATGGAGGTCTTCATCAGGCTTTCATCAGCCTCGTCAAGGGTGGCTTTGGCACTTTGCACCGAAAATTCGGCGGCTTCTTTTTCAGCCAGAGTAGTATTATAGCTAGTCAGGGATTGTTCGAATTCTGCCTCAGATATGGCCTGCTCCTCGTATAATCGGCTGGTCCTTTTGTAATCAAGGCTGGCTAGTTCCAGTCGTGATTCGGACTGCTTTAGCCTTGCTCTTGAACTGTTTAGGGAAGCTTCAGCCCGGTTTCTGGCCATTTGATAAGCTTCGGGCTTGATCTTGAGCAGGTACTGCCCTTTCACTACTTCATCTCCTTCCTTTACAATAAGATCAACAATTTCACCGGATACATCGGGAGATATGGCAACTTCTGTCTCGGGTTGAATCTTGCCGTTGGCGGTGATAATCTCCACAATTTCTCTATCTATTCCTTTTTCTATGGCTACTTTCAGGTAGCCTTCGTTTCCAAACCAACCCTGTTTTTTTCCTATGGCCAGCACAACAATAAGCACTACGGCTATGATTCCTATGATAAGTAGTAATTTCTTTGATTTCATTGGTTCCTGGGAATTTAAAGTGTGATGGGATCTCCCTTATAGAAGTTGAGTATTTTAATTCTGAATATAAAATCGTATTTCGCCTGGAGCAGATCTGACTGCGTGGCAGTGAGCTGGTTTTTGGACATGTTATAATCTACGGTATTGACCAGCCCAACTTCAAATTTTTTCTCTGTGTATTTGAAAGATTCCTCCATGGAGATCAAGGCCCGCTCAGTGGCATTGAACTTTTTCAGTGCAGCCAGGGCATCTGCATAGGCCTGCTGTATACTGGCATAAAGTGTAAGTTTTTTATTCTGAAGTTCGAGGTTTGAATTTTCCAGGGCAATCCTGGCATTGGCAATGCTGGTGTTGACCTGCCAACCGTTGAATATGGGAATGGATAGCCCCAGCCCCACACCGGCAGATGTATTATCCCTCATCTGCTCAAAGAAAGGGTATGCGCCATAAACCGGGATCTGCTGTGGATAAGATAATACAGGGTCTCCACTATTTTGTGTGATCCCAATGGGAATCTGTTGAGGATCCCCAAGCTCAACTACTTGCTCGCGGATGTCGGAATAGCCTGAATTGTAGTTGGCTGATAGATAGAGTTGCGGAGACCGTCCACCTTCGGCAATCTTGAGTCCTTTCTCAGAACTCTCTTTAGCCAATTCGGCACTCTTGATCTGAGGCATCTCCAGTTCGGCGATCCGATAAACTTCCAGGGCACTGATAGCCAATGGATTCTCATCCGGGTCAGTTAGTATTGGGATGTCAATACCAAATGCTGTATCGATGGGAAGAGCCAGGATCTGCTGAAGATTGAGCAAAGAAATTGATAGCTGATTTTCAGCGTTCACCAGGTTTAGTTCCTCAGAGGCATATTGTGCTTCAAGCTCAAGAAGGTTCCCCCTGGCCAGTTTCCCTGCATCTACCATTTTCTGGGTTCGTTCCACCTGTTGTCCTGTAATCTCCATCTGGCTTACAGTCACTGCAAGCAACTCCTGGTTGAACATGATAGAAAGATAGGCTGCAGCAATATTCAGCGAAATGTCATTTTTTATCTTCTCCACATCTTCGTAACTGGCCATCAGGTTCAGCTCGTTTTGAAGAATTGTATTCCTTACCCGCAAACCACTAAACAGGTTCACCGATGAGCTAAAACCCATGCTCAAAGAGTGGATCTGCTGATCGTCCGTAAATTGGTATGTGGTCTGGTCCAGGGCACGTCCCCAGGAAAAGGAGTAGTTCGAACTGGCATTCAGGTTGGGGATCTGACCGAGTTTTGATTGCTTCAGCAGGTTTTCGTTATATTCGGTGTTTAGAACCGATTGCTTGATCTGTATATTATTCTCCATGGCATACTGAATGCAGTTTTCCAGCGACCAGGCTTCTTGAGCCATACCGGTAATAGCCGCACCAAACAGCATGACGGAGAGGGTGATTGCTTTTCGGATCATTATGCGCTTTTTAAATGAGACGCTAAAGTTATAGATAACAGTTTACATCTGAATGAATAATAGAGAAAATATTATAAATTATCGAGAGATCGGAAATGTCCGCTATGTCTATAACAGGAGGGCAAAAAACCTTTCACTTCGGATCAACCAACAGGGAGAAATAAGGGTGACCATTCCCAGGTATGTAAGTCAGAAAAAGGCTGAGGCATTTTTAATGTCAAAGAGACGCTGGATTTTAGCCAAGCTTTCGGAGATACATCACCTGACAGATTCGGGACCAGTGATTCGGGAAGGGGATCATCTGAATGTAAGGGGAAAGGATTTTCGCATGGTATTACAAGGAGAGGAGAAAAGCGTGGAAGATGCCATTTGGCGGATTCTTCTGGAGGAGGGAAAAACATATTTGCCTGGCAGGGTAAAAGAATTGGCTTTGGCACACAGCTTTGAGGTTACAGAAGTGAAAATCAGAAAGATGAAGACCCGATGGGGGAGTTGTACCATAAAAAACAGCATCAACTTGAATAGCTGGCTGATGATGTTGCCCGATCACCTTATGGATTATGTAATCCTTCATGAGCTAACGCATACCCGGCACCGTGATCACAGCAAAAAATTCTGGGAAGCCCTGGATCAGGTCACTGAAGGAACATCAAAAATGCTTAGAAAAGAGCTGAGAACTCAGCGAATCATGTTAATAAACTCCGAAAATTAACTCTGCAGTGAGGTTTATTGAATTAAACGCCCTGTCCCCACGTAAATCCACATTGAATGAGGGTACGATGTTCAGAAACAGGTGCTGGTCAAGTTGGCGCTGATATCCAACACCGATGCCCACATTTGTTTTTGTCCTTGTTTTAATATCGGATCCTTTAAGGATCAGCTCCCCTAATTCCTCTGAATTTTCTTTAAGATGGGCAACAAACATCATGGTAAGGGACCCGGTAACCAATAATGCATTGGCTCCCGATTCATAGGGGCGTAAATAGACTGTCAGCGGAACTCCAATGGTCTGTTCAGTAAAGGTGATGTTGATTTTATCATCGGGATCAGTAATCTCAACTCCATAATCCTCAGGATAGTCCAGGCATGATGAGGATTTATAATTGTAATCCACCCCGGCCTTGAGAAACCAATATTCATATTCCCAATAGACAAAACTGAATCCTCCCCCAAAACCTGGCTCAAAAGTATGATCATCTCCCCTGATCCAGGAATAATTCCCCTGGAGGTTGCCTCCCATGTATATATTGACCTGTGATTTTGCAGTAACCGCGAGAAAGAGAAATGCCAGGAGGTAAATCGCTCTTTTTAACATCATAACAAAGCCTTTTGAACAAAACTAATACAATAATCGGTTTCCTGCCTGGGAACTTATTAAATGAAAATAGGTTTTTATCTTTGCAAAATATTAGTTTGACCAGAATTCAATAATATGGCCCTGCAAGAGGAATTTGAAAAACGAGGTAATTGGCTGTTCCGTTATAGAGGCACACTTCCATTAATAGTATTAATAGCCGGGTTGTTTCTCTATTTAAGGGGTAAAATCTATCCTGAAACTTATTTCCCGGATGGAACACATTTCGAGAATTATTATGAATATTTTTGCCTGTTAATAAGCTTATCAGGCCTGATTATTCGTATTTATACGATTGGATATACCCCTGAACACACCTCTGGCAGAAATGTGAAAGAGCAGGTTGCAGGTAAATTAAATACCACAGGAATTTACTCATTGGTAAGGCATCCTCTATATGTGGGTAATTTCTTTATGTGGTTAGGGCCGGCCCTGCTTACCGGACATATTTGGTTTATTATCTTATTTTGCCTTGCCTATTGGCTCTATTATGAAAGAATTATGTTTGCCGAAGAACAATTTCTCAGAAATAAATTTGGTACTCCATATTTAGAATGGGCAGAGGGTATTCCTGCATTTCTACCTCATTTTAGAGGCTTTAAAAAACCAAATTTATCTTTCAGCTGGAAAAAAGTGCTGAAAAGGGAGAAGAATGGTTTTGCTGCAATATTTCTGGTCTTCTCGCTATTCGATATAGCAGGTGAATTAATAATTAAAGAGACGAATTTTAATTATTTCTTTGCTGCCGGGTTTATTTTCAGCGCAATAGCATATCTGTTAATAAAGATACTGAAAAAGAGGACTAAACTACTGGATAAGCAAGGCCGTTAAATTGCCTTGAGGATTGTTTTCATTGCTTATCAAAAACGAACCGTTCAACCATTTCGCCATAATCGGAAGCAGCAGAAGTCTCAATGACCAGGTTGTCACCGTTCATGACATACTCCTCAATAATCACTACCTCACTTCCATCTTCCATTGGAATAATTGAAGAGATCTTTAATACTTTCGTTTTCTTATCCCAGGTAGCGGTGGATGTTTTCAATGCACCCATCCATCCCGGGTTTTCACACTCCACACCATCAAGGGTGAAGTGGTCATTGGTTGTATAAGACTGACCCTGAAATTCTCCGTTTTTTTCAACGTCAATTACTTTTTTTGAATGATCAAGGATAATGGAGTTAGGGGCCAGGCTGAATTCATCTCCCATTTCACTTTTTTCTGTGTTAAGATTCCATGTTCCGGAAAAATTAACCTTCTGACTAAAACCTGAAGAGGAGAGAAGTACAAGTGCAATGACAAAAACGATATTTTTCATAATGTATAAGATTTGTTGGATAGTTCGACACAAGTTAGGAAAATCTGGAAATTATCATAATCACTTTGAAATAGTGATAAGCCGGGTTCTTCCTTTAGAGTGTTCAAGATTGGCATAGGGTATTGATTTCTTTTTGGCCCTTTTAATATTATAACTCATGAAGGGAGCAAAGATGGCCCAATCAAAACCAGAATGAATGGCATCTTTGGGACAACTTAGTTCACATGTTACACATAACATACATTTAGAATGCCACTCTGGTCTTCCGTCTTTCTTTGCAGTAATATTTTTAGTTGGGCAAACCAGTATCGGCAAAATGAGATAGAATCCGCTGTAAAAGCAACCCGGAATCTGAAATACAAAAGGGGGTAATCATGGGACATAAAAATGATTACTCTGTGATCGTATTTTTCGAAACCGGAGAAGTGAAGAAGTGGGCCTATATTCATAAGCTGAAAGGCTTCGCAAACATCCTGAATAAGAAACATTTAGAGTGAATATACATGAACGTCTACAATAGGCGGGAAAGTGTCTATCTGAAACGTTTCTACAAGGGTAATTCTGTGCCCGATTTCTTATGATTTGTTTAACCTTTAGTATAAACCTTTAATACCTTCAGTAACCTTTAATGGATTTATTTAAGGTCGAACATTTCAAACAAATATGAGCTTCATACTAAGTTATACAAGCGTAGCATACACAAAGAAACAATCAGGAACCAGGTTTGGAGGTTCCTCCCGCTTCCGTGTCGTCGATGATGAATTGATCGAGGTATCTCAGACGCGAAAAACCAATCATGTTGCAAAGCGGAGGAGCCAGGATAAAGAATCACAGAAGAGAAAAACCGACAAACATGAAATAAAACAGGAAACAGGAGAGAGTCCGAAAACTGTAAAGCGGGTATACAGACTTAACAAATCCAAAGTCAGAAAGAAATGTTATGCCATGTGTCGGTTGAAAAAGAGTAAAGAATTCATGGCGTTTTATACCATAACATTTCCCCAGGGACTAACAGATGAGTTATGCTACAAACTTTTCAATACCTGGTTAACACGGTGTCGGAAAAGTGCAGGACTAACATCATACCTGTGGGTAGCTGAACGTCAAAAGAACGGTACCATCCATTACCATCTTCTAACTAACGATTACATGAAAATTGGAGAGGTAAATAGGTAGATGGAAAAGGCATTAAAGACCCAGCAAAAGAAAGGAATTGAAGCCTTGAAAGAGGTTGAAACAGACAAGTATAACGGAGTTGATGTAAAACGGGTCAAGAATGGCAGTAAATCGCTTATTGGCTATCTACCTGAGTGATTGGGAAAGTTTTTATAATAGGATCTCTTAAATTCATCAGGTATTCTATGATTAAGAAAATGATTAGATTTAAGTCTTGATTAATAGATAAGTACATATACACCCACAAATCGGAACAGTAAAGACACCAAACTGGCACATTTACCGTTATGGTTAACTGTATCGCTACCAGCATATGAGTCAGTCTATTTAACAACTAATAACAATATTGAAAAAAGAATATTCTTATGTATGTGAACAACGAGATTCTCATACTTAATACCTTATTCTTAGATCCAATTGAAGAATTAATAGAATTATAAATCCATGAATCATTTTACCATACTTTTAATAGCATCTATCCTTTTTTATTCTTTGAATTCCCCAGATACCGAAATATCAAAAAGTAAGAAAGCAAAAATGGATTCTTCAAAGGGAATTCTTGTTTCAACAGAAGAACTGTATGATATCAACAATATGGCTAAGTCAGGAATTGAACCTTACAAAACCAATGTTGTGGTTTTTCTTGACTTTATTGACAGTTTGATGCTGGTTTCATTGAAATGGCCAAAGCTATCTGGTGAAATCGTGATTTCCGATGGCAGTTCCAGCAAACCAATTCAACTCAGCTCAGATGGTGGTAAACTTGCTTATGGCACCGCAATCGCCTGGCATTTAACAGGCAACGAAAAATATGCCATACGGGCCAAAGAACTCATTCTTGATTTAACTGACACATTTGGATATCGAGACTCTGATAAAAATGAATTTCATTGGGGAGCTCAGGGAATACTTAATCTTGCCCGGGGAGGCACACCCTATATTTATGCCGCTGATCTTCTCGAAGGCTGGCAAAGCTGGAGTGTGGACGACAAACTGAAATATCAAATTTGGCTGCGCGATATAATGTACACAAAAGTAGCATGGGCAAGCCGAGCAAGGAAAAACAACTGGGGGGCGGCAGGTTCATTTTCAGCTGCTCTTATTTCATATTTTCTTATGGATCACCCTGAATGGAAACTGTTGGAGATAAGTCCTTTCCATCAATATTTCTCTCCGAAAGAAGCCTTTGAGTCGCATAACATTTATCAGCTTGGAAGGTTAAGAACATCTATTGATTGGAAGATGGATGCTAAAGCACCACTATGGGGCATATTACCAAATGGAGCAATACCTGAAGAGATTCGTCGTGGAAAAGATCCAATTGATGGAGACTATTTGGCTTCAAAAGGAAGCGGTACCAGTTATACCATGACTCACATTGAACACCTTACTGCACATGCTGAATTTTTACGCCGTCAAGGGGATAGTTCACTTTATGACAATATCGCAAATGATGGATCCGGTTCGCTACTTCAAGCCTATCTGTTTGTGATAAATAATCCAGTTAAATCACATTGCTTTTCGTACGATCGAATTAATGCGCTTTATATGGCATATCAATACTATAATCATCCGGCAATGTTACGTTCTTTAAAGGAGTGTGGACCTGGCAATATTTCGGGACAACGTCTTGCATTGTATGGCCGATTGACGCATTCCGTCAATATTAATTTCGATTAATGCAAAATAAATAGGAACACGCCAATTTAGAATATAAACAATCCTTTGCAGGTCAGAAGAATTACAGCTAACCATAACAAAAGCTATACCCAATAAGGGTTTTAATAGTAAATTGAATGTAAATGCATGTGATGAAAATTAATTCAAATTGAAACGAATGTGTTTTGAAATCCCTTTCTGGGCATAGCCAAACCGTTATGAAAAACCAGTGATTTAGACGCTTTAACCGTCCCCTCCAGTGTCCCCTGGAGAAGAAAAACCCTCCTAACTTGTTACGCTAGAAGGGATTAAAATTATTCTCTGTTGACCCGCCAGGGCTCGAACCTGGACTCTTCTGAACCAAAATCAGATGTGTTGCCAATTACACCACG
>Ga0209013_10000558_pt1 | contig 33713 bp, 32 predicted proteins | sample Cruoilmetagenom2_FD_187291 | JGI IMG/M metagenome (GOLD analysis project Ga0209013, IMG submission 187291) | Oil polluted marine microbial communities from Coal Oil Point, Santa Barbara, California, USA - Sample 2 (SPAdes) (version 2) | ecosystem: Environmental > Aquatic > Marine > Oil seeps ...
TTTCTGGAAACCATTTGGATTATTGGAGGAAACCATAATTTGAATAGTTCGCCTGAAGAATTACAACAAAATTTACTGGATGTTTCAGAAGCGAGACAACGCCTGTTGGAAAAAATTGTCCCTCTTGACTTAGAAAAAATTCATATCGGGCAGGCTTTTGGAAGGCGATTGGCGGAAAATATAATATCGCCCATAGATTTACCGCAATTTGCTAATTCTGCTATGGATGGTTTTGCACTCCGCAGTGAAGATGTTGTAGGAGCAACACAAGAACATCCAGTTAAAATTGATGTTGTAGGAGATATTCCAGCAGGGACTGATATTGTGGTAACCTTGGGTGCTGGTCAGGCGGTACGTATAATGACGGGTGCACCAATTCCTGATAGAGCGGATGCAATTGTACCTGTTGAGAACACTGACTTTGATTACAGAGAAGTGGGTGTTCAAGCTCCAAAAGAGGTTGAAATTAAAGGAATCGCTCGTGAAGGAGATCATATAAGAGGGGGAGGTGAAGACGTTTCTGCAGGAGAGATGGTCATGCAGCCAGGAGAATTGATAAGACCCCAAAATGTGGGGTTCTTGGCTTCGCTAGGAATAACCGAGATTTGTGTTTATCGAAAACCTAGGATAGCCATATTCTCTGCAGGTGATGAATTGCTACCACCGAATGTACCTCTCGCACCCGGGAAAATCTACGATGCCAACCGGTATACACTCATTTCTTTAGTGGTACTAGCCGGAGGTGTTCCAGTCGATCTGGGTATTGTAGCGGATAATAAAAATGATGTCTGCGCAATTTTGGATAAGGCTGCATCCAGTAGAGTTGATTTAATATTATCTTCTGCTGGTGTTAGTGTGGGTTCATTCGATTTCGTTCGAAGCGTGGTCGAAGAGTATGGACAGCTCGAATTCTGGAAGGTGAACATGAGGCCCGGAAAACCAGTAGCCTTTGGATTTTATAAGGACACACCATTTATCGGGCTTCCAGGTAATCCAGTTTCAGCATTTGTTGGTTATGAAGTCTTTGTGCGTTCAGTGTTAATAAAGATGAGTGGGGTACAGGAGTGGAAGCGAACAATGCATAAAGTACAGATTACAGAACCGATTGAGTCCGATGGAAGAGAAAGCTATTTACGAGCAGTAGTATCTCGACAAGATGATTGCTTATCAGCCAAGCTTACAGGACACCAGGGTTCGGGTAATTTACGTTCCCTTGTGCAGGCAAACGCGCTGCTGATTATTCCCGCGGGGTTAAAGTACTTATCCGAAAATTCTCTGGTTGACACCTGGTTATTCGATGATGTTTTTGAGTACTGAATTATTTTTCAAGTATGGATTTATTTTCGTGTTATTGGATGCTTTTAGGAGTTAAATATGCCGCGTATTCGTTGTCACTATGTTGATTGCGTGTTTCTGGATGATGAATATTGCGGAACTGTAGCTATAGAAATCGATCCCGGTGAAGGTTGTATGACTTACACCCGTCCAAATGATATCAGCGATGATGATTGGGTGGATGATGATCTAGAAGAATGGGATGAAATAGAATCAGATGATGACGACTTGTGGCTTGATGAGGATGAGTATAAATCCAAAATATAAGACTGTTTATATCACCGGGTGCAGCCATATTGTGAGAAATACTAAAATCGGAAGTACTTATGCCATTATTTAATCACTTTGGTTTTTTAGCGCCATATTATGATCGGGTAATTCCATTAAAACAATGTGATGAGTTAATTAATGTTATCGGCTTACCAACATCGGGACTATTATTAGATGCGGGTGGTGGAACAGGTAGAGTTGCTCAGCAATTGCGAGAGATGGTCTCCAATATCGTAATCGCTGATATGTCAATAGGTATGTTAAATCAAGCAGCTCAAAAAGGTGGGCTTATCACAGTCGGATCGTCTACGGAAAAACTTCCGTTTCCAGATAAGACATTTGAAAAAGTGATCATGGTAGACGCTCTCCATCATGTCTGTGATCACAGGCAGACTATTGCTGAGTTGTGGCGTGTGCTTCGACCTGGCGGTCGAATTGTTATCGAGGAACCCGATGTGCGAAAGATAAGCGTGAAGTTTATTGCGTTAGCTGAAAAACTTGCGTTAATGCGCAGCCATTTTATAAATCCACAGCGCATAAAAACTTTATTTGATCATCTGGATGCAAATACTAGCATCCAGATGAATGGATTTAACGCCTGGGTAGTTGCCGATAAAGTGTCGAAAGAACATTAGAAATATTTATCTCACAATCTAAGTCGATTACTCCAAGATTGCGCATAGCCACATTCTATTAGTGTAAAAATCAGCAAATACGCGGCAACATTTCTCCAGACAACATTTCAATTATGCGAGTACTTCCGAGATTGGTTTTCATTAAAACACGATTTTGTGGTTCTTCAAGCACTCTCCCGATAACTACCGCAGCTTCTCCATAACGAGTGCTTCGCATTGCCACCAAAACTTTATCGGCGCTATTTCCGTCTACGATAGCAATTAATTTACCTTCATTTGCAACATACAGGGGATCAAATCCTAACATTTCACATGCAGAATTGACTGCTGGACGAACGGGAATTTGTTCCTCTTCAATTTCTATACAAACATGTGATTGTCTTGCGATCTCGGTCAGGCTCGTGGCTAAACCACCACGAGTTGGATCCCGAAGAACATGTATGGCTGCCCCTGTGTTTATCATGTTCTTCACCAGGTTGTTAAGTGGGGCAATGTCACTGGTTATTCTGGATTCGAAACCCAGCTCACCACGAGCCTCAAGTACTGCAATACCGTGATCACCAATCGGTCCGGAAAGGATAACAATGTCGCCAGATTGCGCATAGGCACTACCAATTTTCAAATCCGGGGAGATAATACCAATACCAGCTGTGTTTATATACAATCCATCAGCCTTCCCTTTTTCTACAACTTTTGTGTCACCGGCTACAATTTGCACTCCTGCCTCAGCTGCGGCTTTAGCCATTGAATTGATAACCTGCTCCAGAGTATCAATTTCCAAACCTTCTTCAAGTATAAAACCAGCAGTCAGGAACAATGGCTCAGCTCCCATCATTGATACATCGTTGACTGTTCCACATACGGCCAATCGTCCAATATCTCCACCGGAGAAGAATAGGGGCCAAACTACATGAGAATCTGTGCTGATGGCAAGCCTGTTGCAATCTTGATCGCGGTTTTGCCGTGTGGGATTAGCATTAACTACTCCGGCGTCATTGCTCTCCCAAAGAATCTCATTGCCAAACGATGATATAAATGTTTGCGTAATTAGATCGTGAGACATTTTCCCGCCACTCCCGTGCCCCATGACAATTATTTTCGTGTGAGGTAGTGGAACAGGGCAAATTGGTCCTTGCATTGTGGATTTATTATTTGTCATTGGTTACACTCGATCGATCGCATACCTGTAATAAGCTGCACAAGCTCCTTCTGATGAAACCATTGTTGCGCCTAATGGATTCTCTGGTGTGCAAATGGATTTAAACGCACTGCATTGAAAGGGTTTTTTAACTCCTAGTAGTATTTCACCTGCGATACAAAGTTCAGATTCTACAGGTTGAATATCATCAACTTGAAATCTATTTTCTGCATCAAATGTTTTATATTCAGGCCTGATGCACCATCCACTCGATGGAATATTTCCGATACCGCGCCACTTGCGATCACATTCCATGAAGGTTTGCTGGATAACTTTTTGCGCAGGTATATTCCCTTCGTATGTAACGACTCTGGTGTAGGCATTTTCCACTTCAAATTTTTGTTGTTCCAGAAGTTGAACGTTCATTAAAATGCCACGAAGAATGTCGACGGGTTCAAAACCAGTCACAACAATCGGTATGTGATATTGTATTGCTATTGGGACATATTCCCAGTATCCCATAACTGTACAAACATGCCCTGCAGCGAGAAATCCCTGGACACGGTTATTGGGTGAGCTGAGGATCGCGTGCATAGCGGGAGGGACACGTACATGGGATACTAGTACACTATAGTTTGTCAATCCGATGCTATCTGCCTGGAGGACACTCATCGCATTTGCGGGTGCAGTGGTCTCAAAGCCGATGCCAAAGAAAACGATCTCCTTTGCAGGGTTTTGTTGAGCGATTTTTATTGCGTCGAGTGGTGAGTATACAACTCGCACATCTCCTCCGGAAGCTCGGACAGAAAAAAGGTCTCCCTCAGAACCGGGCACTCGCAGCATGTCGCCGTACGAAGTAAATATCACGTTTGGCTGAGAAGCGATAAATAGGGCTTTATCCACTAATTCAAGAGATGTAACACACACCGGGCAGCCAGGCCCGTGTACCAATTCTATCTCAGGTGGAAGTAATTGGTCGAGTCCATAACGCATTATGGCGTGTGTCTGGCCGCCACAAATTTCCATCAGGATCCACGGTTGTGTAATAGTTCGTTTTATCTCGTGAATAATGCTGTGTACGAGTTTTGCGTCTCTGTATTCTGATAAATATTTCATCTTTGACTAGGTTTGTCTTGATAAAGTAGGGATGGATTATTGGGGTAGACCTGACTCTTCTCCGAACTCTGCAATCTCTCGTAATAAGTCCAGAGTCTCTTGAGCTTCCTGATCACTGATTTTATTTAATGCGAAACCGACATGCACAAGTGTGTAATCACCGATCTTTGCATCTGGCACGTACTCCAGGCAGGCTTCACGTACTACACCACCAAAATCGATCTTGCCCATAAGCAAGTCGTTCGCCGTATATATGGAAATGATCTTCCCTGGAATTCCTAAACACATGAGACTCCTCCAATTAAAAAATATCGATATATTCGCATTATCCTGATTTGGCGGTTTATATTCGGTTACTTTTCTGTTCTTGCTGCAATTACTGCCTGGCCCAAGGCGATTCCTCCATCGTTTGATGGAACCTGATAATGTATATACGGATCAAATCCATTGGTCTCTAGTTTACGTACGGTCTGGTTGAGTAATGTCATATTTTGCCAAACCCCCCCGCTTAATACTACTCTAGAGTAACTATAAATTTCTTGCACTCTCTTGCATACATCTAGTACCATCGAAGCCAAGGTGATATGAAAACGAGCAGAGATGATGTCTGGTGTCAGACCAGCCTGTATGTCGTTTACAACAGAATGGATGATTTGAGATGGATCAATAATAAAATGACCCTTGGTGGATTGAATCTCGTAACCATAACGTTCTTCGTTATCAAGATTAACAATCGCCTCTAATTCAATTGCTGCCTGGGCTTCATAATTAATGACCTGACGAATCCCAACGATTGAAGCAACCGCGTCAAATAGTCTGCCAATACTGGAAGTCATGGGGGTATTGATACGATGCTCAAGTTGTGAGTGCAAAACAAGACGTTCTTCTTCACTCAATGCTGCAACGCTCGGCAGATGTGGTTCCCATGATAAGCCCGCTTGCCATAGATGCGAGAGAGCAATCCGAGAAGGTTTACGAATAGCGGTGTCTCCTCCGGGAAGGGGGGTATATTTAAGATGAGCAATCCTTTCAAACGAATCATATGTGGATAACAGAAATTCGCCACCCCATATTGCACCATCTGTTCCATAGCCGGTACCATCGAACGCCACACCGATGACAGGCATATCGTCAGAGAGTTTATGCTCAGCCATGCACGCAGCGATGTGGGCGTGATGGTGTTGAATACCTAAAGCAGGAATTCCTTCATTTTCGGATCTTTCAAGGGCGTACCTGGTCGCCAGATAGTTGGGATGGAGATCGTACGCAATAATTTGCGGTTGGATTCGGAAAAGGTGTTCGTAGTGACGAATACCCTTATGGAACGATTCAAGTGTTTCATAATTCTCTAAGTCGCCGATGTGTTGACTCAGAAAGGCGTATCTGTCTCTGGAGATACAAAAAGTGTTTTTTAATTCTCCTCCTACTGCGGTAATAGGCGGAGAATTCCATGCCAGATGAACAGGGAAGGGTACATATCCTCTGGAGCGGCGGATTGGGTAAGGTGTTCGAACATTATCTCTGGTAATGACGCGCATAACCGAGTCATCACAGCGCGTAAAGATGGAACGATTATGCAATAGGAATACATCTGCGATGTTTGCCAGTTGTTCGCTTGCTTCATTATTGTCAATGGCGATAGGTTCTTCAATGATGTTCCCACTGGTCATCACCAGAACGGACAACTGTTGGCTCTTCTTCTGAGATTTCTCATCATCTGGAAATTCTGCAAACAATAAATAATGTAGTGGTGTATAGGGCAACATTACCCCCAATGTGTTTTGGTAGGGAGCAACGGCATTGGAGATTATTGATTCGGGACGTTTTTGTAATATCACAATCGGTCGTTCGGGTGATTCTAGTAATGTACGTTCATTGTCGCTGATGAAACAATGATCACTTATTGTTTCTATATCACTCATCATTACGGCAAAGGGTTTGTCGACCCGTAATTTTCTTCTGCGCAGCTCTTTAACAGATCTCCAGTTTAACGCATCGCAGGCCAGATGAAAACCGCCCAATCCTTTTATTGCAATGATCTTCCCTTGAGCGATGAGTGCCCTCGTCATACGGATTGATGCTTCAGATCTATAAAGGTCAGAAGAATAGGTGTTTGTGTTGAACATTTCGTTGAATTCCAACCAAACATGAGGTCCGCAAACAGGACAGGCAATCGGCTGGGCATGGAAACGTCTGTTGAGTGGATCAACATATTCTTTTAAGCACTCAGGGCACATCTTGAACTCAGCCATTGTTGTAAGCGGACGGTCGTAAGGTATATCTTCAATTATCGTAAAGCGTGGACCGCAATTTGTGCAATTTATAAATGGGTAGAGATAACGACGATCGTTTGGATCGTTTAACTCGTTGATGCAATCCTGGCAAACGGATACGTCTGGTGATACCGGTTGGAATGCCTCGGGGATTGATTTAGAATGTTTGATCTCGAAGGAAGTATAACCATCTGGAGAACATCGCTCAAATATTATTTCGTCAATATGAGCAAGCGGTGGCTTTTGGTGTTCTACTGCATGAACGAAACTGTTTACAGCAATTTGAGGGCCCTCGATATGGATGTCAACCCCAGCCGAGGTGTTTAGAACCCAACCACTCAGTTTGTGATCGATCGCTAGACCATATATAAAAGGCCTGAACCCTACCCCTTGGACAACACCAGTAATGTGGATTTGGGCACCAATATTTTCCATCATTTCAGATAACCGAGCGGTGATGCTCTTAATACTAGATTCAATCAGTTACTCATATTTTATTAGTTTTAATAACCAATTTAGCCAATCTTCGATACCATCAAGTGTCATGCAGGATAGTGGGAAAGTTACTAGACCAGGATTTAATATTTCAACACCACGGATAAAATAGTCCATATCGAATGGTACATAGGGTAACAGGTCAATTTTATTGATAACCAGCGCATCGACACCGCTGTACATGCCGGGATATTTATATGGCTTATCATCCCCTTCGGGAATAGATGCAATAAGTATACTTTTATGTGTTCCTAATTGGAAGCTCGCTGGACAAATTAGATTCCCAACATTTTCTACAATTAGCAGATTCAGATCTGACAGATTCAGCTTGGGTAATTCATTATTCAACATCGCAGCATCAAGATGACATTCACCGCCAGTATTTATCTGAATGGCAGTTGCTCCAACTGCAGCAACACGGTCAGCATCGATACTGGTAGCAATATCGCCATCCACCACGGCTATCTGTAGACTTTTCGTTAATTTCTTAATGGTGATTTCAATTAATGATGTCTTTCCAGCTCCAGGAGATGCCATGATATTTAGGGTGAAGACACCAGCCTGGTCGAATAGCGCGCGATTCTCGCTGGCTATCTGGTCATTCTTACTCAATATGTTTTCGATTACCGTTATTCTATCGGGCATAAATTTATTGACCTTCAGTATGAATCAGGTTTCGATTTCGATCGATTCTAAGTAAAATTCTCGACCCGCAATAATTTTTATATTCGTGGAGCTGCATGCGGGGCATGAAAAATCATTGTTATTGGGATGATATTTTTGACTGCAGTTCTGGCACAAGAATTGGGATGGTATGCGTTTAAAGTGCAGGACTGCACATTCTGCGATTGTATCTTTAGAGATGATGTCCCAGTAAAACTGCACCGAGTCGTCAACGATTGAGGCTAATTGCCCAATAACGATATGAATATGTGAAATCTGAATAGCTTCTGCTTTCTGAGCATATTTTAGTGCAATCTCGAGAAGACTCTCAGCAACAGGAAGTTCATGCATAAACAGTAATTTGCTTCTTTACTTATTTAAAAGCGGATTAGACTTGGTCTGGGTCAGCGGCGAAATACTCATCTTCTTCTTCGGTCGTCATGGCGACTTTTGCGTAGGGTGTAGTAGAGATTAATATAAGCGTCATTACTATCGCAGAAGATATACACCATATACATGTTGCTCCAATGACAAATGGTTCCAGGAATGTTAAATATATAGAAAACAACACCCCAAACCAAGACAAACCCCACATGGAAATGCTAGTAAATGATTGAATTTTTTTCGATGATGAGTAACGCCCAATTACCCATAAAATAAGTATTAATAAGTACCCGACAATGCCAACAATCCCTATTGGAAGTATTCCAAATAGAAGTGCATACGGGCTTTGTTGTACAGTGTTGCAATCACCTACGGGACCACAAACAGCTTGCGTGTTCGTGGTTTCAGTGAATGTTAGGTAGAATGAAATCCCCAGACCTATAAGGACGAGTAAGGGGATTGTCCATTCAGGCCAATATTTGGGTTTTTCGGTGGTCTCTTTTACGAATCCGATCCCCATAAAAAATACAGTAACGATCATTCCTATTAATGTAAGCACTGCGATTGTGTTGCCGGCCAGGTCGCGCGAGAAGCGATTAATTATGGTGGTTTGAATGGATATCTCTTCGTCTAATGTATCTATTAGTTCATTTTTTGCTGTATCTGTGATTTGCAATGGAGGTAAATTATCGGTAGCTACTTCTTCTTGCGGGATTTCTCGGTCGAGCATTTCACTTAATCCGGGAATATCTGGCCAATCGATGCCACCCGCTGCAAGACCAGCCTCAATGAGTGATGGAAATGTCTCAGGAATTTCAACTCCGCCAACTAGGTAGACATCGCCAATTATCAATGCAGGAACACCAATTCTTTCGTCTGGTGTCTGAAAATAATCGATAGTAGCCTGATACAGTTCACGTCCTTGCGAATTGGAAACATCTATTCGTATAATTTGTAATTGCTCGTTATATTTTTCTATAAGTGGTGGAAGATCTTCGGTAATGAGTGTATAGCAATGGCCGCAGGAAGGAGAGTAGAATAACACGGCGCGTACAACTGGTGTTTGAGCAAGCACGGAATAAATATTTAAACCACAAATCAAGAGCACAAATAAAATGACGACAGCACTGAAGCGTCGCAATATACTTAGAATTTTTGGGTTAGTGAGAATAATATTGATGATTGGGAATTTATGAGTTCTCATTGGAATTTATTGGGGGAGAAGGATGCTCGTATTAAATAAATTGATAAAAGCCGTCTTCACCGAATAGGAAGACGGCCATGATGAATAAAATTTTTCTCTTGACCATTAATAAAATTCAATATAGATCGATTTACGTAAAATTAGGGTAATGTATTGGTGAGAATGGATTGAATTTATTAAATTCAGCTTTGAGCTTCTTCTTGCTCTTTTTCAGTGTCCGTGTTTTCTTCTTCATCTTCATTCTGCATGCCTTCACGGAATGCGCGTATTCCACTGCCCATTTCACCAGCAATCTTGCCAATGCGTCCGACACCAAACAAGATAACAACGATCACCAAAACAATTATTAATTCGGTTACACCGATATTTGGCATTTTCTATACTCCAGGATGAATAATTATTTGCTTCACCTAATGTTCTAATGTTTTTCTTCAGTGCTGTTTCACAATATAAATTATACTACTGATTAGGATCTTGTTTGGCGTTTATTATTTTCCTTTAAGTTGGTAACTGATTAGTTATGGAAAAAATTACGATTATCGGTGGTGGCCTAGCAGGGAGTGAAGCTGCCTGGCAGGCAGCAAAACGCGGGTTAGACGTATCTTTGTATGAAATGCGCCCTCAGAAGCAAACGGGTGCACACACTGGTTCGTATCTGGCGGAATTAGTATGCTCCAACTCACTCGGTTCAAATCTGGTGGATCGGGCTTCTGGTTTATTGAAGGAAGAAATCCGTCGTCTTGATTCTTTGCTATTGTCCATCGCTGAAGAAACAGCAGTCCCAGCAGGTGGGGCACTGGCAGTTGACAGAGACGGTTTTGCCAGGCGTGTCACAGAGAGTATTGAGAATCATCCGAATATCACAGTATTTCGCCAGGAAATGATGGATATTCCAGATGGATCAGTAATAATCGCTTCTGGACCTCTGACCTCGCCTAAATTGTCGAGCGTTATACGAGAGTTAACTGGAAGTGAACACCTGTATTTTTTTGATGCAATTTCACCAATCGTGGACAGCCATACGATAAACATGGAGATTGCATATCGGGCATCTCGATATGCTCGTGGTGAGCTAGATGAAGGGGATTATATTAATTGCCCTTTGACCAGAGAAGAGTATGAGGGATTTATTCGTCAGCTGTTAAGTGCACAACGTATTGAACTAAAGGAATTTGAGATTGAATTGGTAAGAGGAGTCAAAGCAGGCGCGCATAAATTCTTTGAGGGGTGCTTGCCGATCGAAATTATGGCACAGCGAGGGATAGATGCCCTTGCTTATGGGCCGATGAGACCGGTAGGTTTAATTGACCCTCACAAAAGAGAACGATCGCATGCAGTCGTTCAGTTGCGTCAGGATAACTTGGCGGGTACATCTTACAATATGGTCGGTTTCCAAACTAATTTAAATTTTTCGGAACAGAGAAGGGTATTCCGTATGATCCCGGGATTGGAAAACGCGGAATTCGAACGGTATGGTCAAATGCATCGAAACACATTTATATTTTCTCCTGCTCATCTAAATCCGTCACTGCAGTTTCGTGGAAGGGATGATATATTTTTTGCGGGACAGATAACTGGTGTGGAAGGCTACATTGGAAATATTGCTACAGGTGTTCTGGCGGGTTGGAATGTTTCTCGTTGGGTCCGCGGTGAACCTCTATTAACTTTCCCAAAGACAACAATGCTTGGTGCTTTGTGCTATTACATAACCCAGGCTAATCCGAAGGATTTTCAACCTATGAAAGCGAATTATGGAATTTTTCCTCCCCTCGAAGGCAAACGGATCAAGGGCAAACGGCAGCGTGGGCAGGCTTATTCCAATCGATCTTTGCAGGATATGGAAAAGTACTTATCGAACATAATTGCGCATAGACATGCATTGCCGTAAAGAGATTTTGAAAACTTTTATTGTTCTTTTAATTGGCATAGTTGTTATTAGCATTGGAATTGCGACGGTGTACTTTTTTGATAAATCAGCAGATTCACCGGGCGAGACACCGAGATTTGATGGCAATCGTGCGCTTAAGGATATTGAATACCAGGTTTCGCTTGGCCCGAGAGTACCGGGCAGTGAAGGCCACACTGAAGTGGTCAATTGGTTAGTCGAGAAACTTGAGAATTCAGGGTGGGAGGTAGAGGTTCAAGCACTAACATGGGGTGGTCTACCTATCCAAAATATCACAGCCAAAATTGGAAATGGAACGCCGTGGATTATCTTAGGTACCCATTATGATACTCGTATGGTAGCTGATCGGGATCCGAGCCTGGAAAATCGTATGCTCCCAGTCCCTGGTGCGAATGATGGAGCGTCAGGTGTGTCAGTTCTACTCGAATTGGCTCGTATTTTGCCTGATTATCTGGACAATAGTACAGGAGATATATTACAAAAGCCAGGTCAAATTTGGTTGGTATTCTTTGATGCGGAGGATAATGGAAGAATTTCTGGTCGGGATTGGGCGATGGGCTCACAAGCTTTCGTGCAAGAGCTAGTAGATTATCCAGATGCTGTCGTTATAGTAGATATGATCGGAGATCGGGATCTAAATCTTTGCCGTGAAGGTTTTTCTGATCAAGAAATATTAAATTCGATTTGGCGTGGAGCTAAGAAACTGGGTTACGGAGAGTATTTTCATTACTCCAAAGAGTGCTATATTCGAGACGATCATATCGCATTTTTGAATGCGGGAATCCCGACTGTGAATCTCATCGATATAGATTATCATTACTGGCATACTGTTGAGGATACAATTGACAAGGTATCTGCTGAGAGTCTTCAAATTATTGGTGAAACCTTGTTGGAATGGCTGTTTGAATAAAAATGTATGTTTAGAGGAATTGTATGGCAGATAGAATACCTGAACCAACGACAGGACAAGCTGAACGCGCATTTCTAGTCGGCGTGAAAGTTAAGGGCGAGAGTGCTTTATTATCGTTGGATGATTCTATGACTGAGCTTGCGCTATTAGCTGGGACTGCTGGTCTCGATGTTGTTGGTACAGCTACTCAAAAATTGGATCATCCCAACTCGAAGACATTCATTGGCTCTGGAAAAGTTGAAGAAGTTAAAGCTCTCGTCGAGGAACTTAGTGCAGATGTTGTGGTTTTCGATGATGAATTATCACCACGCCATTTACGGGAATTGGAGCGAAGTTTTGGTGATGATGTGCGTATTTTAGATCGTACTGCTTTAATTTTGGATATTTTTGCACTACACGCAAATACACGTGAGGGAGCATTGCAAGTAGAATTGGCTCAATATGAATACCGGTTGCCTAGATTGACTAGGGCCTGGACGCACTTGGCCCGACAGGCTGGTGGAGGTGGAGGGCGTGCGGGCAGCGCTGGTGGAGTAGGTTTACGCGGCCCGGGGGAAACACAACTTGAGGTGGATCGGCGGGAGATACGAAGGCGAATCGATAAATTAAAGGGGCAACTCGAAAAGGTTCGCATTCATCGAAAACAATATCGAACCAGACGAAAGCGATCCCGTGTTCCCATCGTTGCACTCGTCGGTTACACGAACGCCGGCAAATCGACGCTCTTGAACCAGCTCACACAAGCAGATGTGTACGTCGCCGACCAATTGTTCGCGACTTTGGATCCAACTACTCGCCGCGTAGAATTACCGGGAGGACATATCGCATTGTTTACCGATACGGTTGGTTTTATCCAGAAGCTACCGACTGAGCTGGTCGCCGCGTTTAGGGCAACTTTGGAGGAAATTGCTGAAGCAGACCTGCTTCTTCATGTTGTAGATATCAATCATATCAATGCTATCGCCCAAGCAGAGGCAGTACATCAAGCCCTCATTGAAATTGAGGCTGATCACATCCTCATCCTACCCATTCTCAACAAGGTTGATAAATTATCCGATCCAGCAGGGGCGAAATTAATCTTATCTGCATTTCCTAATGCGGTTGCCGCTTCAGCTTTAACTGGGGAGGGAATCCCTGAGCTACTTGAAATGGTTGATGGGCATTTATTCGAGAATTACGTCAAAGTGAAGGTACATCTCCCTTACAAAGAGGGAAGTCTAATATCACTATTTCACGAACAAGGTCTACCAGAAGAAGTGATACATAAGCGAGGTGGGGTAATTATTAAGGGAAAAATCCCTGGTCGTTTGCTTGCCCGTTTCAAAGATTTTATTTCTCCAGTAGTTCCGAATAACCTGGAGGATGATCGTCTCAACTGAAAACCTGAAAGAGATAAATGTGTCTTTTTTATAATTGGGGTTATTTACCAGCCATTAAGTAATACAATTTAATAAAATAAAGGGTTTGGCTATGACCAATAAGAGCACCCAAACCCTTTATTATGATCGATGAAGGGAATAATTATAGTCTAGGTCCAGATTCTATTACTTCTCGTGGACAATCTACTTCATATTTTTTAAAATTATCTATAAACCTGGAAGCGAGACTCTGATATTTCTTCATATAAGCCTCTTGGCTAGGCCATGAAGAAGCGGGATCCAATACGTCGCCAGGAACTTCTGGACATTGTTTTGGTACATCAAATCCAAAGATTGGGTCAGTAGAATATTCAACATCATTAAGATCACCTTGAAGAGCTGCATTCAACATTGCACGTGTGTAGCGGATGCTGATGCGTTTGCCCACACCGTAAGGTCCTCCTACCCAGCCTGTATTTAGCAACCAGCAATTGACATTATAGCGCTGGATTTTTCTCTTGAGTAAATCAGCGTAGTATGCTGGCGGGTGCACCATAAAGGGAGCTCCAAAACAGGTGCTGAACGTGATCTCCGGCTCTTCACCCAGTCCAATCTCAGTTCCACCGACTTTAGAAGTGTATCCAGAAATGAAGTGATAAAGTGCCTGGTTGGGAGATAACCTGGCTATTGGTGGCAAAACCCCAGACGCATCACAGGTTAATAAGATGATATTTTGAGGATGGCCGCCTCTCTTCTCTGGTATCGCATTTTCGATGAACTCCAAAGGGTATGATGCACGTGTATTTTCTGTGAATGTATCATCATCAAGATCGATAATCCGTGTTACCGGATCATAAATAACATTTTCCAGGAGCGTGCCAAATTTATATGTACAAGCGTAAATCTGTGGTTCAGCGCTTGGAGATAGGGCAATTACCTTTGCATAGCAACCACCCTCAAAATTAAAAACACCTTCGTCGCTCCATCCGTGTTCATCGTCACCGATCAGTCCGCGCGTCGGATCAGCTGAGAGGGTCGTTTTACCGGTTCCGGATAAACCAAAGAATAACGCTACATCATCCTCCGTTCCTATATTTGCTGAGCAGTGCATGGTCATAACGCCTTGCAAAGGAAGAATATAATTCATTATCGTGAATATAGATTTTTTTATCTCGCCACCATATCCAGTATTTCCGATGATACATAATTTTTGTTCGAAATTAAGGACGATGGCCGTGTTGCTTGAAGTATCGTCGATATTTGGAATTGCCTTGAATGATGGCGTACAAATAACAGTAAATTCCGGTACATGCCGACGGTATTCCTCTTGCGATTTTGGTAAAAGGAACATGTTCCTGGCAAACATGCTATGCCAGGCATATTCAGTGATAATTCGAATCGGTAATTGATATTCTTGATCTGCTCCAGCATAACAGTCTTGGACAAATAAATCCCGACCTTGTAAAAATCCTTGAACCCGATTGAAAAGTTCATTAAACTTCTCACGGTTATAGGGACGGTTGTATTCTCCCCACCAGATATGTTCTTCGGTTGAATCCTCGCGTACAACAAATTTATCAGAGGCGGCACGCGCGGTGTGTTTTCCGGTGTTGACAACAAAAGGACCAAGGCGGGTAACCCTTCCTTCGTTCCTGAATATCGCCTCTTCGTATAAAGCTTCGGTTGGTAAATTCCAGTATATTTTTCGTAGATTTGATAAACCGATGTTGCTAAGCCCAAAGTCGCTCTTCAGGGCTTCCGCTTGGACCTCAGCTGGGCTCTTGATATTTAATATATTGTTCATAGCCAGTCTCTAATCAACTTGCGATCTCCGATGTAAATTTCGTTGGGTGATTGAGGATCTAGTGCCCATTTTATCCGTTCAATACCTTCAGTGATATCTTTTACACTTCCAGCGTAACTCAATCTTATGTGTCCTTCCATACCAAATTCTTTACCTGGTACCGTGACAACCAATGCTTTCTCTAATATAAATTTAGATAACTCGACAGAATTTTGGGTATAGTAGCGGAAATCTGGTAAACAATAAAACGTTCCACCGGGTTTAGATATCTCGATATTATTAAATGAGCGTAATTCTTGTAAAATGATGTTTCGATTGTTTTCAAATTGTAAACGTAGGCTTTCTACGACACTCTGCATGCCAGTCAGAGCACCTTCCGCAGCGGCTTGCAATACAACAGAGGTACAAGACGCGGTCTGTGCTTGAACATTACTCATCACTTCAACTAATCTTTTGTTTGTGACAATCCAGCCAATTCGAAATCCGGTCATTCCATACATTTTTGATACTCCGTTTACTACAATGAGCATGGATGATTCGATGTCTTTTGTAGTATACCTGTAGGCTGGATAAGCAATATTGAGATCAAACACAAGTTTATGATATATATCATCTAAAATCAGATAGATTCGATTACGTTCACAGTAATCAACGATCTCAGAAATAAATTCTTCTGAAAACACCATGCCAGATGGGTTATTGGGGCTATTGATTATGATAGCCTTGGTATAAGAGCTTGTGGATTGTTCTATGTCTGCCAATCGTGGATGGAATGTTCCATCCTCTGGTGTAACCACGACAGGAATTCCATAGACCATCTTGATAATTTCTGGATAACTGACCCAGTATGGAGCCAGTATGATTACCTCATCTTGGGGGTTGATGATACTATACAAGATGTTAAATAATGCTTGTTTGGCTCCGGATGTAACGATCACATTTTCCGGCGCCACTAACTTATCATAATTCTCCTCCATGTACCGGATGATGGCTTTTTTTAATGACGGAGTACCATCGGGAGGCGAATATTTAATATCTCCTGCGCTTAATTTTGCCGCCGTACTCAATATCGCAGTGATAGGTGCTTTATTTTTTGGCTCGCCGATTCCCATATTGATAACGGGTTCACCTCTTTGGCGGATAATCCTCGCCTTCTCGTTTAGAGCTAATGTAGGTGACTCCTGGATTGATCTTGCTAATAAACTGATGCTCATTAGGGTCTGGGTCTCCTCACTTTCAAATTAATCTTGTATAGGAATATTGCGAATTATTTAGTGTACAAGTTTATCTCGTTTCTAGATTGTCGTCAATAAGGCGTAAGGTTAAAATTACGGTTTTGTTAAACAATGAAAATTTAATAATGTTAAGGGGATTTTGCACATATAATCTGCTAGTGAATTTGTAGTACAATACCTTAATTATATGTTATGGAACATCAAAATTGTCCTTATTTGGGTCTGAAAGAGGATCCTGATACTCATATGGGCTTCCCGTCGGGGGGGAACGTATGTATACGTACATCAACTGCAACATCTAGCAGCAACCATCACCAATCTGATTATTGGCTAACCGCTCGAACTAGCTCTTGTCCGAATTATTTACCCCAATTATCAATGGCAGAAACAGGAGCCAATACTGTAACTCAAGAAAGCATACCGACGATTACCATGACCGCGACATCGACTATTATGCCCGCAGATATACCTGTTACTAATACAACAAATCCGCCTTGTCCGCAGGCAACCAAAGCTGCACCAGTTGATCGGCCTACACCAACCCAAGCGCCTCCAACGAGGCTTAGAGAAATATTACTTTACTCAATATGTTATGAAGGGAGCTATGAATATCAAGATGCCATTTAAAAAATTACACAAAACACCAATTAATATAAGTAAATTTGGTGGAAAACTAGTTATCGTGATCGTACTGCTGAGTCTGTTTATCGGAACTGGAAGTGCCGCTATATCTTATACTCCTGATGGAGAGGACAGCAACGACGTTATCTCTTCTATACAGACTATTTTTGGAGTCGAAGAGATGCCGATAATATATAATGGAGAGTTAACTACAGAGCTGACTTCGATTACTAACAGTAAGACCAAATGGGTGCGGGGTCCCGCTATAGTCTGGAGTGATATCGAGGCAGTTGAGAACGACTATGATTGGTCAAAATTACAGCCTGCTATTGACGAATTGGATGAGATAATAAATTTGGGCTACACACCGATTGTGGTTGTCCGTGGAACGCCATCCTGGGCACAATTTCCAGATAGCAGCACTTGTGGACCGATTAAGGCAGACAGGTTTGATGATTTTGGGACTTTTATTCAGGATGCGATGGACGAGCTATCTGATAAGGGAATTTATGTACAATTCTGGGAGATATGGAACGAGCCGGATGTTGATCCGTCATTAGTACCCGAGGATAGCTGGTATGCAGGCTGCTGGGGTGATGTAGATGACGACTTTTATGGGGGGCGATATTACAGCAAAATGTTAACTGTCGTTTACCAGATGATCAAGAGTAAGGATCCCTACGCGCAAGTGCTTGTTGGTGGGTTAAACCTGTATTGTGATCCGATAGACCCTCACCCGGATTGTGATCCAAAGCCAGCAAAATTTTTTCAAGGCGTCCTGATCGATGGGATAGGAAATAATTTTGATGGCGTGAGTTATCATGCTTATGACGGTTATGGTGGTGAGTACGGTACGTATGGAAATATCTGGTGGAAAAGTTTTTGGAATTCAACGGGTCCATCACTCATAGCTAAAGCCAGTTATATACGGGCGCTTATGCAGGGTTACGGAGTAATGGGGAAGTATTTAATGAGCACCGAGACAACGCTGATATGCGATCCCTGTAACGACGATCCAACATTTGAGGCGACGAAGGCGAATTACCTGGCTGATTCGTACGCTAGTGCTGTCGCGTATGGTTTGGCTGCAAACATCTGGTTTGATATACTTGGGACCTGGGGGAGGAATAACGGTCTTGTTGATCAAAGAGATCTTTCTGGTCTACCCGCTCTAGACGCATATAACTTCGCCAGTGAAATGCTTGAGGGCGCGATGTTCGTGAGGGCAATTACTGAGTTTGAAGGAGTATTTGGTTATGAATTCAAAACTCCCAACCCAAGCTACCATGTCTGGATGGTGCGTTCTATCGATGGGCAAAATTATCCCATTGAACTAGTATTTCCCCCCGTTGCTGTCTATGATGTCTATGGGAATGAGCTTACTGCATCGAATAATTTGGATGTTTCGGTTGAACCAATGTATATCGTAATGCCAGCCGCGGTTCCCCGCATAGCGATTACATATTCTATGAATTATTTCAAGAATTTCGGAAACGGTGATTTTGAAGATGGAGTTAGAGGTTGGTTGTTCATAAATAATGGTTTACCACCAAGTCTCGTTTCAGAAAACCCTACCAATCCTGCCACTGGTTCTCCGGATACAAATATACCAATCGGGGACTACTCTGCTCAGCTCGGAATGTTCGGCTATGACTGTAATTCAGGAAGTGTGCCAATCGGTTTTGCTGCAATAAACCAACAATTTTTTGTGCCCGACACACCAGGAAATACGGTGACATTAGAATTTAAATACATCATATACAGCGAAGACAAAGCTCCCGGACCTCCCTTAGAGCCGAACGACTTTGATCGCTTTGAAGTTTATGTCTTAAGCGCAAGTGGATCTGAGTTGAGCTTTTCCGACGCTAATAAATCCACCTCATATGGTTGTAATAATTGGACTAGAGTACCAACAACTGGATGGGGGAGTGGTTCAATAAATTTAGATAGTTATCAGGGCGAATCTGTATACATCTCTTTCAGGAATTATAATCGCACCGATGGCTATTACAATACGGTTACATACTTAGATGATGTTGAATTGAAAATTGTTCCATAGCTCATTGAAGAAATAGAGGATGTCAGCGCGAATGGTCGGCGGCATAGCAAGAGGAAATGTTATGCCGCCGACCTGTAATAGGAGGTGACCAATCACGAATACTGATACAATGTATTGTGATTAAACCCATAATAGTATATCTAGAAGCGAATAAATTTTGCCAGCAATTTTTTATTGCATTATTATTTATAATTGTTCTGGAGGAATTCTGATGGATATTTTTGAGAAGTGTACGCAGTTCACGGCGGCAAAGGAGGCTATTGCTGCAGGATATTATCCTTACTTTATCCCTTTAACCGAGAATGAAGGCACTGAAGCCGAATACCGGGGACATCGGCTAATTATGTGCGGTTCGAATAATTATCTGGGGTTGACCACACATCCGAAGGTTCGTCAGGCTGCAATGGATGCGATCGATCGATTTGGGACGAGTTGTACTGGCTCGCGCTTTCTAAATGGCACGCTTGAACTTCACGAACAATTAGAGCAGGAGCTTGCTGAATGGGTCGGGAAACCAGCGGCCTTGGTGTTTTCGACTGGTATGCAGGTCAATCTGGGAACTATCAGTTCATTGGTGGGGAAGGGGGATACTGTTATATTAGATAAAGATGATCACGCCAGTATCGTCGACGGAGCATGTCTGAGTCGTGGTGATCGAAAACGTTACCGGCATCAGGACATGGATGACTTAAAACGAGTCCTTTCTATTGTACCGGACGAGAGCGGAAAACTGGTTGTTGTGGATGGTTTGTTCAGCATGGAAGGGGACATAGCACCGCTTCCAGAGATTGTACCGATATGCAAGAAACACGGTGCTCGCCTCATGGTAGACGATGCTCATGCTATTGGTGTGCTCGGGAAAGGCCGGGGGACCTCAGCACATTTTGGATTAACCGATGACGTAGATTTGATTATGTCTACTTTTAGCAAGTCATTTGCGTCTCTGGGTGGATTTATCGCCGGCGATGAGGATGTGATCCACTATATAAAACACTTTGCACGTTCGTTAATATTCAGCGCCAGCATACCGCCAGCCAATGCTGCTGCTGCATTGGCTGCTTTGCATGTTATGCAAGAAGAACCCGAACTTGTCGAACGTTTAAATAACAATGCTTCTTTTATGCGCCAGGGGTTTCAGCAACTAGGATTTGATATAGGAAACTCGGAAACACCTGTTGTCCCAATAATTATTGGCGATGATCAGCTTACGTTTTTTACCTGGAAATTATTATTCGAGAGCGGTGTATTTGTCAACCCGGTTATTTCACCTGCAGTTGCACCAGGACGCCAGATGCTTCGTACAAGCTATATGGCATCACACACAGATGAGCACCTGGGCAGAGTACTGGATTCGTTTGAGAAAGTAGGCAAGCAAGTTGGTCTCATCTGATCATTTATAATCAGCTCTCAAATATATCCCAATATCCCTGGTCGAGCTCTTCATCGGAGAGGTGTGCATATCGTTGGGTAACTGCGATATTTTTGTGCCTGGCTAATTCCTGCGCGAGTTTTAGGTTACCACCCGAACCACGGAGAACTGTGGTAACGAAATAATGCCTGAATGAGTGAGGGGTAATCGTACCAACAGCATCTTCTCCTAGAGCTTCACGGACACGTTGGGCGACTATATTTCTACCGGTTGTGGTTGTAATCGGAAATATTTTTTTTCCTGCACCACGATCGTGCCGTGCAAAGAGGGGTAAAGCAGTAAGAGGGCGTCCCGATACGCCGTCTAGTTTGCTGCGTTGGGCGAGATAATCGCGTAATGCTTTCATTGAACGGGAAGAAAATCGTACAACTGCCTGTTGGTTCCCTTTTCCAATAATCAATGCTCTGCCTTCATTCCAATCTATGTCACCTCTGCGTAAGGCGCAGGCTTCGTGCACCCGTACTCCTGTATCGGCTAATGTAAGAAGAAACGAGCGATCGCGTAGATTACGTAGTAGCTGGCTTTGATCTTCAATCTGCGTGTTCGCTAGTTGTATTGCATGCTGTAAGACACACTCAATATTTTCGCGGGGGAATTGGGGAAGTCTTTGAGCGTATCTTCTTGCGCGCTGCCGAATCAACATACGCACTCTAGGTAAATTAGGTGTGGCGTATTTTTCTGCTGCGATATATTCGAAAAATCCTGCTGTCGCGGTGAGATACAAACGTTCTGTCGCTGGAGAATATTCTTTTAGCGCTGTTGCCATCCAGGCGATAGCATCTTCGGGAAGCTCTTCTATACTATTTTGGTTTGGAGGAAGGCCATTCTCTTTGAGTATTGTTGAGAAAGATTTCATTGCGTTGCGGTAGGTTCGTGCTGTATTCTCACTCCGCGCAAGAGAAATGTCCTCTAAATATAGATCGATTGTTTCATTGATATTAATTGGCATGATTTTGGGGTGCGAGAATCTATACGTAGCAATAGTAGTCTGAAATAATATTGCTTGCGATAATAGTACTTATCGAAAGCATAAACATTTTAATGGATCATTTCCCATTTGTCAACCCTACCCTGCTATTCAAATATTTATCCTGGATACTGTAGATATTTGTAAAATAAAGGTTCTTATAGAAGAGATTTACGAGCTTCTCTTCGTGGCGCCACGAAAACAAATCATAAGGATATTGATTGGATGATGCTCCCCCACTCGAATAATAACTCTCTTGTCAATGTGAAGCCATGTCTCCTCACGTACTATGGAGAGTCAGCGCCATTTAGTATATTAATAAGAAAAGAACAATTGTTCTAAACTCCAGTATTATTAATTTCCGAGAACTTTTTCCAGGCCCCTATCCATGGTGTACCCATCCGGTGGCGAGTAGAAACATTAACATTACTAAGTTTTTCGGAAACTGCTGCAGAGGCAAGCGCCGCCGCGGGCCAATCTTCTTCTATAAGAGCGAGATCCATTTTTGTGCCATAAATTTCAGCCCAAGACCATTGTATGCGGAAGCGGTCTGCTTTAACCCAATAGCCTCGTTTTTCCCACGGTTCTACGGTCTTGTCAATTGTTTCTGCGATGGCATGAAGGGCTATCGCGATATATGCAGCCAAATCTCTCGTCTCAGAATCGATATCCTTTTGTTGGGATAATTTCCTTAATGCGATTACAATTGACTTGGATAAACGATTGCGTTCTTTACCGGCTGTTTCCAGGTTTATTACACGTCCCAAAGTTTGCTCCAAGAGTAAGTAGGATGAATCTCTAGTGAATTATATCCGATTATTGACGTCTCAACTGGCCTGGCTTATAATCCTGCCATCAAATCGGGGAAGTGCTGGAATTGGCAGACAGGCGTGACTTAGGATCACGTGCCGAAAGGCGTGAGGGTTCAAATCCCTCCTTCCCTACTCTGCTACTTAGGCTTTACTAACCAATTACTGAAGGCAATATTCCTGTCAGCTTATCAGGGGTTGATAAAATCAATACAGCAATGATAGGAAATTTGTATCTTACATATATCTTATACTCACATGTTATAATGCTGCGATTTTATGATAATCTATATCCGATTAAGTATGCCAATATTCGTTGAATTATTATCCAGATAAGGAATCTACATTGAAAATCGAAACTCAATCATTGGAAGATCATCAGGTCAAATTATCCGTTGAAGTCGAAGGCGATCAAATGGAGAGTGCCAAACGTAGGGCTGCTCGGAAGTTAGCCGGGCGAATGAAAATACCAGGCTTTAGACCTGGTAAAGCGCCCTATCATGTTGTGGTACGCTACGCGGGTGAGGCGACAATCGTTGAAGAAGGGCTTGAATTACTTATTCAGGATATTTACCCGCAAATCATTGAAGAAGCAGAAATTGTACCTTACGGACCAGGCACCTTAGAAAATGTGACCAGCATGGATCCACCAGTGTTGGAATTCGTCATCCCGCTAGAGGCAGAGGTGGAATTAGGAAATTATAAATCTATCCGCCGTCCATACGAACCTAAAGCTATCGAAGATGATGATGTTGATTCCGTATTAGATAACCTGCGTGAACAGCAAGCTATCACTGAGCTTGTTGATCGTTCCTCCCAGGATGGCGATCTAGTGAATGTTCGCTTGAGTGGTAAATATCTTGATCCAGAAGAAGGGCAGGATCCTGATTTTCTTATTGAGAGGAGCATGCCATTGATCGTGAATTCTGCGGAGACAATAGACGAAGACGAATGGCCATTCCCGGGGTTTTCTCGCAACCTGGTGGATATGTCTGTGGAAGATGAAAAAACAATTACCCATACTTCTACTGAAGATGTATCTACCGAAATTGAGAATGAAATTGTGGCAGAGTATACATTTGTCATTGATGAAGTTAGATCTCGTACACTCCCAGCATTAGATGACGATTTAGCAGCATCAATTGGTGATTATGAAAGTTTGGATGCATTGCGTGAATATATAAAAACCACGCTAGAGCAGCAAAATATTAATTCCTATAACGAAAATTATGATGAGGCTGTATTAGATGAATTGATAAATCAGTCAACGATTAAATATCCTCCACAAATGCTGGATCGTCAGATTGATGGTGTAATTAATAATCTCGAAGCGAATCTAGGACAACAGAATCTGGATTTAGATTTATATTTAAAATCTCGTGAGATGAGTCTAGAAGACCTGCGTGAAGAAGCAACGCCTGTGGCTGAAGAGAGGCTGAAGAGAACATTGGTTATCATGGAGCTCGCCCAGGAGGAAGAAATTCAAGTAGCTGCTGAAGAGTTAGAGGCCGAAACTCAGTCAACCATAGAAACCCTTACACAGAACCAATTGAAAGGTAAAAAAGAATTATCAAATGAAGATGTTAGTAATCTTGTCGGCAATATTATGACAACGATGGTTGCTAATCGCACAATGGAGCGCTTACACGAAATTAGCAGCGGTGAGTTCGATGAAGATGCTGACCGAGAAGACGAAGAAGACATTGGTGAGCAAGATGATGTAGATAATGAAAATTCTGATGAAGAGTTTATTGAACCGCCGGCGAGTGAAAGTAAATTAACCAGCAAGGAAGAATCAGTCGGCGAAGAAAATGAAGACACAGAAGACGTTGAGAGCTAATTCAGTTAATAATTTATATAAGAAAATTTGAAGGTGAAAATATGAGTAACTATATTCCCCAATCTTTAATTCCTATGGTGATAGAAACAACAGGACATGGTGAAAGAGCTTATGATATCTATTCTCTCCTGTTGAAAAATCGGATTGTTTTCCTCGGTACTCCAATTACTGATCAGGTAGCTAATGTTATCGTGGCACAGCTTTTGTTCTTAAGCAGCGAAGACCCCGAAGCACCTATCCAGATGTATATCAATTCACCTGGAGGTCAGGTTTACGCAGGAATGGCCATATACGATACAATGCAAATGATACCTAATTCAGTTAGCACCTTGGCAGTCGGTATGACAGCTTCCTTTGGTACTGTTTTACTCACTGCAGGAACGAAGGGCGAACGGTATGCTTTACCCAATGCCACCATACACATGCATCAACCAGTAGGTGGCGTACAAGGCCAGGCTTCGGACATTGAAATCCAAGCTAAGGAAATCCTTCGTTTGAAAGACCAGTTGAATGAAATTTTAGCAAAACATACGGGTCAGACCATGAAAACGATTGAAACTGATACTAATCGTGACTTTTACATGGACGCTTATACTGCAGTAGACTATGGACTCGTAGATAGGGTTACAGAAGTACCTGAGCTAAAGCAATTGGCTATAGTCGAGGGTAAGGTTTTGTAAGAGATCATAGTTGAATTGAAATTGTATGCCGAGGGAGCAATAATCCCTCGGCATTTTATTTTAGCTTATAATTCAACATTGTAGTTATGGCATATATTTTAATATCAGTGGAGTATGAGCATGAGTGAACCTTGGTTCTCATCCATTAAATCGGTTATTTTGGACATGGATGGTGTTCTGTGGCGTGGTGATCAACAAATAGGAGTTCTTTCTGATATATTTTCAAAAATTAACAAGATGAAATTATCCGTTGTATTGGCTACAAATAATTCTACATTGTCGGCTGAACAATATATACGCAAGTTAGCCCGCTACGGTGTAAATTTAGAGTTGTGGCAGGTTGTTAATTCGGCACAGGCAACTGGCCACTACCTTGAACGAGAATTGTCCACTGGCGGTCCTATTTACATAATTGGTGAAGACGGTTTGATAAAAACATTAAACGAGTTTGGTTTTTATCATTCAGAGAATCGACCGATGGCTGTCGTGGTCGGTTTAGATCGTCAAATTACCTACGAGAAATTAAGGATAGGTACTTTACTGGTGCGCGCTGGTGCCCCATTGATCGCCACCAATCCTGACAAGACATTTCCTGCTCCGGAGGGATTGGTCCCGGGTGCGGGTGCGATCATTGCGTCTTTAGAAGCCTCTTCTGGAGTGAGTGCTCAAATCATAGGTAAACCTTCTCCTGAGATGTACCGTGTTGCTCTGGGTAGATTGAATAAAAATGCAGAAGAGACCTTAATTGTTGGTGATCGTCTTGAGACAGATATCGCCGGAGCCCAAGCTATTGGATGTCGTACAGCATTAGTTCTCTCAGGTGTAACAGAGAAGAATATTGCCGCGAAATGGTTACCAAAACCTGATATTATTGCTTCAGATCTCGATTCCGTGTTGGGTGTATTAAATCCAAAAAACGAATTCCAAACGAAATCAGTATGATGAAAGAAAAGCGACTAGTTTATAATATAGATTATCCACAATTAAGAGATATATTTATCTCTTGGGGAGAACCCGCTTACCGAACGGATCAATTCTGGCAAGGTTTATATTCTCAACTTTGGAATGTTTCAGGACAATTTACTACCTTACCTGTCTCACTAAGAAATAAGATCGATGAAAAATTTTCGTTCGGACATTTAAACCCTGTAACGACCATGAAATCGTCTGATGCAGAGACAGTAAAAACGTTGTTTCAACTTCCCGATAGAAATGCGGTTGAAGCAGTAATCATGAAGTACCACAAAAGACGTACATTATGTATATCAACTCAAGCAGGTTGTGCAATGGGATGTGTGTTTTGTGCGACAGGCCAAATGGGACTGCAAAGAAATCTCAGCTCTGGAGAAATCGTCGAACAGGTAATGTATTATGCACGCCACCTGAGTGAAATTGACGAACGGGTTACAAATATCGTTTTCATGGGGATGGGAGAGCCTTTTCACAATTACGATGCTACGATGGGCGCAATTGACCTGCTTAACCGACATAACGGGTTCAACTTTGGAGCGCGAAGGATCACAATCTCAACGGTAGGTATTGTGCCAGCGATTCAGCGTTTTACGAAAGAAAAACGACAAGTCAACCTGGCTATCTCACTACATGCCATCGACGATGACATGAGGACCAACCTCTTGCCTATCAATCGCAGATATCCAGTCGATTTGCTTTTGGATACTTGTAAAGATTATGTGAGATTTACTCGAAGACGTATTTCGATTGAATGGGCGCTTATTAGGGGGGTAAACGATTCTGTCAACCTTGCCAAGGAGTTGGTGCGAAAATTAAAAATGTTTAAAATCAATGGCGCTATGCTTTGCCATGTCAATATTATCCCCCTCAATCCTACAACTGGTTATGTACGGGTAAGGACTACACGCAAACAAGCTCTTTTGTTTAGCGAAGAATTGAGTGGCGGTGGTATCCCTTGCTCAATTCGACTGCGTAGGGGAATAGATATTCAAGCTGGATGTGGTCAATTGGCCATCAAAGTTTAATTAACACAGATCCGCAGCGATTAAGTTTACATCAATGTAGTTGTTTGGAGGTTAATTTGACTGCTAAAGTTATTCTAAATCCATATGCGGGACGATGGAAAGCGAAAGAACGAAAGGGTGAAGTTATATCAGCCCTACAGGATGCTAACGTCAAATTTGAGCTCGTAGAAACCTTATCACCTGGGCATGGGAGCGAATTAGCTGAAGATGCAGTCATCCAAGGTTTCAGTCCGATCATCGTGGCTGGCGGGGACGGGAGTGTCAGCGAAGTTGTCAATGGAATGATGTCATGCATTGGAAACGCAGATATCCACCAATTACCCCCACTTGGGATACTGCCTTTGGGTTCGGCAAATGATCTCGTTTTTAATTTAGGACTTCCAGTGGACATACACGAGGCTGTTGCAGCAATTGTTTCAGGTGAGATACAGAAACTCGATTTGGGGATGGTGAATTCGCGTTTCTTTGATAACAATTCAGCGATCGGGTTGGAACCGACAATAACGATGATTCAGCAGAATATCACCAGACTGCGTGGAGTATCTCGCTATCTACTGGCAACTATGATTGGAATTCTTAAGAACCGTAGCTGGCAGGCGAAAATCGAATGGGAGGGTGGTGAGTATTCGGGCCCGATCACTTTGGTTACCGTGGGTAATAATCCTGTTACCGGTGGTATTTTTTATGTCACTCCCCATGCCGATCCATTCGATGGGTTATTGACATTTGTTTATGGTTACATACCATCCCGTTTAAAAATATTAGGGATTTTACCAAAAATGTTGAGGCCCGGTGAGGGAAATTATGTAGAACATCCAGATATCCACGAAATACACACCAGATGGCTAAAAATACATACTGAGCCATCCACGCCTATGCATGCAGACGGAGAAATCCAGTCGGAAGCTATTACTGATATCGAATATAAGGTACATCCAGCTAGTTTACCGATATTAATGCTGGTGAACGATGGATTGGAGTAATCGGTTTGTATTCCTGATATATTGGTCGATGTTAATCGACTGGTTTTTCAAGCAACTTTACCATCCATTTGCTTGGACATACGATTTTGTTGCTGCGGCTGTGTCCTTGGGTTTATGGCAAAAATGGGTCCTGGCCCCCCTTCCCTATTTAACGGGAACGAACATTTTGGAGGTTGGAGTTGGGACAGGACATCTGCTAAAATCTATACACCAGAGAGGGACTAATGTCGTCGGTGTTGATCTTAGCTGGCAGATGTGTTCTCAGGTGCAACGTAATTTTTATTCTGAAGGTTTAACCTCCCCAATGATCAATGGGCACGCTCACAAATTGCCATTTCGGAATGGTTGTTTCGATCAAGTTGTAGCAACTTTTCCAAGTAAATATATAAAGGATGACTCTACCTGGTCTGAGTTCACCCGCGTATTAGTGCCCGGCGGAGAGATGTATATACTCCTGTTTGCATGGATTACCGGAAGCAGATGGTACCAGCACTTATTTGACAGGTTATTTCGGATCACGGGCCAGAAACCGGAGTGGGATGAAGGTTTGCTAGAATCGTATTGTAGAGCGGGATTAAATTGTGAAACAATTGTACGGCAAGTAGAAGGTAGTAGTGTGATGATGCTTCATGGAATTAAGACACATTAATGTCCAAGTTATTATTCCAAGTTCCTAGGATCATGATGTAAAATGTACCTATGGAAGTACAAATAGCTGTTTCAAAGATAAAAAAGTATGCGACATCTGACAGCGGGGATACTGTAGAGGTTGTTGAACGACCACAAGGTGGTGTATCGGTTGTACTAGCAGATGGGCAGAGCTCAGGTCGTGGTGCAAAGTGGATTTCTACGATGGTGGTTAGAAAAGTGATTACATTACTGGCAGAGGGCGTACGCGATGGAGCTGCAGCTCGTGCTGCATCAGATAGCTTATATACTGAGCGAGGAGGGAGAGTATCTGCAACTTTAAATATCTTATCTGTCGATCGCCAGACCAATACAGTGGTTATCACGCGCAACAATCAAGCACCGGCCATATTAATTACCGGAAGGCGGCTTCGGTTTTTAGATGAGGTTAGTCAACCGGTTGGCTTATATCGTAATACCCGTCCGGTAATTAATGAAATTCCACTAGAACTCGAATTAACGGTAGTTGTTTACACTGATGGGTTGGTTCATTCCGGAGACCGGTATGGGAATCGGATGGAAATTGATACATGTATTCGAGCATTCATAGATGAGAAGATGCCAACGGCACAGTATATTGCTGATTCATTATTAGGACATGCTTTGATTCTTGATCAAAATCGTCCGTCTGACGACATCAGCGTTGTCGTTCTTCAGGTCATTGAACATCAAGGTGATGATATCAGAAGAATGAACGTTCGCCTTCCATTAAAAAAGTTTTGAATAGTTCTTATGATGGACAAACTGATAATTGGTGTGGTCGGACCCTGTGCGGCTGGAAAGACAACATTGATTAATGGATTACGATCTGAAGGGTACATGGGGAGACATATAGCACAGGAACATTCCTATGTAAAAGATATGTGGGTCAGGATGACTAATCCGGATGTCCTCATTTATCTGGATGTTTCCTATGAACAGACTCTGGTCAGACGGAAATTAAATTGGACAAAAGATGAGTACTACAAACAAGTGTACCGTTTGAGACATGCTAAAGTCAATGCGGATCTATTAATAGATTCAGATTCTTATTCACCTGAGCAAGTATTGCGTCGTGTTATGCGTTACCTGTCTCGCATATCTAATAAAAAACCAAAATCTGGTTGATGCGGGTATCAATGAATGTCGTTTTTAAAATTCAAAGAACGAAGAAGAGCAATGGTAATCAAACCCGAACTATGTAGCCTGCTTCTTATCTTAAATTGTCGAGGATATTTACATGGATGAATTTGTTATTCAAGGCGCTATTCCCCTGTCAGGGGAAATCACACCATCCGGTAATAAAAATGCCGCCCTGCCTTTATTAACGGCCTGCTTACTTACAGAAGAACCAGTAATTCTGCATAATGTGCCTGAAATATTGGACGTACAAGCAATGCGCTCTATACTCGAGAGTCTGGGTGTGACCATTGATACGATTGGTAATCACATATGGAGAATTCAGGCGGCACAGGTTAAGCATTCGAATTTGGATCAAGAACTTTGTCGAAGAATTCGTGCCTCGATTCTGCTGGCTGGGCCAATGGTTGCACGTTGCGGGGAACTACAGCTACCTCCTCCAGGGGGAGACGTAATCGGACGACGTCGAGTCGACACTCACATACTAGCCCTAAAATCTCTGGGTGTTGAAACAGAATATAAGAGAAATGAGTATCGATTTAATTTTCGGGCGAATATCCTATCTGGATCAGATATACTCCTCGATGAAGCAAGTGTAACCGCAACAGAGAATGCGATCATGGCTTCTGTGCTTGCGGATGGGTATACTAATATACGAAATGCTGCATCTGAACCCCATGTGCAGGATCTCTGTCATTTTCTAAATAAATTGGGTGCTAATATTACGAATATTGGTTCAAACGCGCTGCACATTGAAGGGGTCACACGATTGCATGGTGGAGAATACACAATTGGACCAGACTATCTTGAAGTAGTTAGTTTTATTGGGGCTACAATCGTTACAAATGGGACCATACGCATTCGTGACGCAGGTCCGCAATATTTAGACATGATCGAGGCAGTGTTCAGGCGACTTGGTGTTCATTGGAAAGTAGAAGAAGCTGATATTATCGTACCTGCTGATCAAAATTTGGTTATCGAACCCGATCTTGGCAGTGCGATTCCCGAGATTAGCGTTATGCCATGGCCTGCGTTCCCAACGGATCTGATGAGTATTGCTATTGTCGTCGCGACTCAATCCAGGGGAAGTGTACTGTTCCACGACTGGATGTATCCGAGCCGTATGTTTTTTATTGATAAACTGGTCTCAATGGGAGCGCAGATCGTATTGTGTGATCCGCATCGATGTATTGTTCAAGGGCCAACTACGTTATTCGCCGAGCAGATGGAAAGTCCGGATATTCGTGCGGGTATGTCTCTTTTGCTTGCAGCACTGGCTGCTCAAGGTGAGTCCTCGATCAGAAATATTGGGCAAATTGACCGAGGATATGAGGGTGTTGACAAAAAACTCCAAATGCTTGGAGCAAATATTGTCAGGCGATGAAGATTTAGTGAATTATTTCTCGTCTGTTTGGTCAACCACTTCCAGAAATTGTTCTACAGCGTCGCGCAGCATTGGTTCAGGTAGAGCTCCAACCTGCCGATGAACTATTTTTCCTCCTGAAACAAATAGCATAGTTGGAATTCCCTGCACGTTAAATTTTGTTGCCCATTCGGGATTCTCGTCAGTATTTACCTTCGTGATAAGAAGCTTGTCTGAATATTCTTGTGCTAATTTATTTAAAGTTGGGGCAACCATCCGACAGGGACCGCACCATGGAGCCCAAAAATCCACAATTGTTGGTAGTTCGGATTCCATTACTGTATTCTCAAATTCAGCATCAGTGACATGTATCGGTTCAGTTGTCATGTTTGTCTCCTGTTATTATTGTACGTAAAATTAATTAGTGTGTAAGTATAGCACGTTGACTAATAATTGTCAGGTATAATCCTGGTAATGGCGCTTGCAACTGAAAAGCATACAACCGATTCCTACCGAGTTACCACCCCGCTATATGAAGGTCCCCTGGACTTACTATTGCAATTAATCGAAAGGGCGGAGTTAGATATTACAAGTTTAGCACTTGCCCAGGTAACGGATCAATACATAGAACATTTGCATCATCTCCAAGTACGAGAGGTAAATGATGTTTCAGAGTTTCTGGTAATTGCTGCGAAGTTGTTGCAAATCAAATCGGAAGCTTTATTACCTAAACCCCCAACTTTGGATGTAAGTGAAGAAGAACCAGGGGCGGCATTAGCACGCCAATTACGGGTCTATAAGCGCTATAAAGAGATCGCTCTGTTGATCGGAGAGAGGGAAGGTGCAGGTTTACGTACATTTCTACGCTTAGCTTCTACCCCAGATGTGAAACGCAGAGTCGATATCGGTGATTATTCATTAGCGGATATTATTGCTGCTGCAAGAGAGATATTGTCTAGAATGGATGATCGCCAAGAGATAAACTCGGTTGTTATCGCACCAACCATTTCGATCAGGGAGAAAATTACCCAGATAGCTCACCACATGCAGAAAACGAGAAAAGGTACATTCACAGCCTTGTTCACCAAAAGACCCACTAATGTAGAAATTGTTATCACATTTCTTGCGATGCTTGAGTTAATTAAACGTCACCTGATAACAGTCCAACAGTCCTCCCTGTTTGGAGACATAGTAATCGAAGCATCTGAAGACTGGGATGTAAACGAAGAATTTGAATTGGAATTTGGGGATTAAATCTTGCCAGGTGGTTGAAGGTTTCCGTTTAGAATGTCAATAGAATAACAATTACATACCCTGTTGTGATTGGGGTTTGATATTTTTATGGTGAGTTGGTTTGGTAGGTGGTTGTGTTATGGGATGTTAAGATATGGCTATGCGCAACATTATGCTTACCGCTAACTCTAATAGCAATGAGTTGCCCTCTTTTTTGGAGTTACTCGCTGCCACGGTACCTGCAGGGCATCTCGTTTATTGTTATCTTTCTAGTCCCTTGATATTGCTTGTCTACTGTTCCCCCCACCCACTGCTGCTGACTCCTTTGTTCTCGAATGTGCGAGGATCAATTAGTTTCATTTAATTCAAGAATTACTGGACAATGATCGGGCCCAAGGATATCGTCACGTATTTTGACATCATGAACTCTGTCTAGTAAATTTTCGGACAACAAGAAATAGTCAAGTCTCCATCCAACATTGCGGCTGCGAGCATTTGAGCGGTATGTCCACTATGTATATTGAACACGCTCGGGGTATAATGCTCGATACACATCAACAAATCCGTTGGATAATAATTTATCAATCCAATCCCTTTCCTCAGGCAAAAATCCTGAAGTCTTATGATTCTGTTTCGGATTACGCAAATCAAGTTCTCGGTGTGCAGTATTGAAATCCCCACCCAAGATAACTCTTTCGCCAGACCCCAGTAATTCTTTACACAAAGATGACAGGCACTCATAAAACTCGAGTTTAAATTCAACTCGCCCACGATCACGTTGCCCGCTTGGACAATATAAATTTACCATCAAGAAATCATCATGTCTGGATATAATTACACGCCCTTCGGAAGCAAATTGTTCATCCCCAATCCCGGACTTAATATTTTTTGTTTCCCCGCTTTGATAGAAAGTAGCAACCCCACTGTACCCCGGCCTTACAGCTGGGCTCCACGCGATACTGCACTCACGACCAGAGATGCACCTCAACTCATGCAGCTGATCATTAGTTGATTGGTTGGGGCGTGCTTTTATTTCTTGTAAGCATATGATATTAGGAGAAACGTTCGTAACCCAGTCCAATGCGCGCTTACGCAAGACAGAGCGCAATCCATTGACATTCCAGATCACTATTTTAATTGGCATTTTCACACTCGGCATTTACGCATTATTGTTTTATACTTATGCATCTTACTAGAAAC
>Ga0209013_10000559_pt1 | contig 33617 bp, 28 predicted proteins | sample Cruoilmetagenom2_FD_187291 | JGI IMG/M metagenome (GOLD analysis project Ga0209013, IMG submission 187291) | Oil polluted marine microbial communities from Coal Oil Point, Santa Barbara, California, USA - Sample 2 (SPAdes) (version 2) | ecosystem: Environmental > Aquatic > Marine > Oil seeps ...
CATCACGCCGCACAGTAGGACATTTATTCCTGGGCGTGTGACTGACAACAAGTTCCTGGCCAACAGCGGCTACATGGCAACGCTGCAGGCCTTGCCAGAGCCTCTCAGAAGCCAGATGCTGCATGGCGATTTCACAGCAGGTCGTGGAGACCATGAGTGGCAGCTAATCCCTTCTCAGTGGGTACAGGATGCCATGGCAAGGTGGAAGCCACGCGATGTCAAAGGCCGCATTTCGTCCATTGGATGCGACCCAGCTCGAGGTGGCAAAGACTCCACCGTCCTAGCGGTCAGATACGGCCACTGGTTTGATGAGCTGAAGATCTACGAGAACACCCCCTCAGGCGGCGATGTCGCAGCCAAGCTGCTGGAGCTGATGAACAACGACTTCTCGATACCGGTCAATCTGGACATCATCGGTATTGGCAGCTCAGTCTACGACCATCTCGAGGCGTTCAACGTGGCTAACCTGGAAGCCATCAACGGTGCATCGAAGTCTGAGGCTTTGGACATGACAGGACAGCTTACCTTCGCCAACAAGCGCGCAGAATGTTATTGGCATTTCCGCGAACTACTGTCGCCAGAAACACCTGCAGAAGTGGCGCTACCCCCTGACCAGAAGCTCCTGGCAGACCTCTGTGCGGCTCAATACAAGCTCACTGCAAGAGGCATACAGGTGGAGTCCAAGGTTGATATCGTACGTCGCCTGGGAAGGTCTCCAGACAGGGCAGACGCCTGTGTCTATGCTGCGAACAAATCCAACTCCAATGTCACCGTCATGCCTGTGAAGGTCATCAAGTACAGACAGTGGTAGGTCAACAATTTGGCGGGCTCTGCTAAGTAAAACACAAAATTTCTGTCTATATTTACCTTCACCACTGCCTGCACCTCGAGGCACCTCAGGGGTTGGAGATACCAGATGAGAAAGCTACTTATATTCGCGTTGCCACTATTCCTTGTTGGGTGCGCGACCGTAAACCCCCATAGCCAATATTATAGCGACCAGACAGGTGGAGATAATGTTGCTGCTAATCCCAGGGCAATCCTCCCAACCGGGCCTGCCGAAATAGTCGTTGGAACTAACGTCGATGCGGATGTGATTAAGATGAGAGAGATGGGCTATGCGCTCCTCGGATACTCATCTTTTAACGGACCGGAAATCAGTGATGAGCAAATTCGGGAACAGGCAAGAAAGGTACATGCGTCGGTAGTCTACAAGTACGCAAAATACACGGGCTCAGTATCCACGTCGGTACCGCTGACAACTACGACAGTGAATCCTACAATGGTAAATACCTTTGGTACGGTTACTGGCGCAGGAGGTGTGGCCACATATTCGGGCGTAGGATACGGTTCCACGACCAGTACCAACACAACCTATATACCCGTCACAACACACCGATCTGATCAGTTTGCTACGTACTGGGTAAAACTTAAGACTGGGATTCTGGGTGCTCACGTCATAGAGGTCCCCCACGATATCCAGCCAAAGATAGGCACTAATAAAGGGTTTATGATCAGTGCCGTTGAACGGGGTGGCCCTGCCTATGCAGCTGACCTGCTTCGCGGCGATGTTGTTCTAAGTATTGCGGGGCTAGATATGGCTAACGGTGATGACCTAATGAAAGCGCTACGAAACAACACAGGCCAGGATGTTGATTTCATCGTTTATCGCGATGGGAAGACTATTACGAAGTCAGTGAAATTGGGCACACCAAGTTATTAATAATCTGTGCCCCGATTTGGGGCACCATTTAGGGCACCTCGCCACTCAGAAGTGCCCGACTCCTCCCTCCAGCAACAATCCTTTGAACTCCGATAAGTGCCTGTTATACTAGGAGTCTCAAGGTGTCTCACGTTACCTTCAGGTGACTAAGGAACTACCACACATGATTGAAAATCCTCGTGTCGGCAGTTCGATTCTGTCCCCGGCCACCACTTCTTTTATCGCGCGCAGACTGGATTCTGTCAGCTACAGTGCGCACACCTATCTATAGGCACTGCACAATGACTACAGACACAGTTTCCAATTTCAACGAGTTAGCGCTCCAAAAACCGCTCCTGAAAGCATTGGACGAAGTGGGTTATGAAACTCCCTCTCCCATCCAGGCTCAGACGATTCCGCTGCTGCTGGAAGGCAGAGACATTATTGGTCAGGCACAGACCGGAACCGGCAAAACAGCCGCCTTTGCCCTGCCCTTAATATCAAACCTCGACTTAAAACAAAAAGATCCTCAGGTTCTGGTACTGGCGCCCACACGCGAACTGGCCATCCAGGTCGCTGAAGCCTTTCAGAAGTATGCCAAGCATATGAAAGGCTTCCACGTATTACCGATTTATGGCGGACAGGATTACCGTGTGCAAACACGCGGATTGCAGCGCGGCGTACATGTAGTGGTAGGTACCCCCGGTCGCGTAATGGATCACATGCGTCGTAAAACCCTGAAGCTGAACAACCTCAGCGCATTGGTGCTGGATGAGGCCGATGAAATGCTGCGCATGGGCTTCATCGATGACGTGGAATGGATTCTTGAACAGACACCGCCTGAAAGGCAGATAGCTCTGTTTTCAGCCACCATGCCGCAACAGATTCGTCGCATAGCAACCCGCTATCTTAATGATCCTGAACAGATCACCATAAAGGTTAAAACGGCGACGGCCGATACGATTCGTCAACGCTTCTGGCCTGTCAGCGGCATGCATAAACTGGATGCATTAACCCGCATCCTCGAAGCCGAACTCTTTGATGCCATGCTTATTTTTGTGCGCACTAAAACTGCAACGGTTGAACTATCTGAAAAGCTGGAAGCACGCGGCTACGCCTCTGCTGCAATCAATGGCGACATGGCACAGAATGCGCGCGAGCGCACTATTGCACAATTAAAGAATGGCAAACTCGACGTTCTGGTTGCCACGGATGTTGCAGCACGTGGCCTCGATGTTGGGCGCATCAGCCATGTATTAAATTACGACATCCCCTACGATACAGAAGCCTATATACATCGCATTGGGCGCACGGGGCGTGCGGGTAAACAGGGTGATGCAATTCTGTTTGTCGCACCGCGAGAAAAGCGTTTACTGTTTGCTATTGAGCGGGCGACTCGCAAAAAGATCGAAAGGATGGAACTGCCGTCTACCGAAATCATCAATGACCAGCGCATTGCCAAATTCAAACAGCGCATCACCGATACTCTGGCAACTGACGATCTGGGAATATTTTCTCAGATGGTTGAGCAGTATCAGCAGGAACATAATGTCACCGGACTGGAGATTGCAGCTGCACTTGCCCAGTTGATGCAAGGCGAAACTCCCTTCCTGATACAACACAAGCCACAGCAGAAGACACGGAAAGACGACTGGGACAAAGAAGACAGAAAACCACGCAAAGGGCGTGAAAGGGCCGAGCGACCCGAACGCCGCGAGCGATCTGAACGGCCCGCAGGAAGACCATCGAAACCTGAAGAAGGCATGGAACGCTTCCGCATAGAAGTGGGCCATGACGACAACGTCAAACCCGGCAACATCGTGGGCGCTATCGCAAATGAAGCTGATATCGATGCTCAATACATCGGCCGCATCAACATCTTTGATGATCACAGCCTGGTAGATCTGCCTGAAGGCATGCCAAAAGAGGTCTTCTCTACCCTGAAAAAAGTCTGGGTATCGGGTCAGCAGCTAAGAATTTCCCGCCTGGGAAAAGGCAAATACACCGGCGACGCAGGCGACCGCCCCAGGAACAAAGGGAAGGCTAAAAAAAGCGTCGGTAGCAAAACCAGGAAAAGCAGCAAGAAGAAGCCCGGGAAATCATAAGTCCGGGGATAGACATCCCTGCATATCAGGCCGCAGCTATTAAATCGACAGTACCAGTATTAACCCTATAGCTGCGGGCAATGCTTGAACCAGCAGTATCTTGCGGCTTGCAGTAAGGCCAGCAAAAACACCGGCGACGAGAACGCAAGCCAGAAAGAATATCTTTACTGATTCGCCGGCTGCACCGAGACTCAATCCCCAGACCAACCCTGCAGCCAGGAAACCGTTATACAGTCCCTGGTTCATCGCAAGCACCTTTGAAGCTTTCGCTGATTCCCGAGTATGGCCGAACACTCGCAAGCCGACAGGCTTGTCCCACAGGAACATCTCAAGAATAAGAAAGTAGATGTGCAGCGCGGCAACAAGCCCAACTACAATATCTGCAATGATTGTCATGTCTAATCAGGCCTTTTACATCAACAAAGAATAAGCCAGGCCTACTACAGCACACACAGCGATAACCGGAACAATACCTGCCTTGTATTTAAACAGGGCAACAAATGCAGCGGCTCCAATCAGTGCAGAAAACCATTCAAACACGCCTTCGAAACCTTGCGGCCAAAGCACATGGTAGGCAAAAAAGACTGCCAGGTTGAGTATTACGCCAACAACAGCAGCAGTAATACCTGTCAACGGTGCGGTGAATTTAACATCACCCCGCGTCGCTTCAACGGCAGGCCCTCCTAGAAAAATAAACAGAAAGGATGGCAGGAAAGTGAATAAGGTCGCGATGGCAGCCCCAGCCGCACCTGCCAGAGGCAGCATATCAGGGCCAAATATCTCTTTAGTCCAGCCACCGACAAAACCTACAAATGCGACGACCATAATCAATGGCCCGGGTGTGGTTTCACCCAGCGCTAGTCCATCAATCATTTGTGTTCCAGTCAGCCATGCATAGTGCTCTACACCACCCTGGTAGACATAGGGCAAGACTGCATAGGCACCGCCAAATGTAACCAGTGCTGCCTTGGTAAAGAACCAGCCCATTTGCGTCAGGGTAGCTTCCCAACCATAAGTCATGGTCAGCATGAGCATTGCAGCAATCCAGATAAAAAGGCCCACGATTGCGAACGCGATGAACCGGCTCCATTTGAAACGCGCAAAATCTGGAACAGGCGTATCGTCATCTATGAGAGCGGGGCCGTAGGAGCTCTCTCCATCCCCATGATGGCCACCTGCCTTGAACTTGTCCGGGGCAAAACGTGAACCTGCATAGCCAATGATGCCGGCCATCAGCACGATATAGGGAAAAGGGACGTCCAGGGCGAAAATTGCTATGAATGCCAGAACTGCCATGACACGCAACACATTGTTTGGCAGCGCCCTTGAACCGATACGATAAGCAGCAAAGACTACAATTGCCGTAACAGCTGGCTTGATGCCGTACAGAATGCCTTCTACAACCGGTACATCTCCAAACGCGAGATAAATCCAGGTCAACCCGATGAGAATAAAGAGCGACGGCAGAACGAACAGAACACCGGCAACAATTCCACCCCACACACCGTGCATCAACCAGCCTATATAGGTCGCCAGCTGCTGTGCCTCAGGCCCCGGAAGCACCATCGTGTAGTTGAGGGCATGCAGGAAACGATGCTCGGAAATCCATCTCCGTTTCTCCACCATTTCCTGGTGCATCATGCTTATCTGGCCCGCTGGACCACCAAAACTGATAAACCCGAGTTTGAGCCAGTAAATAAATGCCTCAAAAAACGGGACGGGATCAGGCTGTCCTGATCCTGCTTGTGTATGCGTTGACACTGGAACGATAACTCCTGTATTGGTCAGCCAGCTTATGTGGACTGGACCTGAAGGCTGGGAAGTATACAGCCTATTAGCAAGCATTTTTAAAACAGCTTGCTATACTGAAGAAAAATTCAAATCATGCAGGGTAGACTAATTTCTTGAGTATCACCGCGAAACAGTTTCAGCTTAGATTTATCACGCTGATGTTTTTTGCACTCACGGCCCCGGCTCTATTTGGGCTTGTCTTTCTGTATGTAATTGATATTTTCAGTGTCGACCAGATCATCGCGGTTCTGACCGCACCGCCTATTCCGGTTTTTGCCATCCTCGTAACTGCAGTTGCGCTATTCTATTTCATGTTGTTTGTGCGGCCAATCGCTGCATACCTCGATAGTCCGGACAAGTTCGATACAGATATCATCCGGGAAAAACTTGGCCAGTTTTCATGGCATTACTGGGTGCTCTTTCTCAGCTATTTACTAGTCGCACCTGCTGTAACCATACTCAGCGCGGAAAACTATGCCAGTTTCATCCCTGCACCGATCGACTGGTTCCGAATACATCTTGTTGCGCTGATTGTCTCCATTGTTATCGGCCTGCCAATCTTTTTTCTACTGTTTGACCTGCTTGGCAAAGCACTTGGCGGCATCATTCTGCATCGGCCTATTTTTACAATCAGGCTTCGTATATTCCTGATCAGTGCCCTGGTGCCTTTACTCATCGACACGATGCTAATCCAGTACTACTGGACACGCACAGGTTATTTTACCAGAGAGACATTTCTCGTCTGGGTTCTGCTGGAATTACTTGCCATAGCAGGTGCAGTATTGTTTGTTGGCAGCTTCAATCAGGCACTAAAGCCCCTTGCTCAGCTTACAAACGAGCACATTTCCGACGATGAATGGTCATTCGAGGAAATACAGCCACAATCGACTGATGAACTGGGGATAGTCACGCGAAAACTGCTTGAGTTGATGGAACAACAGCAGATGAATCAGGACAGGCTGACATTTAGCAACAAACTACTCCTCAATGTTCAGAATCAGGACGATACCTCATCACTGTTAGGGAATATTCTTAGAAGCGCGCAAAGTCATATTGAATGTGACCGTTGCTTTATCAGTATTTATTCTGCCAAAAACAAACAACTTGTGTGTGTCATGTACACAGGCGTCAATTATGAGGAAGGCGGGCATTTTCGCGCACGGCTTGATGAACCGCTGCTTGCAGTTCAGGCATTCAAGTCCAGGCAGACATTAACCGCCGAAGATCCGGGTGACCCCCGCTTCTCGCATAAATATCTAAGCCATTTCAATATCACTTCCAGTACTGCCGTTCCGCTGGTAATTGGTGGGGAAAGCATTGGTGTAATTGAATACGTCCACACAACAGAAGACCAGCATTTCAGTGAACAGGAAATTCACAGAATGGAGCTGTTTGCCCGAGAGGCCGCAGTTGCTTATTCACTGCTCAAAGATCAGCAGGAACGCATAGCACTACAGAATGCTATTACTAAATACATGGAAGGGATTTCTGCGAAAATTGGAAAGCCCTTCTTTATTGCCATGGTCACAGCTATAGCTGAACTACTGGAAGCAGATGAAGTCATAATTGGTGAAACCACCAACGATAACGACGCAATCAATTCTCTCGCGCGTTTCAATGACGGTAAAATCACTTCAGATATCAGTTATTACATTAAAGGAACACCCTGTGAAACTGTTGTTGGGTATGAAGCCCGACATTATCTCTCTGGTGTCCAGAAACTTTTCCCCGGCGACCCAAGACTGACAGATGGTGATATCGAGGCATATATCGGCATCCCGCTCTTCAACTCCATGAAAGAACCACTCGGCCTTCTCTATGCTGTATTCAAAAGGCCACTGCTCGATCATCATTATATTGAGTCAGTCATGCGCATGTACGCATCTCGTACAGAAGCGGAAATCGAACGAGTGCATAACGAATCACGCATACGCCGCATGGCTTATTTTGACAACCTGACGGGCTTGCCCAACCGCTCCCTGCTCTATGATCGTCTTGAAAAAGCAATCGCACATGCCAAGCGCACGAACACGTTCGTTGCTGTCATGCTTATTGATCTTGATAACTTTAAATCCATAAATGATTCTCTTGGACATTCCTACGGTGATGCATTGTTAACCATGGTTTCTGATCGCCTGCTCAATACTGTCAGAGAAGAGGATACTGTTGCGCGGCTGGGAGGTGATGAATTCGTTCTCCTGCTTCCTGAAATCAAGGGACAATTTGAAGCCTTGAGATTCGCAACCCGTATGGCAAAAGAACTGCGATCAAAAGTAGGCAGCAGTTACACAATCGATGGTCGTGACCTGGTTGTATCACACAGTGCCGGCATAGCAATGGCACCGATCGACGCAGACAATCCAGAGCTGCTGATAAAGTATGCGGATACTGCAATGTACAAGGCCAAGGAAGGAGGCAGGGACAGCTACCGCTTCTTCTCGCAAGCCATGAACGAAGCAGCAGTTGAAAGACTGAACATGGAGACGGCCATCCGCATGGCCATACAGGAACAGCAGTTCAGGCTTGTCCTGCAACCCAAGGTTTCAGTTGCTGATAACAAAATCATTGGCGCAGAAGCATTGATTCGCTGGCATCACCCTGATTGGGGAGTAATCCCGCCTGACAAATTTATTCCAATAGCAGATGACAGTGGTCTGATAATAAAAATCGGCGAATGGGTACTCGAACAATCATGCAAGCTGGCCAGTGAAATATGGGGCAATGGTATACATGACGCCTCAATCCATGGACTCGCAGTCAATGTCAGTCCACGGCAGTTTGAGCATGAAGATTTTATTGATGTGCTGCAGGAAAAGCTCCGCATGTTCAACACACCCGCTTATGCCATTGAACTTGAAATTACCGAAAACGTCCTGATTCAGGATGCCACCGAAGTCAGAGAAAAACTGAATACGTTAAAAAAGCTCGGCGTGCGTGTTTCGATTGATGATTTTGGCACCGGATATTCTTCTTTCCGATATTTACAGGACTTACCCATTGATACGATTAAAATTGATCGTGCATTCATTCAGGACCTTCCTCATAACTCCAACAATGCTGCTATTGTCGAAATGATATTGACCATGTCAAAGCATTTGGAGCTATACACCGTTGCGGAAGGAGTAGAAACAAATGAACAACTCGAGTTTCTACATCAAAGAGACTGCCCTTCGTACCAGGGATATTTATTCAGTAAACCCGTAGAGCGAGAAATTTTTCTCGAACTGCTAAAGAGTACTAACGACTACCAGCCTGTGCCGGTGCTTATTTAACGACTTTGCCTGCTTGCGGCATTCAACATAGCCATTTTTTGCTGGATAATTTCCTTCTCATGCTCGCTGGGTATTGATTTTCCCTTCTTGCCTGCCTTATTCGTATTATTACGACGGATTATTCTGGAAAATTTGTCCCTGATATTCATTGCCCGGCCTCATTGGATGTTGTAAGACCATGCTACAGAGCCAGTTATGCCCTGGCTGTGAAATATTACCGAAACACCAGGGAAGGACTACACTTTACCCGCAGAAGACGAAACCGGGACAAATCGCTGACACCAGTCAAACGATTGTCGCCGGCGGTCAAGCAGGCAAATGGTACAAACCCTAGTATTACCGCATATCAATAACAACGCGGAAGCTATGGAGTACCGTTATGCCAATCGATACACGTACAGCAAATGCCAATGATTTCGATAAAGCCGCACACAAGCAGTCCGGCGCATTCATCATGTGGGCCGCAATAACGGCAATAGTGGCTTATTTCTTTGGTTGGACAGCTATCGTTCCGGCTGTCTTTACAGTCTGGTCTGCGGTTTCAGGCATACTGGCAACGGCCTATGCGATGAGTTTGCGTAACGGCAGCTATCATAAATCCAATCCAAATAATGGGGCGCCCGATGGCGATGCACGCAACAGGATGAATCCCTTGCTGACCGTCATGCAGCAGAGTCACATTCAGCAGAATTAGTAACTAGTTCGGGTAATCTACTTGTCTGCATCTACGGTGCCACCCGGCACCATGTGATGCAGGCGGGTAAATCTGAGGAAGTAATTCGATACGAGAAATTCCTTCTCTTCCTTGAAGTCGAAGCCTGCTGCTTCAATCTCACTTATCACCTGGGCCCTGTCAGCACGTACATGTGACATAACCCACGAATTACTGCGGCCTGCAATCTTGCGATAGTCGATGACAATCAGCTCACTGCCGGGCTTGAGAGCACGATAAATCGACGTCAGCATGCTCTGTGGGTATTCAAAGTGGTGGTAGGTATCGCACAGGAAGGCGAGATCGATGCTGTTCTCCGGCAGCATGGCATCACGTTCATTATTGAGTATGGTCTTTACATTGGTGAGCTCCTGCTCGCGTGATGTACGTTTTATATTGGCAATAAAATCAGGCGTGATGTCCACGGCATAGACCAGTCCCTTCGGGCCGACCAGACGAGCGAACATGTGCGTGAAGAAGCCGGTGCCTGCACCTATGTCGGCCACATTCATGTCAGGCTTCAGATCCAGGGCATTGACGATATCCTGACGCCGGTCGTAGATCTCACGTCCCGGGGACTCAAATATCCTGACCCATTCCTCATAACGGGCGCCTTCGTAGTGTTTATTGATCCCGGGGTTGATGCTCTGATCTGCAGCGGCATGCGCCAGCAGCATGCAGCTGACATACAAAAGAAGGGTTATGAACGTTTTCATGATATTTCCTTATCGTTTGCTGGCATACATTCACATAATACCAGTTACAATGATGTAATCAGAACGCAGCGATATGGTTTCCCTGCCACGATGGCGACCTCAGAAAAAACAACCGCACAGTCTTATATTCTTTCAGTAGAAGGGATGACGTGCCAGCATTGTGTAAAGGCGGTTGATGAAGCTGCGCGCTCTGTATCGGGCGTTACTGATGTAGAGGTAGATCTCGATACCAGCTCAGCAACAGTATCGGGAGGGCTGCCTCATCAGGTCATCGAGGCTATTGCTGAAACCGGCTATGAGGCCAAACCCATAGCCGAGATACCCGAGTCCTGCCCAATACCCGAGCCAGCTGCAGAAGGCTCAACAGCCAGCCCTGAAACCATTATATCCATCGAGCACGGTTACGATATAGCAATAGACGATATGACCTGCTCAAGCTGTGTCGCGACCGTCGAAAAAGCCATACTTTCTGTCCCGGGTGTAAGCGCTGCTGCAGTAAATCTGATTGAAAAACGTGCCCGCGTCGCGGGCGGTGACCCTCTGCAGGTCGCCAATGCAGTCATTGACCAGGGCTATGGCGCCCATGTCATCGAAGCACCGGTTACCAGCAACTCACTGGCCTTGAACATTCCTGGCCTGGCTGACGGCACATTCAGGCAACAGACTGAGTCAGCACTGCAGGACATCGCGAGCATCGAGTCAGTTACGGGCCAACGGGTAACTGTCATCACAGAAACACATCCCGCCGATCTGCTGATAAAGCTTAAGCGGGCCGGCATAGACGCCAGCATAGAAGAACAGTTCGTCGATCCCTACGCCGAGCAGGCCATGGCTGCCCGACGGGAGATGCGTAAATCCTGGCAGCGTGCATTGCTGGCTGGCGCGCTAGGAATAGTTCTGATGATCGGCGACATGGGCGGCTTCTTCCCTGCCCCGTCAGAGGCGCAGGGCTTCTGGTTTGTCATTGCACTCGCTACCCTGTTTACCATCTGGTTCAGTGGTCGTCATTATTACCAGACCGCCTGGAAGCAGGCACGCCACCTGTCTGCCAACATGGACACCCTGATTGCACTGGGTACCGGTGCCGCATGGCTGTCTTCCATGCTGATAATTATCTGGCCTGATTTCATCCCCGGCGGAGGCAATCATCTCTACCTGGATGCATCGGTCATGATTCTTGCCTTCCTGCAACTCGGTCACGCACTGGAGACACGCGCCAAGCGCACAACATCCGAAGCTATTGGCAGCCTGGTTGGACTCGCACCTAAAACTGCAGCTGTGGTAAGAAACGGTGATGAAGTAGTACTGCCCGTCTCGCTGCTACGCATTGGAGATCATGTACGGGTGCGTCCGGGTGATCATGTCCCGATCGATGGAACGGTAGCCGAGGGAACCAGCAGCGTTGATGAATCCATGCTAAGTGGTGAACCGTTGCCCGTTCGAAAACAACCAGGTGACGAGCTTACAGGTGGCACGGTGAACCACTTTGGCAGTCTGCTGTTTACAGTGAGCAAATTGGGTGATGACACGACTCTGTCACACATCATCCGCATGGTTAAAACAGCCCAGATGAGCAAGCCGCCCATTGGTCGACTGGTGGATAAAGTTGCCTCTGTGTTCGTTCCCATCGTCATACTTATCGCGATAGTGACTTTCATAGCCTGGTACCTGTTCGGCCCGGAACCCAACATGGCCTATGCGCTGACAACCGGTATAGCCGTGCTCGTTATTGCCTGTCCCTGCGCGCTGGGACTGGCCACACCGATTGCCATCATGGTGGGGACCGGACGTGCGGCACAATTGAGCATACTGATACGCAACAGCGATGCACTGCAAAGTGCCAGCCATCTGACACACTTGGTCATTGATAAAACTGGCACACTGACGGAAGGCCGACCATCGTTAACTAACATACATATCGCTGGCGATGACTCAGAAAAGGATATCGTTGCACTCGCAGCAAGCCTCGAGACAGGCTCCGGTCATCCGTTGGCTGAGGCCATCCTGGCAGCGGCTGCAACAAGAAAGTTGAAGACATTTGATGTTACGGATTTTCTGCTCGTTGATGGCAGAGGCATTCAAGGATCTATAGAAGGAAGAAAACTGCGGCTGGGAAACCAGGCATTCATGCTGGAAAGCAATCTTGCTTTCCCGAATGACCTAAACACTATCGCTACTTCACAGGCAGCACAGGGCTCTACCCCGGTGTGGCTCGCTGACGATGAGAATATATTGTCACTGCTTATCCTGCGCGACCCGATCAGGCAGGACACACCAGCCGCCATTCGAAATCTGCAAAAGAAAAACGTCGAAATTGTGATGTGCACCGGAGACAATCTGAACACAGCCCGCGCCGTGGCCGATGAACTGGGTATAGGTACTGTCCATGCCGAAGTCATGCCGGAAGACAAGCTCGATATCGTTCGTCAACTCCAGAACAAGGATTATAAAGTCGGCATGGTTGGTGACGGCGTCAACGATGCACCTGCGTTGGCGCAGGCAGATACCGGCTTCGCAATTGGCAGCGGCACCGACGTAGCGGTGGAAAATGCCGACATCACGCTTGCAAGCGATTCACTGGCCAGCGTAAGCACGGCCATATCCATCTCCAGTGCAACTCTGCTCAACATCAAACAGAATCTGTTTGGTGCATTCATCTATAATGTCATCGGCATACCGCTGGCCGCCGGCCTGCTGTTTCCCTTCACCGGCTGGCTGCTGCAGCCGATGTTTGCCAGTGCAGCAATGGCGCTTTCTTCGGTGACCGTGGTCACCAATGCCAACCGTCTAAGATTTTTTAAAACCGATTAAAGGAGCACCCATGTCAGATACCATCTACCTCAAAGTAACAGGCATGACCTGCAACCACTGCGTCATGCGTACGAAGAAAGCCCTCGAAGCCGTTGATGGCGTCGACAATGCTGAGGTTACTCTGGAGCCTGGTGGGGCGGTTGTGTTGGGGACGGTTACGGCTGATGTATTGGTTGCAGCAGTGAAGGATGCGGGGTATGAGGCGGAATTAGCGTAGGCTGTTCAACCCCACAAACGTCCCATCATTATTCTCCGCCAGTTTGCGCATCAGCGCAGCGAAGCGCACTACATTACCGCTCATGCCCCCCATGCTGAACAGGACCGGGAAGCCGACGGCATGAATACGCACGCGGTGTTTGCCGCTGCGGTCGGCACGGTTGAGCTTGTCTACGGTATTAATGACCGTCTCGATTGAGCCATGCGAAAAATCATCACCAAAGATATACAGACTGATGCGTTTGTCTTTCGCGTAGAAGCGTCGGATGGCCGCCTCAATGCCTTCCACTGGACTGGAATTTGAGAACGGCGTCCAGCTGGCCAGACGGGTGTTGATAGCACGGCGGCGTGCCGCGGTATCCGGAATCCACTTGCCGCTGTAACTCGAGAACATGTACTCGCCCATGTCGTTCATGACCTGTATGCCCTTGACGGTCGGATAGACACGCAGTACTTCGCTGACTTTCTTCAGCACCAGTGACCAGGCGAACTGGTTCATTGAACCCGAGGTGTCGATGATGAAAATGATGTACTCGCTGTCGACCGGTACGCCACCGATCTTGCTGTCACTAACCGGTCTATGTTGAATGCTTTGCAGGCGCCGCATTTCATCCGTCAGACTTTGCTGTGCACTCTGCAGCTTACCTTCAATGATTGCCTGGGTGTCATGTTCACTTTGCGCACGTGCATACTGCCCCTTGATTTTGGACAGACTACCTTTAAGACGCGCGAGCTTTTCCCGGCTGGCCGACAATTGCTCCTGCTTTTCGGTCAGGTCACGATTCAATACACGCGTATCACCGCGTATGACAAACAATTCTTCCTCGAGCTTCTGCACCTGGCCGGACAGATCAACGGTGAGTTGTTCGATGACACGTGGCTCACCTATCTTGACGATCACCAGCAGCAAAATGATTGCGCCAAAACCGCACGACACCACATCCAGAAAAGACAGGTTGAATATATCGATATCGCGACGGCGACTTGGCCTGCTCATGGCCAGTCTCTCGCTGGTGTCAGAAAAGAACCGTGGGTATCTACAGCCAGTCGCCAGTAGGCTGCTGCTGCGTAGGCATCACCTTCCATTGGCAACAGGATGGTGTTGACCGGGATTCTGGACGGTAAAACTTTAATAGCACGACTGAGATGGTCCAGCCGCTGATTGCTGGTGACTGTCGTGCCGGACGGTTTCTTGCGACCCTGTGTTGGCAGTCCGTCGGTGATCAGCAGAATGTTATCGGGTTTGGGCTTTAACAGCGTTGCTGTGTTGAAGGCATGGTAGAGACTGGTGCCGCCTGCAGGCGCGGCATTTCTCAGACCTTTTATTGCGCCTGTAACATCTTCTGGACGGCCTGCCGACAGCCAGCCGCCCTGGCTTGAAGACAGTGCAGCCCGTGACTGTGTATTGAACAGGTATAACTGGAATTTTGAAGTTGCCGGCAGGTTGCTAATCAGCCACTCCGCCGTCCCCTGGGCACGCTGCCACTTCTCGGCATTACGCTTGCGGGCATCACTCATGTTGCGCAGACGGATAATGTTGACGACGGTTTCATCAAGCATACTGGCCGATGCATCCACCAGTATCAATATACGCTTGCCGCCCAGTTTGAGTCCGGTCAGGTACTGGCGGTTGCCTTCGCCAACAAACTGATGCACCTTGTCGCCTTGCTTGCTGCGGGCCTTTTCTTCTGCTGACAGTTGCTGCGTCTTTTTATCCAGCCCTTTCAGGTCAGACTTGAGCTGGTTGATGTGTTCACGACTGGCGGTCGTTTCGCGGCGCATGTCGGTCAGGCCTGCCTCGATCTCAAGCATGCTTGCCTGTACGCGTGCGGCATCTCCCTGCATCAGCACTATTTCTTTTTCTGTTGCCTCCAGGCTGTTGCGTGCCTCAACCATATTCTCCTGTCCAACAATAACCTCATTCTCCATGCGCACGACTTCTGATCGCAGGTCGGCAAAGACTTCATTTCGAGCTTCGACCATGTCGGTATTAAGGATAAGGACCAGCAGTACCACGGCACCGAAGCCGCAGAACATGATGTCGAGGAACGACAGCGAAAATGGAGAGATGGGGCGGCGTTTCACGGCCTCAGCTTGCGCACCAGCCAGTGATCGACATAACGCTCACTGTCCAGTACCAGGCGTTCCTGCAGCAGCTGCAGCTGATGTATGAAGAACATCAGAATAATGCTGATGACCAGTGCAACGAAGGTTGAGTTGAAAGCCACGCCGAGATTTTCCGTGACGCCGGTGATATCGCCTTCGACGGCACGATGCGCCTGCCCGAGTGCATCACCGATACCTCGTACGGTACCGATGAATCCCACAGACGGGATGGCCCAGGCGATATAGCGAATGATGGACAGCTCAGACTCCAGCCGCTCGCCTTCTGAATCACACACATCACCCACTGCTGTCGATACGTCCTGGACATTGCGGGTCGCGCTGAAGCGCTCAATGCCGGTCAGCATGGCGCGTGGCAACAGATACTGTTTCTCCATCGACGGCAAGGCATGCACGCGCTCAGCCAGTTCTCGAGTGTCTTCCGAACCTATGGGCAAGCTCTCTGGAATCTGCAATAAATCACGATCGAGCAGTTTCGTTTGACGCCATGCAGCCAGGCCTTTGTAGGACAATATAGACAACGCCCACAACATCAGAACGAAGCATGTCTCCTGCTCGTAGTCCTTGATGACGACGAAGAACGAGTCCTGTGTGATGTAAGCCGGGTCAGCGGCCATGTTGACCGCCTCCTGCTGCAGGTGGCTGGCAGCGGATGGCCGGACCAGAGTGACATACACAGCATGCACGATGATGAAGGAGATCAGCAGCGCGAAGACCTGGTAGACGAATTCGGTGGGGAATGATTTTTTCATATATTCATGTCAGTCTAAGGTTGTTGTGACATACCTTGTGGGAGGCGCGCCCTCGCGACGATTACAGGTCAAAATATTTCGCCGCGAGGGCGCGCCTCCCACATGGAATGTGTCTAATTAGCGTCATTTAAATATCCACCGGAAACGATACCGCATCATCGGCACGAATCTTTTCGGATGGGGTAAAGCGAATGGCAGGTTCTACTTTTTTCTTAACAGACTCGGTGGCTGCATCTTTCGTGGAGTCAGTTTTTGCTGGTGCAGAATCAACCTGTTGAGCAGCGCCTGTTGTTACGACAACTGTCATAATAATAATCAAGGCAGATATGAGCACATAGTTCTTCATACTCTCCTCACTCGGCGTAGCGCGCGATCCTGAAGCCAAGATCGTAACGTGGTTTACTGCTGTAGTCACGGTAGCTCAACCTCAACTCGGTGATGTTGCCATGCCGCCAGCTTGATCCGCGCACGACATGGTGGTCACCTGAGTCCGGGCCGGCGGGATCCGTTACCACCCGCTGTGCCTCACCCGGGTAGATCGCATAGTAGTCATGTACCCATTCAGCGACATTACCGCCCAGGTCATGAAAGCCCTTCGGCCAGGCAGGGAAACTGGCGACCGGCGCAGTACCCCGATAGCCATCGTCGTAGCTCGGTACCACGTCTGCAAGCGTGTCGGCGATACGTGCGTCGGCGTAGTTACCACTCGACCCAGTCGGCGGATAAGTGCCGCTCCACGGGTAGCGCTGTTCCGAATTATGGCCCTGCCTGCGCGCCACCCAGACCCACTCGGCCTCTGTAGGCAGGCGATAGCCGGTAGTCATGGGTTCGACTGCAGCCATCTTGCCATTCTTTTCCGCATAGGCCGCCGGTAGGCCCTGCTGCTTGCTAAGCCAGTTGCTGTAGCGTGCGGCATCGTCCCAGCTGACATTGACGACAGGCTGGGCGTCACCAATCAATGCGGCGCTGTCGAACGTGCCTGAATCGTGCGCCGGCCTGAACTTATTGAACTCTGCATTAGTAACTTCATTACTGCCAAAATAGAACGGGCGCTTCAGCTGTACCAGGCGCCGGCTTTCATTGGCACGACGCCCCGCTTCACGGCGCGATGCGCCCATCGTTAATTGCGCATTCGGCTTAATGAGCTGCATCCCCTGTCCTGCTATCGTGGTGATGACGGCCGGTGTCGCAGCAATCTTTTTCTGCACTGCCTGCTGCTGAACCGTTTTCAATGCGATTTCGACATTCTGACTGACACCCTGCTGCGGTGTGACCTTAACGCGTTGAGTGATATAACCGGGCTTACTGACAGTTAGCGTATGTGTCCGGGCGGTCAGGCGCAAACGGCCGCTGCTAGTATCAGACTTCCTGCCATCGATCAGTACCGCTGCACCGGCAGGTCGCGTAGTCAGAAATACTGTTCCATACTGCGCGGCCAGTTTTAATTCAACTGACCGCTGTTCATCCGGCTTCAGGGTAACTGACTGCGCTACCGTGTCGTAACCAGCCTTGCTCAATTGCAGTGCGTGTACATTGTTGGCGATCAGGTTCAGGCTGATTGGGGTCGTGCCCTGAAAAATTCCGTCGACTGATACGCTCGCACCATCAGGCACACTACTGACAGACAACTGACCGTCGACAGGCTGCAGTTGTATCGTATCCAGTGTGATGTCTTTACCTGCATCAATGGATTGGATGAACGTCATGCTTTTAAAGCCATCACTGGACAATGCAATTTCATGCTGACCTTGCAGGATGTCTGACACTAATGGCGTCCTGCCGACAAGCTCACCGTCGACCAGCACTTCAGCATCCGCAGGCTGGCTGCTTATCGATACTGCTGCCCATGCGGGTTGTAAAGTAATGTCCAGTTGCTGCGTATTGCCATAGCCCTGTATATCGATCTGCTGCTCATGGTCAAGATAGCGTTCTGTCTCGATGCGCAGCTGATGCTTGCCGCGAGCAAGTTCTGCCCTGCCCTCTTCGGTTAAAGCTGTTTCTGTGTCATCAACATACAGCTGCACAACAACATCCGGTGTTACGTTTGTCATCAATAGACCCGGCAACTCAGTCATTGTGTAGGACAGGCTTGTTGTACCATCTATAACGATTTCAACTTCCTCACTAAGCGCTTTATAACCCGGATGCGATGCCTCGACGGTATAACGCCCCGGCAGCACCAGGCTGGATTCCCAGAAATGCAGTGGCGGAGGAAAACCTTTCATATCCACTAGCGCAGCTTCGGGGTCGATCTTGATAGTGACTGGCGTAGCAATCAGCAGATAAGCCGCTGCCAGCAGCAGTATGCTGACGAACACTGCAACAAACCGGCGCAAGCGCTTGCTGCTGGCATGATCTGCCTCATCTGCATGTACCGGCATGTCATTATTGCCAGATGGAGGAAGACCCGGTGGGGGATGTTTCGGAGGACGCGCGTCATGGGTGTCTGACTGACGCAGCACATCGATCAGCACCTTGTCGCCCTGCACTTCCCAGCTGAGCAATGCATCTTCAATTTGCACCTGGTCACCAGACTTTAACCAGGCCGAAGTTGTCAGTCGTTCGTTGTTATGAAAGACAGTACCGTCATCACCGGCTGGCTGGATGTAGGCATGCCCATCCGAGATAGCAATGTGGGCAAACAGCTTATCTTCCTCCACATCAGGGATAACAATGCCATGCTGATGTTTGCCGCCTATACGCAATGGCAATTCCATTTCGTTAACACGCCGCTTGCCCAGCGCGTCATGGATATAGTAGACGCGGCTCAAATCGGCTCCTCGCAGCGCACCTGCAATATACTGCCCGCGCTGTCGGGGCGCAGTGTGATGACTTTGCGTACATCACGATAACCGGGACAGTAACCGGTCACCGTATAGCGCCCCGGCCGAAGTGTTACCTGTTTTTCTTGGAACTTGCCGAGCCGGCCGACATGGTAGATCGTCACTTCTGTCCGGTTGTCCGACCTGATAAGCAAGCTTACAGGTATCACAGCAAGCCGTATGGCCTCATCGAGTGCCGCCATTTTTGCAGCCAGACGCGGCTCGTTTTCAGGCAAATGCTGATTGGCCTCTAACAGTTTTCTGGCATTTGTCAGTGGTTCATCTGACGAGAGTCGAGTCGAATCATTGAGGTAATGATCAAGCTGGGCATGCAGCTGCATGCGTTTCTGAGCGCGGGCCAGTCCTGCCCGGGCATAGGCGGCCTGAGCATCTATCCCCAGTGCTTTACGGTACAGCTCGGCAGCGTCTGACCAGTCCTCTGCCATGGCACGCCGGTTGGCCTTTGTACGCAGCTTGTCCAATGTGTATTGACGTCGGGATTCAGTAAGACGTCGCCGGGTATCAGCAACTGCCGGTGCGTCAGGAAAGATCTGTGCGGCCGCCTTCAGCGCATCGTCTGCTGCAGCGAAGTTTCCACTGTCCAGACTTTGCAAAGCGTGGCTCATGGCATCCTGAAATGCCAGGCCGGCAAGTTCTGCGCTGATTCGCTGCATCGCGTTCTGAACAGGAATATATGCCGGATCCAGTCGCGTGGCCGCAGCATAGACGTCGGCAGCACGCCGTGGATCATTCACAGCCTCTGCCTGCCTGCCCTGTTCCATCAATGCCAGGATTTCTTTGCGTGCCCTTGCGCGCGCCAGACCAGAGCCTGCTTCCTCATGATCAGCCTGCATGGCCAGTACCTGTTCAAACGCGGCAACTGCAGCAGCGGAATCATTCTGTTCCAGAGACTGCCAACCGAATGCCAGCCTGTCTGTCATAAGCTGCTTTCGACTGGCCTGTAAGTCTTGCAGCTGTCGCGTGGCCTCCTGATACGCAGACAACGCCTCGGTGAAGCGGCCGCGGCCATAATGCTCATCACCATCTGCTGCAGTACCTAAAGCCGCTTGCCAGGTTTCGGCTGCCCATGACTCGGCATTGGCCAGAGCCGGTTGGGCGCGCATGCGTAAAAAATCCTGCAGCGCCTGCTCGGCGTCATGGCGCGCTACACCTGCTGCAAGAGGCGGCGGAGTGCTGGCAGGCACTGAAGCAGAGTCCGATACCGGTTCATCATCCGCACGTTCGCTAACCATGTAGGGTAAAACCACCAGAACAACCAGCGTCAGCGCAACAACAAACCCGAACAGGGCCCATACCATGCGGTGCAAGCTGTTATTGCTGGCCTCCGGGCCAGCAGCCGGTGATTGCGTACCGGGCGGCTGCAGTCCCGGTGGACTCAGATCTGGGGCCATCGATTTAGTCGCCTGGGGAGTCTGGCCCGGCTGTCTCTGGCGGCAGACCGGTCTCCGAGGTATGGATTTTCCTCATCAGATCACGCCACTGCTCGTACTGTGCTTCAGCCGAGCCGGTCAACTCATGTATTTCGCCTTCGACTTCGACGACCATCGGTTTTGCTTCAGAGCTGAACGACACCCCAAGCTCCTCGATGGCTTCCTGGTGGATGGTGCTTTGTGCGTTGATATCCATGCCGCTCTTGATGGCATACAGACCTCCAATGACCATGACGTCGCGGGCCGTTCCGGTTGATGCCCGGGTATTGCTACCACCCAGCGCCTCTATCGCAATAGCGCCGACGATTGCAGCAACGCCAAGGGCCTTGCGGGTATTCGCCTTTTTCTTCACTTCACGCAGCGCTTCCGCCTCGATACTGCGCGCCTTGCGCCATTCCTCATAGGGGAAGGACATATCGCGGTAATAGTTGTCGTAGTGGCCGTTGAGGGTATCGATGAGCAGAAAATCCCGCTCGCGGATAATCAGTACACGCTGGTAGGCGGGGTCATCTTCAGCCGGCAGCCTGACCAGGCTGTAGCGCCCCTTGTCATCCTTGCTGAGATGTCCGCCGAAGGCGTCAGGCACCATGTCGGCTGCGAAGCGTAATGCTGCGACCTCCCGGATAGTGATGCGTTCCCTGTCTGTCAGCGTATCGCGGAACTGGGCCAGGTCATTGGCGATGGCATGGTAAACGGGTTCAAAACTGTCGTTGGCTTCGCTGAGTTCGTTGTAGTCAGCCGCCACAGCACTACTCTGGTAGGTGCGTGTAAACCACTGGCGTCCACTCGCATCCAGTGCGATTATCTCCAGCGTCAGCACCTCGCCATCTGAGGCCTTGATGGTGCCCTTCACCAGAACCTCCGCTCCTTCGGTGTCACGCGGTACGACGCGTACTGCACCCCAGTAGCCGGTCTTTTCCATCACACCACGCAGATGCACCGGCATGAAGCGTGCTTCGGCCTCACGGATTTCCATCGACAGTCCACGCGCATCGTTTTCTTTCTTTGGCAGTTCGCCGGGATCGAACAATTCGATCCAGACATCGAGCAGCTGCTCTTCCGGTAGTTCCTGGTTTATTTTCTGCAGGGTTTCCTGTTCTTCGACATTCTTCTTCGCAGCTGTCGTGGTGCAGCCTGCTATAAAGATTAGCAGCATCATTGTTGTTAAAAGTTTTATCGTTGTTTTCATGATTCTGGTTAACGTATTCCAGCTTTATAACGCCGGTATTCTTCCCACAGCTTTTTCTTCAGCTCGGGATCAGTTTCTTTTTCTGCAGCTTCACGCAACTGCCTGGCAACGACATCATCGTCACTTCCATCCGGGATGTCATCAGGAGCACTACTCTTAGCACCCGGTAAAGGCTTGCCGGGCGTACTCTGCCTGCTGGCTGCTGTGCCTTCTCCCTGGCTGCCGCTGTCTTTCTCACTACCGGACTGCCCGGCTGCTTTGCCGCTGTCTTCCGCGCCACCCGGAAGGTCATCACTGCCTGCAGAGCCTGTTCCTCCTCCAGCTGATCCACCGCCTGCTGTTTCGCTTCGAGGTGTCCGTGCCTTGACGCGATCCTGCTCCCTCAACAAGCGTTCGTCGAACTCACCCAGAGAGCCATTGAGCTGCTCGATCATGCGGTTAGTATCTTCTGCTTTGGTACTTTCGGCAGCGATATCGATCGCAGCAGGTGCTGGATTTCTCGCAGTAACTTTGCTGCATGGTAAATCTTCCGGCAGCGGCTCTGTCGCAAGACGTGTTAAGGCCTGACAATCATGGATGACCTGGTCATTCAGTTGGATGATCCAGTCGGCATAATCAGCTTCTTCTGCACTGCCCAGCCGGCCGCTTTTACGAGACTGCTCAAAATCTGCCCTGGCCCGCAGCAGCGCAGCGTAATCAGCACGCAGCTGCTGCAGCAATTCAACTTCTACAGGCGCAGCAAACCCCTGCACAGCCAAACCGTGCAGCAGCAGAGTTAGCAGTAACACAGATATCTTTTTATTCATCAGGAAGCAAATGTAACGCAATCAGGCTTAATGGCAACTGAATCAACATATTATAAACATTAATCCCGATTATGATTGCCCCAGCGCGCTTATATCAATCAGCACTTCTTCGCTGCCCGCAGCTGATATCTGATTTACCGGCAAGCTGTCACCCTTTCGCCATCTGGCAACCGCATCCTGCTTTGATACCCCCGTTACCAGTTTTATCAGCTGTCGGCAGTTCCCCAACGTACGATAGGCCATGCTGACACGCTCGGCTGGCGGTTTGGGTGCATGATGCACTGGCACGACCAGTGCTTCTTCCGGATGGCGATGGCCGGGGAACAGGCTGGCGGTATGGCCATCTTCACCCATGCCCAGCAATACCATATCGAACGGCAGGTAAGGTGAGATAATTTCGGCATACTGCTGAGCTGCCTGCTCAGGCCCGAGATGGGCCGGGATCATGTGGATCTGTCCGGCAGGAATTGTGGTCGAGTCGAGCAGGGTACGTTCTATTATGCTGCTGTTGCGGTCTGCATGGCCTTCAGGGAGACAGCGCTCGTCGCCGACAAAAACATGCCAACGTGGCCAGTCCTGATTGCTGGCCGCCAGCAGTTTGTAAACCTGCTCAGGTGTAGTGCCACCGGCGAGGACTATTGTGAATCTGCCTCGTTTTGCAATGGCTACACTTGCTGCGGATGATATTCGTTGGAATGCAGCCTCAGCGACATTCTGTGCGGTTTCGAGTGCTGTCCATTTCATCGCAAGTTCTCAATGTATAACCGAGTTGATTGAATGGGATGTGGGAGGCGCGGGCGCGCCTCCCACAGGTCAATTTATAAAAGGATTAGACTGGTCAGGCTTCATCATCATCCGGATTCAAACTATGCCGCCAATGCTGCTCGGACTTATCAAACAAATTGCAACATTCTGCCGGCCCCCAGCTGCCCGCTGCATAGCCGGGTAAAGGGCCTTGCTGCTCTGACCAGGCCTTGATGACTGGGTCTACCACCCGCCATGCGTACTCGACTTCGTCGTAACGCAGGAACAATGACCGGTCACCATCGATGACGTCCACCAGCAGCTCCACATAAGCATCCGTACGGTGTTCATCTTCCCTGCGAAACATAGCGTCGAGGCTGGTCTGACGAGTGCGCATATCAACTCCGGGGACCTTGACCGTCATCTCCATACGCATGCAGTCACAGGGCTGGATACCCAGCAGCACCCAGTTCTGCTTCAATTCGCCGGCGCTGGTGCCGCGAAATAACTGTTGTGGCGGATGCCGGAAACAGATGGAGATCAACGACTGCCGCTCTGCCATGCGTTTACCGGTACGCAGATAGATGGGTACGCCGCGCCAGCGCCAGTTGTCGATGTAAAGCTTCATTGCAGCGTAGGTTTCAGTAGTACTATCTGACGGCACATCGTCTTCCTGCAAATACCCCACGACAGGTTCGCCTTCGATTTCTCCTGCTTCATATTGTGCCCGGAATGCATGCTCATTAACGGCATCCTGCTCGATGGGGCGCAACGACTTGAGCACTTTAACTTTTTCATCCCGCAAGGCCTCGGCTTCCATAGAGGCAGGTGGCTCCATGGTTACCAGCGTCAACAGCTGCAGCAGATGGCTCTGTATCATGTCACGCATCGCACCACTGCCATCGTAATACGCTGCGCGGCTGCCAACACCGAGCGATTCCGAGTGCGTAATCTGGATATGCTCTATGTAGTTGCGGTTCCACAGGGGTTCGAGCATGGTATTGGCAAAGCGGAACACCAGCACATTCTGTACCGTACCCTTACCCAGGTAATGATCAATACGGTATATCTGTTCCTCGTCAAGGTACTGCGTGATTTCCTGCTGCAGCGCCTGTGCACTGGCCAGGTCATAACCAAAGGGTTTTTCTATCACCACACGACGCCAGCCCTTATCCTGCTTTAACAGGCCAGTCTGGCCGAGATTGCTTATCACCAAACTGAATTCAGCGGGCCTGATCGACATGTAGTAAGCAACATTCTGCGGCAGATCTTTGTGTGACAGATAGTCACTAAGTGCAGGCCAGGTGTCTGTGTCTGTCAGATCACCGCGAAAATATCTGACACGTGCCGCAAATCGTTCGAATACCTGTTCATCGAATCGCCCGGCCAGCTTTTCAGTCACCCAGTTGCGAACTTCGCTGATCGTTCTTTCCCGGTCCCAGTCGCGCCTGCCGGTTGCGACGATGCGCATAGCGTCAGACAGCATTCCAGCGGCATCGAGCTGGTACAGTGACGGTATCAGTTTGATTCTGGAGAGGTTGCCGGTTGCGCCAAAAATGACATAGGTACAATCATCGCGCATGTTGTGTATTCCCTTGCTGTAAACGGTGTTCGGCAGAGTACTCGAATCCCTGCTCAAACACTAACCTGCGCTCCCAGCCCTCATGTGATATAACGAGTTCATCGGGATATCGACAACTACCACAATAATCAAGAGCGAGAGAAATACCCATGAAAAACAGTTACAAGCTCGTCATTTTCTTTTTCATTACCTCCCTGTTCAGCACCGGCGCTGCTCATGCGACAGCAAGACTGGGCGACTGGGAACTGCTGTTCGACAAAGACGATGGACGTGCTGTTGCCCTGGATGTCCATCGGGAAACTCCTGTTATCCTGGATGCCAAAGGTGGCATCTACTATCTGAACAAGGAAGTCGGTGGTGAAAGAAAAGGTGAATGGTTCGGTGACGTTTATGAAAGCTGGCAGAAGGTTTCCGGCAGCGGCTACGGAATGGATATAAGTCTCGATGGTGATGGAATACCGTGGGTCGTGGAACTCAACACTCATCGCGTACTGCATCTCGACGGTAATATCTATGACCCACATGGCTGGATTGAACATCCGGGTAATGCCAAAGCCAAAAAGATTTCAGTATCAAAAAAGACCGGTGCTCCCTTTATCATCGGTGCAAACAGCGGTCATATCTTCCAGGGTACTGACAAGGGCTGGAAACGCCTGCCCACCACACTTGTTGATGCAAACGGCAAACCTGCCGCTGCTCCGCTGAATGCCATAGATGTCTACGTGGACAGCCACGATAGCCGCTATGCTGACAAGCCCACACATTCGCGCATCTATGTGATCAATCAGGACAAGCGGGTTTATCAGTACGACATACACGCACCGTCCGATGCATGGAAGGAAATGAAAGGCGGTGCGCGTGCTGAAAAAATTGCCTCATCACGTGGGCTGACCTACATCATCGGAGAAGATAAAAAATTCTACGGCTTCCATTACCCAGATGACAAGGAATGGATGATCGCAGGACCCGGAAGCGGTAAAGATCTGGCATACAGTGAAGCAGGCATCTTTCAACCCTTTGTGGGCTCCGGCACCTCAAAGCTGCGCTATCTCTGGACGGTTGGCGAGAAGGGCCGCGTATTCAGAGCCTTTATCGCGCACTAGTCAGCAAGACACCCGGGGTATGGCTGCTAATGCCCCAGTTACAAACTGTTACAAATCGTTACCGATATGAAATGATCGCTGCCCTTGCTGGCGTTACGATGTCTCCAACATCAACAAGCAAGGAGCAGTACTCATGAAACGCGTAACAAAAATCATCATTGGATCTGTCATCGTTGTCAGCACTGTCGGCGGCATCGCATACGCCAAAGGCGGCTGTGGCATGCGTGGTCCAGAGCATATGGTCAAAGACCTCGACCTTAACGATGAGCAACAGAAGAACTTCCAGGCCGTTATCGAACAATTCCGCTCTGCACGCCAGGAAATGCGCCAGAATCGCAAGCAACATCGCGATGAAATTCTGTCGCTGCTGAATGCAGATAAACTGGACCAGACCAAAGCCCTGGGCATCGTGGAGGGCAAAACCAGTAAGATGCATGAAAATGCCCCCGACATGATCGCGACTGTCGCAACATTTACAGACAGCCTGACACCGAAACAGCGTCAGCAGCTGCGTGAACACATCTCCGATCGCATGGACTTTATGCATGAACGCATGAGTCGCTTCGGGCCTGGTGGCGGTTTCCGCGAGTAAACATATCTCCCCCATGTTGCACATGCAACATTTACCGGTGCGGTGGATGCCGCCCCGGTCTTTTTGTATTCTGTTGTAATGGCAAACATACTACTCATCGATGACGACGAAAGACTGGCCGAGCTGCTCGATGAATACTTCGAACGTTTCGACTTTTCTCTGAGCCATTCGGCACATCCAAAAGATGGCCTGGTCATGCAGGCAGAGGGAAATTTCGATCTGCTGATTCTGGACATCATGCTGCCAGACATGGACGGCTTCGAAGTCCTGCGTGAACTGCGTAAGAGCAGCAACATCCCTGTCATCATGTTGACGGCACGCGGAGATGTCATGGATCGGGTAGTCGGTCTGGAACTGGGTGCCGATGACTACCTGCCAAAACCTTTCGAACCACGTGAACTGGTTGCGCGTATCCAGAATATTCTCAAGCGCACTCATAAATCCAAAGACGAAGCCCTGCTTTCATGGCCAACACTGCACATCGATATCGAACGCCTTGAGGTCTCACGGAATGGTGAAGCGGTTGAACTAACAACCAAAGAGTTCCAGCTGCTCAGCCTCCTGGCCGGCGAACCCGGTAAAAATTTCTCACGCGATGACATACTCAACCACTTGCGCGGCATCGATGCCGATATTTATTCCCGGGCCGTGGATATTTTGATCAGCCGTCTGCGCAACAAACTCAAACCGGTCGACTGCATAAAAACCAACTGGGGATCGGGCTACAGTTTTATTGCCCCTGCAGAATGAAAAAGATGTTCAACAAAATCCGTCGATCATTAACTCTGCGCATGATGCTGCTGTTCCTGATCACTGCATTTGCCATCTCATTCATTCTGCATCTGACACTTGGCCTCGCACTGAAAAACCAGTTCGAGACTAACCTGATGCCGCACATCCTCCAGTATCAACACTACATTCGTAAAGAAATTGGAACGCCGCCGAACATCTCGCGTGCAACCGCCATCGCGGAACGCATCCCGGTCGATATCTATATCCATGGGCCCCGCATCAACTGGTCGTCCACCGGTGCACTTTTTGATCCGAGTAAAATTCAATTCAGACAACATAAAAAGCGACGCTTCCAGCATGGAGAATGGAACGGACGCATCTTCCTGCGTTCACCGAGCGGTGCTCATACAGTTTACCTGGGATTCCAGCGTCGTCCAGGTCAGCGCCCCGGCCGCCCCATTTTCATACTCGCCATTCTGGCGGTAGTGGGTGTACTGTTTCTCAGCTATCTGGGCACGCGGCGGTTATTCAGACCCATTGGCACGATACAAGAAGGTGTAAAACGGATTGGCAGCGGCGAGTTGCAGCATCGCATAGCAATTGATCGAAAAGATGAACTCGGCGATCTGGCCAACAGCATCAACACAATGGCGGATGATATCGAAGGAATGCTGAATGCCAAACGTGAACTGCTGCTGGCCATTAGCCACGAACTACGCTCGCCACTAACGCGCAGCCGTGTATCGACAGAACTTCTTGATGACCCGGCGGCACGAGAACGCATCAACAAAGATCTCGATGAAATGGAACAGTTAATCAGCGAACTGCTGGAGAGCGAGCGGCTCAATATCAGACATGCCAGCCTGAATCTTGTGCCTGTGAATCCGAATAACACGATAGGCGACGTTATACGCGATAACTATCCAACGCTTGAAATCCTCGCAAATCTGCAACTCAATATCGCTTTAATTATGCTTGATGAGAGTCGACTACGCCTGCTGGTACGCAACCTGTTATCCAATGCCGTGCGTCACAATCGCGCGGACTATGGCCAGGTAGAGATTACTACGCAGATAGAAAATAATGAGCTTGATATTTGCGTCAGTGATCACGGCGAGGGAATCGCCGATGAGCACCTGCCCTATCTCACTGAACCATTTTACCGTGCAGACCCATCCCGACAGCGCAAAACAGGCGGCTACGGACTTGGTTTGTACTTGTGCCGCATGATCGCTGAGGCACATGGCGGGGCATTGACAATCAGCAGCGAGCAGAATGTCGGAACGACCGTCACAGCCCGGTTGCCAATAACACTTGCAAGCCAGCCGGAGATGGCAGAGGATTGACACTCATCATTGTGATTCCCTGTTAAAGGTGCATACTGAACAATACAGGGACAATAAAAAGGAGGTGCAGCATGCTGCTAAAAGAAAAAGATACCGGTCATCTTGTAGAAGTACTGGACTTGAAAGCGCTGTTTGATCCGTTCGCGAAGACGTTTAACGGTCGTATGAGCTTCGGTGAAGACGTACCTGAACCTGACCAGGTTACGAAAATCAGCGTCGAGTTTCCCTCTGGCGAACACCTGCCAAAATGCTGGCTGGATCCGCATTACAGGGACTGAGGGCACAAACCATATCTAATGGCATGATACCGGCAATTTATTAGCTGCGTTCGTGTCATTCAGGTTGCCACCGGTGTAACCCACCTCAACCACAACTGCCTCATGATCAGAGATGATATCAGGCAGCACCTCGTATCGCCTGAACTCCAGGTCAGCCGACAGCAGCACCCAGTCCAGCCTGTGTTTGCCTGATTTGTAGGTACCCAGGTCTTTGGAAAACGGTTCAAATACTCTGGTTCTGCCGCACTCTGATAATCGCCTGATTACCGAATCCGTTGCCAGCCAGTCGCTATTGAAATCTCCGAGGATAATAACGGGGTAAGCCCTGCTCTCCAGCACCCCTAGAATGTCGCTGATCTGCTGCTCTCTTACCCGTTTACGCGAAAAATCCAGATGCACCGACAAAATATCAACAGCCACAGGCGGCCTACGGCTATCGGGCTGCCATTGTATCTGTCCTAATGTGAATCCTTTCCTGAGTGTCGGCGGAGACTTCGGAAAATCATGCGAGATCACCTCCTGAAAAGCGACCCTGGACAACAGTCCGGTTCCATAATTTATTAGCTCACCTATGACATGGTCAGAGCGAATATCCCAGGGATAACCGGCGGCCCCGGCAAGGTAGCCGACATGGTCAAAATATCCGCTCCACATGGAAGGTCCATCTGCCTCCTGCAGTGCAACAATATCTGCATCCTGCTTTCTCAGCAGCACAGCGATCTCATCAAGGTTGCTGCGAGTATTATTGCCAGACACCAGCAGCTGGTTGAAGCTGTCTTTTCTGCCATGGGCAAGATTCAGCGTCAGCAAGGTAAGCGTCTCAGTCCTGGCAGGTTGGCTGATCGCAGCATTTGGACCCAGGCGTATCGGCGTTGCGATCTGCGTGCAGGCAGAAACCGTTACAACAAGCATCGTAAACAGTAAACGGCTCACCAGTCTGTACAAAAACAGTACTCTCATTGTGTGTGATAATCTTTTTGTCATGCGTCTAATACAAACAAGATTCATCGGGATCCTGTCCTTCATCTGCGTAATGCTGCCAGCTGTTGTCACATCAGCCAATAGTGATCCATTTCTGCAGGCCATCAGCCCGATAGAAAAAACCGTTGCCTGTTATCCCGGCATCATGGATCGTCCGGATTGTCCTCCAGCCAATGCCATCAACGACAAACGTATCAGCCTGCTGCATGAAAAACGTACATGGAAGCACATCAGTGAACTGCCTGTCGACCCGGTCGAGCTCGCCATCCAGTCCCGTACACCTATCCAGCATGCGCGGACAAAAATTATAGGGCCGACCCAGGATGACGGCCTGCGTTCACTCGCTGCGAAACTGTGGATGATAGAGAACGCGCAGCACACGATCGATGTAGCCTATTACATCTATACCCGGGACGAGGTCGGCTACGCTATGCTGGGTGCGCTGTGCAATGCCGTCAAGCGTGGAGTCGATGTGCGCATCATTGTTGATTCGATCGGATCCATGCATCCCACCCATTCCGAATTGAGGGCGCTTGAGACCTGCGCCGACGATGCTGGCTTCATGCGCAATGATGACGGCAAAGTTACTGCAAGCCGTGCACGTGTACAGGTAGTGATCTTCAATGCCCTGTCTAAAATCTCCAGCTGGGCCAACCGACGTTCGCATGACAAACTGCTGGTTGTCGATGGCCACTTCCCGGACAGGGCCATCATCATGACCGGGGGACGAAATATTTCGCTGGCCTACTACGGTATCCATGCCGATGGAACTTCCGACCCCACGGCGTACCGTGATGTAGAAATCATCCTCAGGCCCTCAATGACAGACGCCATTGAGTCTGTCACGGTAGGCAATGTCAGTTCGATTTATTACGCCATACTATTTCTGAACAAGGGCAACAAACGCATCTGGCCAGCCGACAACCCGGATACCGAACACCTGCAGCGTGAAAAGGCGCAGCAGAGCCTGGCGTTTTTCAAAAACCAGCCCGTGATAAAGGAAAAAATGGCTGACATGCCGGCCTACATGACGACCGGCTTCCATGACTCAAAAGTGCGCCTCGCCCATGAGCTGGACAACCTGACCAATGTAAAAGTCATTACAAACATCGCAGAGAATAAGGCAGACAGCCCCAGCTCGATTACGTACATCCTTCATGAAATAGCCGAAACCGCCAGAACATCGCAGTCCAGCGATATACTGCGCATCATTTCTCCCTACCTGTTTGTCGCGGAATACTACGACAGGGATGGAAATCTCGTCCTCGACGGCGCAAAGGAAGCCCACGAATGGCTGCGTGAGCACCCGAATGGGCGACTCGAGATCATCACCAATTCGGTGCTGACCAGCGACAACATATTTGCCCAGTCCATCATCGATATGGATATGGGACCCAGGCTGCTGCTGTCCCCGGAAACACGGCAGGCCTGGCTGTCCAGCCTGAAAAAAGGCGAACTCAACACGGAACTCGTAGAAAGCGAAGAGTGGAAACGGCAGATCAACCATCCTCAGATCTTTATCTACGAAACCGGAAAACTCGATTCCGTGAGACTGCCCGGCGGAACCGAGCATTACGGCAAACTGCATGCAAAATTCATCACTGGTGATGACTACGGCTTTGTCGGCACGTCCAACTTCGATTACCGCTCGCGCCTGTATAACAATGAAATGGGATTTTTCTACCAGAACAACGCGCTCAGCAAAGACCTGATCGACGTATTTGAACTGCTCAAGTCCACTTCCTACCGCTGGGGCTCACCGGAATGGCTGCAAATGCGCCGCGAAGTCATGGCACTCAAGGGCATGAAAGGCTGGTCCGTGCGCCACCAGCGGGGCATCTACAAATTCATGAAGGCAACGGGGATAGACTGGTTGATCTGACCTTGTCGTTCAGTATATTAGTGAATGACAATATACCGTCAAAGTGTTACAGTTTCGGGCTTTTCATCGCTCCGGATAACATCGTTTTAACGCCTGCCAGGCACTGCCTTTCCGGATCCTGATTAGTTCTCTCTACAAGGACTGGAATGCGCTATCTGTCATTACTGCTGGTCACGCCGCTGATTGGTGCAATTTTGATTGCATTCCTTCCTGCCCGCCTGCTCTGGCTGGTCAGACCACTCGCCATCCTGATGTCCGTCATCACTCTGGGCATGGCGTGGAGCCTGTGGGGCAGCTTCGACATCCACAGCAGTGCCATGCAGTTCAGCGAAGAATCGCTGTGGAACCCTCGCCTTGGCTCCACCTACGCACTCGGCATCGATGGCATCTCCTACCCCATGGTGCTGCTGGCGACTCTGCTGAGCCTGATCGCAGTCATAGCATCGAAAAGCATCGTTGAACGCATCAAGGGCTATTACTCACTGATCCTGGTACTCGAAGCTGCCATGCTCGGCGTCTTCATGGCACAGGACTGGTCGCTGTTTTATGTCTTCTGGGAACTGACCCTGATCCCGCTTTTCTTCCTGATCAACCGCTGGGGTGGTGTGCACAGACAAACCGCGTCTCTCAACTTCGTGCTCTACACCATGGGCGGCTCTGTGTTCATGCTGTTGAGTCTGCTGGTGGTGTTCGATGTCTCGGCCGGACACTCCTTCGGTTTCGCCGACATGGTCACGGGTGCACGCGAACTGCCGCAGCAGACGCAGCTGATTATCTTCCTCGGTTTGCTGATCGGTTTCGGCGTCAAAATGCCGATCTTCCCGCTGCACGGCTGGCTGCCGCTGGCGCACGTCGAAGCACCCAGCCCGATCAGCATCCTGTTGTCCGGCATATTATTGAAAATGGGCGCCTATGGCCTCATCCGTGCGGCCGACATGCTGCCGCTGGCTATGCTGGCACTGCAGAACGTACTCGTTGCCATAGCACTGATCAGTCTCATATACGGTGGTCTGCTGGCCTGGCGCCAGACTGATCTGAAAGCCATGGTCGCCTACTCATCAGTCAGTCACATGGGTGTCGTACTGCTGGGCATTGCGGCAATGAATCAGGCGGGACTGACTGGCGCCCTGATTCAGATGGTTGCACACGGCCTCGTTGCCGGCGCCATGTTTCTGCTCATCGGGCTGCTTTATGAGCGCACCCATACCCGCGATGTGAACCGCTACAGTTCACTGGTGCGCATCACACCCCGCTTCGCTTTCTTCACTGTGCTGGCATTCATAGGCGCTGTCGGCATGCCGGGTACCGCAACCTTCATCGCCGAACTGCACGCCATCATTGGCGGCTACCAGGTGTGGGGCTGGCTCGTGCTTGTGCTGAGTCTGGGCATGCTGATCAGCGCCGCCTATGCGATCCGCACCATCGCGCGCCTGTTCACCGGACCGATTCGCAGTGAAATGCATGATATCGAAGACCTGCGCGCGTCCGAACTCATTGCAGCTTCCACACTGATTGCTGGCTTGCTGGTGATCGGTTTCTATCCAGCCACAATCACGTCGCTGATGGAGCCATCCATCACCCAGCTAAGCCACACCTTAGGGGGCTTCTGAGCTAGCCATGACCGATGCCACACAGACAGGTACTCCGCGTGATATTCGCACGCACCTGCGTGAAGCTGTCGTGCATTTCGAGCACGTCCTGCCCGGCCAGGCACCGATCAAGGATTTCGTACACCACAATACGCTGCATGGTTATCAGCACCTGGAATTTGCCCAGGCGTTGAAGGCCGCCTTCGAAACCAGCGGCAACTTTGGCTACCAGAGCACTGATCAATTCAGGGCTTATCATGCCAGCGGCCGTATCAGCGACGAAGACCTGCTGGCCTGCCTGGACGAGAACAAACAACTC
>Ga0209013_10000560_pt1 | contig 33615 bp, 28 predicted proteins | sample Cruoilmetagenom2_FD_187291 | JGI IMG/M metagenome (GOLD analysis project Ga0209013, IMG submission 187291) | Oil polluted marine microbial communities from Coal Oil Point, Santa Barbara, California, USA - Sample 2 (SPAdes) (version 2) | ecosystem: Environmental > Aquatic > Marine > Oil seeps ...
AGCGTTTGCCCATTTCGGTCGTGGCAGCGATCAACGGTTTCTGCTTAGGCGGCGGTCTTGAGTTGGCGCTAGCGTGTCACTATCGAATAGCCAGCCGCGATCCCGGAACGCAACTTGGCTTTCCGGAGGTCAAACTCGGCATTTTCCCAGGCTTCAATGGTACTGCACGTGCCATCAGACAGGCCGGGGCACTCTCCGGCATGCAAGCTATGTTGACTGGTAAAATGATGAGCGCATCGGCTGCGCGTGCAGCAGGTTTTGTCGATGAGCTTGTCTCCAGCCGTGGGACGCTGCTGTGGGCCGCGCGCAAGGCGATCTTGAGAAAGCGCAAATCAAAGCCCGCTGGTTATGCGACGTCTTCACTCACGCTGTGGCCGATACGTGGTCTGGTCGCCAATCGCATGCGCCAAGAAACAAGGAAGAAGGTGCGCGAGGATCACTATCCCGCACCCTTCCGGCTGATTGATCTGTTCGAACGACATGGCGGAAACGAAGAGGCTATGAAGGCGGCTGAGACGCGCGCCTTTGCCCCACTCATGGTGTCCGATCAATCACGCAACCTGCGCCGTGTATTTCGGCTCTCTGAACTCCTGAAGGGCCAGGCGCCAAAGGGGTTCGGCTGGCGCCCGCAGCGCGTCCATGTGGTTGGTGCCGGCACGATGGGGGCCGACATTGCGGGCTGGTGCGTCGTTTCTGGCATGGAGGTGACGTTACAAGATATTTCGTCAGAACAGATCGAGAAGGGTATTGCCGCCCAGGGCAAGCTGTTTGCACGTAAGTTCAAGACCAAGCCACTTCGCGACGCGGGCAAGGCGCGGCTTATTTCTGACCCTAATGGCGAGGGACTTGATCGAGCCGATGTCGTGATCGAAGCGATCGTGGAGAACCTCGAGATCAAGCAGAAGGTGCTTAGCGAAATTGAGGGCAAGATCAAGCCAAATGCTCTTTTGGCGACCAACACGTCGTCGTTACAGATCGAGGACATCGCCCGAGGCTTGCCCGATCCTGGACGCCTCATTGGCTTGCACTTCTTCAATCCTGTCGCCTTGATGCCCTTGGTAGAGGTGGTGCGCGGCACCGGTAGCCGCGAGGACGAAATCAAACGCGGCGCCACCTTCGTCACAGCTATTAATAAATTCCCACTCATCACCAAGAGTGTGCCGGGTTTCTTGGTCAATCGGGTGCTTACGCCCTACATGTTCGGCGCCATGCACCGGTTGGAGAAGGGTGAGGATAAGGAGCGTATTGACGAGGCTGCACGCTCATTTGGCATGCCCATGGGCCCAATTGAACTCGCCGATTCTGTTGGCCTGGATGTGTGTGCCCACGTTGCTGAGATCCTCGGCTACCCCTCCGAGGGCTCAAAGCTTGAACGGCTCGTCGCCAAAGGCAAGCTCGGAAAGAAAACGGGCGAGGGGTTCTACGTGTGGAAGAAGGGCAAGATCGAAAAATCAGACCAATCGTTCAGCAAGGCCGATATGGAGCGGCTTGGGCGTGAGCTGGTGGAGCCCATGATAGTTGAGGCGCAAAAGAGCCTTGATGAGAAGGTCGTCGAGACTGCCGATCTGGTAGATGCGGGTCTGGTCTTCGGTACAGGTTTCGCACCTTTCCGGGGTGGGCCATTGCACTACAGGGCAAGCGAGACCGGCGATAAGACGGCCCGCGCCGCCGCTGAATAATAAATTTACGCGACCAACGGTCGCCCTAGTATTTGGGAGCTTTAGTTCATGCAGCGACTAATGAGGCGGGTGGCGGTAATCGGCGGGGTGCGTATCCCCTTCTGCCGCTCGAATACCTTCTATGCGGATCTATCCAACCTCGAAATGATGACCGGCGCACTCGATTCACTCGTCACTCGCTATAAGCTCAAAGGCCAGCACATCGACGAAGTCGTCGGTGGAGCCGTTGTTACGCATTCGAAGGACTTCAATTTGACGCGTGAGGCGGTGCTCGGCACGGCTCTCGCGCCCTCAACGCCCGGTATCACCATGATGCAGGCGTGCGGGACGAGCTTGCAGGGCGGCCTTGGCTCCGCGGCAAAAATTGCGACCGGGGAGATTGAGAGTGCAATCGCTGTCGGTTCCGACACGACATCAGACGCACCTATAGTGATTTCTAAGAAGCTCGCAGGGCGCTTGACGAAGGTCGTTCAGCAGAAGTCGATGCTCGACAAGATCAAGATTTTTAAAGGATTTTCGCCGGGAGAACTCGCGCCAAAGCCGCCCTCGGTCGCAGAGCCGCGCACCGGGCTGACTATGGGCGAACATTGTGAGCTGATGGCGCAGGTGTGGGATATATCGCGCGCCGACCAGGACGAATTTGCCTTGGAGAGCCACAAGAAGGCAACAGAGGCCTATCGTTCGGGTTACATGGACGATCTGGTGACGCCGTTCTCCGGCGTGTTTCGTGACAACAACATTCGCAAAGACGCGACTTTGGAGAAACTAGCCACGCTGAAGACGGCCTTTGAGAAATCGGAACGAGGAACGCTGACGGCCGCCAACTCAACGCCTCTGACTGATGGTGCAGCAGCCGTCCTGCTTGCGTCCGAAGAGTGGGCCGAAAAGCACGGGCTTCCGGTGCAGGCCTACCTGAGGTATTCGCAAGCGGCGGCTAATGATTTCGTCGGCGGCGACGGCCTGTTAATGGCGCCAACCATAGCCGTCTCCAACATGCTTGACCGCGCGGGCCTGAAGCTTCAGGACTTCGATTTCTACGAGATCCACGAGGCTTTCGCCGCTCAGGTGCTGGCCACCCTTAGAGCTTGGGAAGATCCAGAGTATTGCAAATCCAATCTCGGCAAGCCAGAGCCCCTGGGGTCCATCGACCGCTCCAAGCTTAACGTAAAGGGCTCCTCGATCGCCTTTGGCCATCCTTTTGCTGCGACAGGTGCGCGCATTATGGCCAACCTTGCCAAGCTCTTAAGTGAGCAGGGGGGGCGCGGGCTCATCTCCATTTGTACTGCTGGCGGCATGGGTGTAGCCGCTATCATGGAGAGCAAGGACGCTGCCGAATTGCATCAAGCGGCTTGATCTCTTGTGCCCTCGATGTCCAGACCCAGTGGGTCCGACACAAACTGACACGGGCGGGTGGCGTTAATGAGCACGAAAAAGGAAGCACGCCAATTGGAGGCGGCCAAGGGGCTTGTCCGTGAACTAGCGGCCAAGCTCGATCTCAACGCTTCGCTGCGGCTGTGGGACGGCTCAGTGACACCTCTTGGCGACAACGTGACCGGACCGTTTACGTTGAGCATATCCGGTCCTGGCGTCATTGGTTCACTGCTGCGCCGCCCGACACTCGAAAATTTCATCTGCCACTACGTCGACAAGGGTATCGATTTCTCCGGCGGCACGATTATTGATTTGGGCTCACAGCTCAATCGTGGCGGTCGTTCTGTGAAACTCAAGGGCCGCGAGGCTTTCAATCTGGCTGCGAAGCTTTCACCTTTTCTACTCGCGCGCGGCGATGGCGCACATAAGGACCAAGGTTTCGAGGGCGAAATCACGGGGCAGAGACGCAAAACCTCAGATAACAAGGATTTCATTCAGTTCCATTATGATCTTTCCAATGAGTTCTATGCGCTCTTTCTGGACCCCGAAATGGTCTACTCCTGCGCCTATTTCACGGACTGGCAGAACGACATTGCGCAGGCACAGGTGGACAAGTTGGAAATCATATGCCGTAAGCTGCGCTTGAAGCCTGGCGATCGAATGCTTGATATCGGTTGCGGCTGGGGCGGGCTTATCTGTCATGCTGCAAAAGCCTACAATGTAACTGCGCATGGCATCACGCTCTCGCAAGCCCAGCTCGATTACGCGCGAGAGAAGGTGAAGCGACAAGGGCTTGAAGATCGGGTGACAATCGAGCTGAAGGATTATTCCGCTATGAGCGGCAGCTTCGATAAGATTGCCTCGATTGGTATGTACGAGCACATTGGCCTCAAGAACATCCCAACGTACATGCAAAAGATGCGCTCGCTTCTCTCAGAAGACGGGCTGTTTCTCAATCACGCAATTGCCCGGCGAGCGCCAAAGAAGGGCTGGCTAAAAAAACGGATGCGGCCAGAGCAGCGCGCGATCGCCAAGTATATTTTCCCTGGGGGCGAGCTGGATGACATAGGCCGCTCAATCGTCGCCATGGAGCGAGCAGGCTTTGAGATCCAAGACGTTGAGGCGTGGCGCATGCATTATGCGCGAACAACCAAACTGTGGTGCGAGCGTCTTACAGCGGAGCACCAGCGTGCTATTTCTTGTGTGGGCGAGGAAAAATATCGCATTTGGGTAGCCTATTTGGCCGGCGTATCGTTGGCTTTCTCGCGCGGCACGTTGCGTATCTTTCAAACGCTTGTCTCCAAGTCGGCGAAGGGCTCGCCCCCGCTACCGCCAACCCGCGCCGACCTCTACCGTTAGCTCGCACGCTTACTTGCGCGACGCCTTATCGCGCGCAATTTCCTCGGCCTTGAGCTCCTTCTTGGAGAGTTTTCCAATAATGGTCTTTGGTAGCGCGTCGCGGAACTCAATGACGGACGGCATCTCGATCTTGGAGATCCTCTCCTTCAGATGCTCGAGAATATGTTCCTCTGCCGCCACCATCCCTTCCTTAAGCTTGATAAATGCCTTGGGCGCCTCACCTCGCCGAGCGTCCCGGATGCCAATAACGGTAACCTCCTCGACTGCGGCGTGCTCGTAGATCGCCTCCTCGATTCGGCGGGGATAGACGTTAAAGCCGGAACAGATGATGAGGTCCTTGATGCGGTCCTCGATAAAGAAAAAGCCATCCTGGTCCATGCGGGCCACATCCCCAGTGCGCAGAAAATCGCCAACGAACTGCTCGGCCGTTTCTTCTGGCCGCTTGTAGTAGCCCAGCATGACTTGTGGGCCCTTGATGCAGATCTCGCCCTTTTCGCCCTGTGGCATCTCTTTTGTGGGATCGGATAGGTCCCGAAGAGACAAGATTGTCCCGGGAAGGGGCAGCCCGATCGATCCGGGCTTTACTGGGCCTTTAAGGGGATTGCATGTGGCGACCGGGGAGGTCTCCGAAAGGCCGTAGCCTTCGACGACCGTGCAACCAGTTATGGCTTCAAATTTCTGCTTGACCTCAACGGGCAAGGCCGCGCCTCCTGAAAGACAAAATTTAAGCGAGGAAAGGTCGAAGCTATTGATCTTGGGGTGGTTCATGATCGCGTTGAAGAGCGTGGGCACACCCGGCATGACCGTCGGCTTCGTCTTGGTGATCAGGCGCAATGCCTCATCTAGAGAAAAGCGCGGCATGATGATGATTTCGGCCGCCTTTGCGATACCGAAGTTCATAACGACCGTCAGTGCGAACACGTGAAAAAAGGGCAGCAAACCTAGAACACACTCCTCACCGTAAGTAAGCTCCGGCGCCCATGCTGCCACTTGCTGAACATTCACATAGACGTTGGCGTGGGTCAGCATTGCGCCCTTGGGCGTCCCTGTAGTTCCACCGGTGTATTGTAAAACGGCAACGTCTTTTAGTGGATCGACCGCAACAGGTTTGGGCTTGGCGTCACTTGCGCGTAGATCCACTTCGAGGATTATGCGTTCGCGGACCGGTGATGCAAGCGGGCGAGCGATCTGCTTGGATTTGAAGAGTCTGAAAAGTACGGCCTTCGTGGGTGGAAGAAGTGCCGCGAACGAGCAAAATAAGGCACGCTGCAGTGTCCCAGACTGAAGTAGTGCGTCGATTTTATCGAACAATACCTTTAGATCAAAGGTCACCATGAGGTCCGTGTCACTGTCCTCGACCTGATCGGCAAGCTCTCTAACCGTATAGAGCGGGTTGTAATTGACTACGGTGCCACCCGCCTTTAGCACCGCAAAAAAGTAAATAATGAACGTCGGGGAGTTGGGCAGGAAGAGGCCAACCTTCGTGCCCTTTCCCACACCGAGCCGCTGCAGAACCGCTGTGGCGCGATCGACCTGTTCTCCGATCTCTGCATAGGTCAACCTTTTACCGAGGAAATTCGTACAATTGAGATTACCGAACTTTGCCACCGTGTCGTCGAGGAGCGTGTAGAGTGGTGCATCACTCAGTGGCATGTGCCAGTCGACCCCCGCTGGGTATTGACTGAGCCATGGCGGTGAAGGTTTGGTCTTTGCTGCCGGCGCATTGCCGGGGGCTTTGGTCATCATGCTAAAGATGCTCGCAAGGCTCTCAATCTAGGGCCAAGTGCCTTGGCTGTTTTGTGCCATTCTGGGAATAGGTTCCTGGCGTAACATGGTATTGAGATTTGCCATGATATTGGACATCCTAACAGGGGCTATGGCCATAGCGGTAGTTTTGAACTTCAGCACCAGGCCGCGATCCCCTGGAAACCGCGCCCCTGAACCCGCCGGAAGGCACTTCTGAGGGCGCCAAAATGGCTAGGCCGGGCGGCTAGTCCGGGGTTGGCCAGCGTTAGCGGTGTGGCTAGACTTGATTGTCGTTTAAGGATATGTGACGCGACAGCTTGTTGTGGTATGGGCCTTGCGTTAGTGCACTATATAGGAAACGAAGCGATACGGGCCCCTGGCTTGATTCGAGCTAGGGTGGGAGATTGATATGGACGAAGTTGGAACGAAGATCGTCGAGATCCTGAAGAAGCACATGAAGGAGCCGCGGGACGACATCTCGCTTTCGACCCCGTTGACGGATCTCAACATTGAATCGCTTGACCTGGCGATGATTGTTTTCGACATCGAGGATACGTTCAGCATAGAGATTCCCTACAACGCGAACGAAGATGTTGAGGACTTCAAGACTGTCGGTTCCGTCGTTGATCGCGTTAAGGACCTGATTGCAAAAGGTCCTGCGACAGCTGGCGCCGATGCTGCCAAGGCCTAGGGGCCGCTCTTGAACGACACGGTCACGTGCGAGGTGCCATCAAGGCTTGTGCTCTAACTCGCAGTGTCAGCTTTATTCAGCGGCGTCTTGGTGACGCCCAAAACCGGCAGGTAGAGGATAGCCATGGCAAAGGCGAACGGCGCGCGCCGCGTCGTCGTGACAGGGACCGGCGTGGTTACGCCAATCGGCCTCACCGTCGACGACTTTTGGACATCAATGAAGGCTGGCAGGTGCGGCGTCAGTGAGCTTGGCGGCTTTCCGCTTGAAGATCTCAAAATTCTGATTGCCGCGCAGATCAAGGATTTTGATCCCAAGAAGCGGTTGAGGCATTTTCAACGCGATAAGTTGGTCTTGCATGCTGACCGCTACTCGTGGTTTGCCGCTGCGGCGGCCGACGAGGCAGTTAAGCAGTCTGGTCTCGAGTTTCCGATCGCTGATCCCTACCGCGCGGCATGCATTGTTGGTTCGGGTGCTGGGGGGCTGGTCACCTACGAAAACTCTTATCGCGCTCTCTTTATTGAAGGAAAGCGCGCAACCCACCCACTGACGCTGTTGCGGATTATCGGCTCTTCGGCAAGCGCACACGTCGGTATAGAATTTGGAGTCAAGGGCCCGACGTTCGCGACTTGTAGTGCGTGCTCGACGGCCACACATGCCATTGGCATCGCTCTCGACTACATCCGTAACGGCGCGGTGGACGTTGCGATTGCTGGAGCGTCGGAGTCGGTCATTAACTACGGCACTATGAAAGCGTGGCAGGCCCTTCACGTGTTGTCGCCTGAAGGCTGCTTCCCATTTGCCAAGAAGCGCAATGGAACCGTCCTTAGCGAAGGTGCGGGAATTCTAGTGATGGAGTCTTTGGAGCATGCTCAGGAACGTGGCGCGAATATTCTAGCCGAGCTGGTCGGCTACGGCATGTCTTCAGACGCGAAGGATATGGTCAATCCTGATATCGAAGGCCCGAGGGAGGCGATGCGCTTGGCCTTAGAGGATGCCAAACTGGCGCCCTCTGACATTGAGTATCTGAACGCGCATGGCACCGCGACGACCATTAACGACGCTAACGAAACAAGGGCTATTAAGGCGGTCTTTGGCAACCACGCCAAGAGTTTGGCGATATCATCAACTAAGTCGATGCATGGTCACCCACTTGGCGCTGGAGGAGGCATCGAAGCGGCGGCCTGTATCCGCGCTATCAACGAGGATTGGGTCCCACCCACCATCGGGCTCGATGAGCCGGATCCCGAATGTGATCTTGACTACATTCCAAATGAAGGTAGGGACCTCAAGGTCAACTATGCAATGTCGAACTCCTTTGCCTTCGGTGGCCTTAACGCCGTTATCGTATTCGGGCCTCCCCCCGCTTAAGGGTTGCAGTATTCGAGCTCACTTCACGGCGAGCCTCGTAGCCTAATGCGCGATGTCGACTAATTTGCCTAAGCGTCAAACCCGATCGGTGGAAGCCGATCCCAAGCAAGAGCGCAAAGGGGCCACCAAACCGGCAGATCGCCGGGCCGAGATCTGCGCGGGTAAGGTGAAGATCCGCATCCAACTTCTGGATACGCCAACCGCGGCCCGTATTTGGCGCGCGCTCCCAATATTTTCGACCGTTAAGACGTGGGGAGAGGCCATCCACTTCGAGACGCATGTGGAATCGGGGCGCGAGCACACCGCTCGCGCGATTGCAGAGCCGGGTGATATCTGTTTTTGGGTGGAGGACGATTGCATTATCATCGTCTTCGGCCGCACCCCTATATCCCGTCCCGATGAGTACCGTTTGCCGCGGCCCTGCAATTTGTGGGCCCGTGCGCTTGACGACGTCAGGGTATTGAACGTTGTGCGTCCAGGTGAGAGAGTGTCAGTAGCGCAAGTAAAAGATTGATGTGCCTTTGGAGATGTGTGATGCGGGAGATCGTTATCCAGGCTGGGAATGTTGCTATCCGTGCTCGCCTCTTGGAGACGCCAACGGCAGAACAGATCTGGGCTGCATTGCCCATTTATGCATCGGCGCGAATGTGGGGCCAAGAGGTATATTTTGAGGCACCAGTATGTACGGATGCGGAACCGAATGCGCGTGATGTAGTAAGTGCGGGTGAGATTGCTTTTTGGCCCGATGGAGATGCGATCGCGATCGGTTTTGGACCGACCCCCATGTCGAAAAGAGGTGAGATTCGGCTGGCAAGTCCCTGCAACATATGGGCGCTAGCGCTGGACGACGTAAGCCGTCTAAAAGCCGTGCATGCCGGCGAAGAGGTGGCGGTCGTGTCTGCAGATGGCCATCGCACCGCGGCGAATTAGATTCTTATTCTTGGTAGAGTTCTGGCAGGCGGTCTCGCAAGGTTGCGCCGAGTTCCTTTATCGGGTTGGTCTTGAGCGGCTCGATTCGGTCGAGCTCTAAGAGAAAGCGTTGAGGGGAAAGTTCCGAGATCGGCACGTTCTGGCACCAGCCCTTTGCTATCATGTAGCGCCGATATGCATCTTCCTCACGTGTGAAGTGATATTGCTCGGGCGTGACGCTGACGGCCGGCAGCATAGCGGAGACAACCTCTGATATCATCGTGCTCGAATCCCCACTACATACAACCGCCTCGGCCTGCTGAAACAAGGGCCGTATCGTGTCGGAACCTGCCTTGCGGACATCGATGAAACTCGCTCCATTTTCTCCAATGGAAGCCGTTGTTGCTGCCATGGCGTCACTGGCTGCTGGAGGGGTTCTACGTGAATTGGAAATGATCCACCGTGTCCCGTATGTCTTGTGGGTGAGGGCAGCAAACTCTGCCAGCCGGCGCCAATAGTCTTCTGTAAAAACGAAACCCCGCGTCGACCCTCCAATAAGTAGCCCAGCAACCTTTGGAGGTTGCTTGGGGCCGAGCTGATGTGCTTCAAGTCTCGGCACCGCATCTGCCACAGCGCTCGAAGGCTTAAGCACCATGAGGTGTCGGTTGCCTTTCGCGTGCTGCGCATACGAAGTCAGAACAAGGGCAAAATCGTCGCGTCGAAACCAGCGCAAGGAGCCGTAAAAGATATTCGGTACCGTTCGGAGTCGCGCCAAGACTATATTGGCTGCGAGTGTTTCGGCGCCCGAAGACACGATCAAATCGACTGGCGGCAGCGCGTCCGCGTCGATGCCATGGACAATCTTTAGCAGCCAGCGCGGAGGCATGCCGGCGTTGACGAGCACTGCCAGGACTTTGCCCGACCAACCCCGCCGCCGCACGTCAAGCCGAGTGACGACCGACGGCCGATAAAGTTGAATTGCAAGGATAATACCTTCGGATAGGTGGTAGCTGCCGGGCCGGCCGTCGGAGAGGAGGAGGATGCTTAAGGGGCGCATAGGGGGCAGGATCAGTTTCCAAGAGGCTTGAGAGGGTAAGTTTCCCTAACCCGGGCCTGCATGCGCCGCAATGTGCATAAGCGCGAAGGTGGTGGGCCCGGCAGGACTCGAACCTGCAACCAGACGGTTATGAGCCGCCGGCTCTAACCATTGAGCTACGGGCCCGCTATTCTCGGACGCGGCCTCTATACCAGAGTTGGCTCCGGTCCCGAAACCGCCGCATCCAAGCGAATAATCGGTCAATTAATCCTTATCCAAACCTAACAACTAGTTGGAGGAGAAGATGCGTACTAGACCCTTCATTCTCGTGCTGCTGACTGCCGGGCTCGCCCTCATCACAGCTTCGCTTTCAGCTCACGCCGATGACAATGAGGTGTCACGCTCGATCACCGTATCCGCCAGCGGTTCGGTAGCAGCTGAGCCAGACATAGCCCACATCACGAGTGGTGTGACGAGTGAAGCCGAAACAGCGCGCGAAGCCCTGTCGCGCAATTCGCAGGTTATGGAGAAGGTTATTGCCGGTCTCAAGGCCGCTGGCATCGCACCCGCCGACATTCAAACAGCGCAGTTTCGCGTTGCTCCGCGCTCCACGCGTGCGAAAGCGGGTCAACCATCGGTCATCAGTGGTTACCGTGTGACCAACCAAATTCGAATTACTGCGCGCGACCTGGCGCGCCTGGGCGAAATCTTGGACAACCTCGTATCGCTCGGCGCCAATGAAATGGCGGGTTTGACATTTGAGGTCAGCGAGGCTGCGAGCTTGCGCGATGTAGCTCGCCAGGAGGCTGTCGCTAACGCGCTGCGGCGCGCCAAGCTATATGCCGCCGCGGCTAGCGCGGAGCTTGGGTACGTGCTGCGAATTTCGGAGGGCGTCATCGGAACCGGACCGCGTCCGGTCACGATGGCGATGCGTGCGGAGGCTGCGCCGATCGAGCGAGGCACACAGGAACTTCATGCGGATGTAACCATCACCTGGGCTTTGGAGTAATTGCCAGCCGTCGTCGGTCGGATTATAGCCTGACCACGTCTACCTTTCCTGAAAGGCATGAGGCTCCAGGCTGGCAATCCCAATCGGCGAAGTTGCGCATCTCGCCTTCAGAACGAAGGAGTCGCAGGCCGGCTAAGTCAATCTTTGCCGTTACCCATTGGGGTTTGTTGATAGCGCCCTCTGCAAGTACGCCATCCTCGGACAGCATCTGTTCGGACGGCGAATAAATTCCGGCTGCCCCGGCATTGTGGTCGACGGCCGGGGACCATAGCGCATCGCCAACGGTTGGGCTCAGGACAGTAACGAGCTGGTTCTCAAGGGCGCGTGCACGCGCGCCGGTGCGCACGCGGTGATAACCCGATATGCGTTCCGTGCACGAGGGGACAAGGATCATCTCCGCACCGGCTTCCGCCATTCCGCGTCCCAGGAGAGGAAATTCGCTGTCATAGCAGATAGCGATACCGATCTTGCCAATCTGGGTATCGAAGACGCGGATCGGGTGACCCGGCTTAATGCCCCAGTCGCGCTCGAATGGCGTCATTATAAGTTTTTCCTGAACACCGGCGCTGCCATCCGGAGTGACGAGTTGGGCAGCATTGACAAATTTTCCGTCACCTTTCCCTGCTGGCCCGCTGCCCACGAGGATGTGGACCCCGTACGTAGCCGCGAGCTCTTGGTGAAAAGCAATGCGCTCGCGCGCTAAATTGGCCACGGCTTGGAGCGTTGCCTCAAGGTCACTTGATACATCCGGCCCAAAGGTAGCTGCCTGTTCAATTGCGGCGTACTCGGGAAAGACGAGAAGTTCAGCGCCGGTCTCTGCGCCTTCTTCTACCCACCGCAAAATCTTACGGCGCCATGCTTCCAGTGAATCCAGCTGATCTATTGGATACTGTGCAGCTGCAACCATAAGGGTTTTGCGTTCGGTCACCGGATAAGCACCTTTGTTCCAATGAGCAGTGGCTAATTTCCTTGTCTGCTCTGCCGCGATCAGCTGAGGACGATTTGGCGACTATACGCGTTCCCGTGCGCGAGGCGGCTAGAGAGCCTTCATCCAGAATTGCATTTGATGTTCTGTCTCGTCCGCCTGATCGATATCCTTCCATGCGTAATGTGCGACAAGACCGTCGATGGGCGCATATCCGCGCTTCTTCCAGAAGCTGTCGAGCGGGCGATAGTCGGCGGGCTTTAGTGGGTGATCGTCATCGCGCACAACGCGGCAAAACGTGGAATGTGTGAAGCCGCCGAGCTTGCGCGCATGCTCCTCGCGTTGATCGAAGAAAGCGTGGCCAAGTCCGTGCCCACGATGAGATTTTAGTAGAACGGACTCACCGCAGTAAAAAATGTCGTTGAGATTATAGCCCACGGCCTCGAAGGGTTTCGCAAACTCATCTGCGTGCTCAATCATGGGAGCAGCCGTCGAAGCGCCTATAACGTCATCGCCATCCCGCGCTATAACGCAAACAGCACCCTGGGCGGCCGCCAGCTTGACCAGATAAGTCTCCTCGTACTCGATCGTGCCATCGTAGAGGTAGGGCCAATCACGGAACACGACGATGCGGAGTTTGGCGAGCGCGGGTAGCACCGTTCTGATCTCATCGCCTGTGAGCGAGGTCACCTCGATAGGCATTTTAGGAAATCTCCGGCGGCACTTACTCGTTTATGGATTTGTTACTGACGCACTCGAACTTGTTGTCGTCATCCATAATGATAACGCGCGGTTTGTGCGTATTGGCCTCTTCTTCGGTCATGGCTGAATAGGCGCAGATTATAATCTTGTCGCCGACGCAGGCCTTGCGCGCGGCAGCCCCGTTCAAGCCGATCTCGCCGGAGCCCGCTTTGCCCTCAATGACGTACGTGGCGAAGCGCTCACCATTATCGATATTGTAGACCTCGACGCGTTCGTTAACGAGTAGGCCTGCCGCCTCAATCAAATCCGCAGCGATACTTAGCGAGCCCTCGTAGTGAAGGTCGCACTCTGTAACGGTGGCGCGGTGCAGCTTGCACCTCAGTAGAGTGACCAGCATTGCGCTTAAGTCCAGTTTATTGACGGGCCGCTTGTAGCTCAATCCGAGACCTGGGTGATCCAGTCGGTCAAATTGTAATACGTGGTAACGCGAGCGATTTTTCCGTCCCGAATGACAAAAAACGTGCCTGCGGGCAACCTATATGTTTGGCCGCTGGCTTCGGGGAGTCCGCTATCGGTCGTGAGATATGTGCCGTTGACGTTGAACTCGGCGGCAGCGCGGCTGCCATTCTTACTCACCATAATTGCGATGTCTTCTAGCCGTTCCCGATAATGGTGCATCATGCGCGCGTTGAAGGCGCGGAACTTGTCAATTCCGATGCGTCGCTCGCCTTGATTGACATCGTGAATGACGTCATCGGTGAGACAGCTGATCATACCTTCACTGTCGTCGGCGTTGAAGGCGTCGAAATAGTGGCGCATAAGGGCGACGACCTCGATGCGGTTCTTGTATTCGGCTTCGCTCATAGGGGCTCCATGGAGGAGAGTGGGAAGGCTGCATAGCAAATAGCGGCGAAAGGATCCACGATGTGCAGGTTAAACGAGCCCGCGCCTCGCGATGCGTAGCCCCCTAGGCTGCGGCATCTGCTTTCGGCTGGTCTTCGCCTTCGTGCTCCACCGTTGGTAATGTCGCTATCGTCGGGTATTTAGCGGACTGTATGCTCTGCGGCTGCGGACGGTCGGTTCACCAGGCGCTTCGGCCGGCACCCTAGACATCCTGGCTAGTTAAGCCTGCAGTCCCGCCCCACGTTTGGGACGTCCGGGAACACGTCCACGCGGGGTGAAATGGGTGCGTTTAAGCAGGGATTAGTTGAGGAGGATAATTTCTGTCTCCGATATACTATAGTCCTCAAATTGCGGCGCCGCGTATACGAACCAGCCGTGTAGTGGATAGAGAGCAAGAGGCAAGGAGCCCATGAGCCGGGCATTTGTCAAAGACGGCGAGCAAGAATTCGAGGAGATGCCGGACCGGCTGATCTCGGAGCACCCCAACCTTGTAACGCCGGAAGGCTTGGCGCAGATCGAAGCAGAAGTTGCGCGGCTGAATGTGGAATTTGCCACCGCCCAAACGGCGCGCGACCGCACGGCAATCGCCGTGGCGGCCCGTGAACTACGCTATTGGAAGGCACGGCAACTGAGCGCTGAGGTTGTGACACCACCTCAGGACAGCGCGCACATCCACTTTGGTTCCATAGTCACGATTGAACGCGGGGATGGGCGCCGCCAAACGTTTCGTATCGTCGGCGAGGACGAGGCCAACCCTCTTAAAGGCACCATCCCATACGTGGCACCACTAGCACGCGCGCTGGTGGGAAAGGGTGTGGGAGACGTGGTGCGAGTCGGTGACGACCAGGTTGAGGTTTTGACGGTGGCCTGAGTGCCTCGTCGGCGCCAGCTATTCCGCAGCGCGTTGCTTGTCCGTATAGCCTTTGAGCTCGCCGTCCACTACATAGCGCAATATGGCCACGACCTGCTCAGGTCTGTCGGCAACAGCAAGCGCGGCCGCGTCAACTTCTTTCAGCGCATGTCCATTCTCGGGTGAGTGGATCACGATGAGCGGCGTGCCAATGGCTGCAGCGTAGCCGGCGTCGAAGGCGGCGTTCCATTGCTTGTACTTATCGCCAAAGCGAACCACGACGAGATCGGCGGCTTCGATTGCTGAGCGAGTTCGGATGGCGTTCAACTTGGCGCTTTTGTGGTCGTGCCAAAATTTGTTGGACTCTGCGCCCAAGATGCCAACGCCACAGTCGTCGGAGGCCGCATGATTAGTGACAGGTGCCGTGAAAGTGACGTCGAGGTCAGCCGCGCGCGCACCGTCCTGGATCTTGTTGCGCCAATCAGTGTGGATCTCGCCGGAGAGGTAGATGCTCCAGGTCATGTGCGTTTTGCTCCATTGCTGCTGGCAAGCGACCTAGCACGGCGGATAGGTGCTGCCAAACTAACGCAGGCACGTCGACGGTCTAGATATGTGTCAATTATCGAGGAAGCTTCTCAGCTTTCTGGAGCGGCTGGGGTGTTTTAGCTTGCGTAGGGCCTTTGCCTCGATCTGGCGAATGCGCTCGCGCGTGACGGAGAACTGTTGGCCAACTTCTTCCAGAGTGTGGTCGGTATTCATACCGATACCAAACCGCATGCGCAGTACACGCTCTTCGCGAGGGGTGAGTGAGGCCAGCACGCGTGTCGTCGTTTCACGCAAGTTCGACTGGATGGCGGCATCGATGGGAAGCACCGCATTGCGGTCCTCGATGAAGTCGCCGAGGTGGCTGTCCTCCTCATCACCGATGGGGGTCTCTAGTGAAATGGGTTCCTTGGCGATCTTTAAGACCTTACGCACCTTTTCCAGAGGCATGGCGAGCTTTTCAGCAAGCTCTTCTGGTGTCGGTTCGCGGCCGATTTCGTGCAGCATTTGACGCGACGTGCGCACGATCTTGTTAATTGTTTCAATCATATGGACGGGGATACGAATGGTGCGCGCCTGATCGGCGATGGATCGCGTTATCGCCTGGCGAATCCACCACGTAGCATACGTGGAGAACTTGTAGCCGCGGCGGTATTCGAATTTGTCGACAGCCTTCATGAGGCCGATGTTGCCTTCCTGGATAAGATCAAGGAATTGCAGGCCGCGGTTGGTGTATTTCTTGGCGATAGAGATGACCAGGCGCAGGTTTGCCTCCACCATCTCCTTCTTGGCTTGGCGCGCCTCGCGCTCGCCCTTCTGTACCGCTCTGACGATGCGGCGGAACTCCAAGATTTCCAGACCCGTCTCAGACGCGAGACTATGGATCTCAGCGCGTAGTTGATCGATGCGCTGCCTCTCTTGTTTGATGAACTGCGCCCACTTCTTTCCCAGATCGGACATGCGTTCCAGCCACGTCTGGTCAAGTTCATTGCCAAAATACTCATCGATAAAGGCCTGTCGCGGCACGCCGTAACTATCGGCGAGGCGCATGAGTTGAGCCTCCAGCCCAACGAGTTTCCTGTTGATGCCATAGAGTTGATCAACCAGGCTTTCGATACGGTTGTTATTGAGCGATAGACTTTTGACGTCGGCAACGATGTCCTCGCGGTGCTTGTCGTATGTCTTCTGCTGTTGCCGAGAGCCAGTTTCGCCGGCGACTTGTTGTTCCAGCTTTTTATCCTGGTGGCGGCGCAGCTTTTTGTAGGTGTCGGCGACACGGTCGAAGGTCTCCAGCACTTTGGGTTTGAGCTCAGCCTCCATGGCGGCAAGCGAAAGTGCGTTTTCGTAATCGTCGTCGTCGTCGTCCATTTCTCCGTCTGCCGGCTGCTCGCCTTCGCCGCTGGCCGAAGCTTCGGGCGGCTTAGCGCCGTCGGTGGGGGCGGCCTGGGCAGGGCCAGCAGGCACTGTGCCGGGGGGAGGAGGAACCGCAGGTGGAGGAATCTTGGCCTCGGGCCCCTCGTAGGTAGCCTCAAGATCAATGATATCGCGCAGCAGGATCTTGGCGTCGTTGAGCTCGTCGCGCCAAATAATGATGGCCTGAAAGGAGAGTGGACTTTCGCACAAGCTGGCAATCATGGCTTCGCGACCGGCCTCAATTCGCTTTGCAATGGCAATCTCGCCCTCGCGCGAGAGCAGTTCTACGGAACCCATTTCCCGCAGGTACATGCGCACGGGATCGTCCGTTCGTTCCGCAGGTTCAGAGCGCGTACTGACTGTGGTGGGCGTCGTCTGCGTGGTAAGCGCACGACCCTCTTCCTCCCCACCTTGCTCCTCAGAATCCTCCTGACTTTCGTCGCCGTCCTCGTTCTCGACGACGTTGATACCCATGTCGGAGAGCATCGCCATGGTGTCCTCGATTTGCTCTGAGGTCACCTGTTCGGAAGGCAGCACGGAGTTCAGTTCGTCATAGGTGACGTAGCCACGCGCCTTTGCGGTTTTGAGAAACCGTTTGACGGCCTGGTCAGACAGATCGAGGAGAGGGCTGTCGCGCTCTTGTGTCTCCGTCCCCGTACCGGCTTGGTCCTCGGCCTTGGCAGGGGTTGACTGCTTCTTCGATCCAGTCTGCGCAGTTTTGGATTTGAGGGCCATGTTTTTCATGTCTCGTGCCGATTATGCTGTTGCCAGGACGTGGCGAGGTGAGATATCGCAACGAGCTTCGCATCCGCAGTGTGCAGCGCACTCCAGCTCTCGACTTGCGTCGTGACATATTCCACTTCGCGCGACCCCCAATTAAAATTTGTCCGCGTAAGCCAACGCGGGGCGTTTGCATCCGGGCGCGAAAAAAGCAGCACCCAATGTCAATCGCGTGGCTCAACTGCGTTTGAATGATCGGGTGGCTCGCCTGCCCGGGCGAGCAGCCCCTTGATCTCGCAGATTCGTGCCAGCGCGTCCTCGGACCCGTCCCTATGCCAAGCTAGGACGGCAGCCTCGAGCGACTCTTGCAAGCCGTGCCACTCATGCAGTGCGAGGGTGTGGCGCCAGCCATCCTCCACCTCAGCCTGCGGGGCATTGGGCTCTGCGAAACGATCGCTTCTATGCGTAACCGAGCGCTCGACCATATCAACAACTATGTCAAGGCCCGAGTTGCTCAATTGGCTACGGAGGGCCTCTCTGTCAAGAGAATTATCCAGGGCGTGGAACGTCAGAATGGCGTCACGCAGACGGCTCACCACGCTGGAGGTGAATGTTAAACTGGCGATTTGCTCTGAGTGCTCCTCAATCAACCAGGGGTGGTTGAGCACGGTTTTGATGAGGAGGGCCTCGCGCGCTGGGGTTAATTCCGCGCGCTGGCTGAGCTCGGGGCTCGCGGCAACGTGCTTTTGGAGCAGCGTTTTTTGACCGGCTCCGAGGCGGGCGCGCTCGCGCAAACGCCAATCCGGTGTGATATTATTGCGTCGGGTGCTGTCCCCGGCACTTTTGCGCCGTGCTCCCCCGCCTCGCGCAATCTCTCGTACTATAGTGCGGTTGAGGGTCCACAACGTTTCCCGCAGTTCGCGCTCGTAGTGGCCTCGCACTGTCGCGTCGCCAATACTAGCCACCAGGGTTCGCAATCGAGATTCGAAAGCGGCGCGTTGCTCAGGGGTGGAGAGGGCATGCTCTTGCTCCTCTCGTTCCCACAATACGTCAAAAAATGCGTGTGTTTTTTCCAGCTCCAGGGCAAACGCTTCCGGACCCTTCTGGCGAATGAGATCGTCAGGATCAAGGCCATTGGGCAGGAACGCAAAGCGTAAGCTGAAGCCAGGCTTCAACAGTGGGAGCACAGTTTCAACAGTCCGGAACGCCGCCTTGCGTCCAGCATCATCGCCGTCGAAACACAGGATTGGTTCAGAGTTCATCCGCCAAAGAATCTTTACCTGATCCTCCGTGAGCGCGGTGCCGAGCGGGGCTACAGCTTCGGCGAAGCCGGCCTCGTTTAGCGCTATGACGTCCATGTAGCCTTCGACTGCGATAACGCGGCCCCGCTCGTGAGCAGGCGTGCGCGCGCCATAAGCATTGAATAGAAGACGGCCTTTGTGAAATAGCGGAGTTTCGGGAGAATTGAGATACTTTGCCGGCTGGTCTGGATCGAGTGCGCGCCCTCCAAATGCAATGGCGCGGTTTTTAAGATCGGTGATCGGGAAGATGACGCGGTGGCGGAAGCGATCATAGGCCACGGGGATGTCGTCACCAGCAATCAGCATGCCCGATGCAACCATATCTTCAGCGCTGAACCCAGCTTGGGTCAGATGCTGCCTCAGGGCAGAGCGGTCGTTTAGCGCATATCCAATGCGGAAGGCAGCGATGGTCTCGCGACGAAGGCCACGCTTCTCCAAATAACGGCGTGCCTGTGCGCCAGCTGACGTGAAAAGGTTCGCCTCAAAAAATTTAGCAGCCGCTTCAATTAGCCGGTAAAGACGGTCGCGATCGTTCTCGCGCGCTTCGTCGCGCGCTGACATTTTGGGTAACGCGAGGCCGGCCTCCTCTGCGAGGCGTTCGACCGCTTCCGGAAAGGATAGTCCCTCAGTTTTCATCAAGAATGTGAAAATGTCTCCGTGCTCGCCTGAAGCAAAGCAGTGGTAGAACCCCTTCTGGTCGTTGACGAAGAAGGATGGCGTCTTTTCAACTTTGAATGGAGAAAGACCGGCGAACTCGCGGCCCTTTTTCTTGAGTGGGACCTTGCGGCCCACAACCTGGCTAACCGACAGCCGGGCCCGGATCTCATCCAGAAAATGGGGTGGGAGGCGCATGGGCTCGCTCAGGTTTGATTCGGAACAAACCGTGTTTTGCCCCGATTCGCTTATTCGTAGGCGCGACTTGAGCTCCTTGTCCCGACTTTGAACAGGTGCAGGAACGACAAAGACGCCTGCAATTTGGACACTTGATGTCGGCAAACCAAAGAAAGGCCTTTAGGGTGTGGGTATTTAACCAAGGGTCGCCGCGCGCCAAATATTGAGTGCTCCGGATCCGGCACGGCTAATACAACACTGGGAAAATGTTTGAACTCAGGCCCAATCCCTCCCTGCTCATCTACTTAACCCGGCATGGCGAGACCCAGTACAACCGCCAGAATCGGTTCAACGGGCAAACGGATTCGCCACTCACGGAGCTTGGAGTGGCAGAGGCCCATCGTCAGGGGCAGGTGCTGAGTGGAGTGATCGATACCAGCGACGCTCTGCGCATCGTCTCCAGCCCACTAGGGCGCGCAGTGCATACGGCTGAAATTATCCGCGACCAGATGGGCTCGGTATGTCAGGCGATCGAGACTGACCCACGTCTAACGGAAATATCATTCGGCGAGTGGGAAGGCCTTACAATCGAGCAGATCAAGCACCGCTATCCGGGAGAATGGGAGAGGCGCCATCAGAACATGTGGACCTACGTTGTACCGGGTGGCGAAAGCTATGAGATGGTTGCGAACCGTGCGATCGATTGGCTGCGCGAAGCGGACGGGCCCATCGTCGTCGTGACGCACGGCGGTGTGGAACGCGTCCTGCGTGGCCTTTATGGGCGATTGCCGACTGCGGAGATCGGCCATCTGGCCGAGCCTCAGGACGTGCTGTTCCAGCTCAAGGACGGTCAGATCACGAAGATCTAGCGCGTGCGGCTTGGATCTCTCATCGCGATGGCGATGTTACGCGAGCAGCTCCTTGGCGGCCGCACTCGCTTTGCCAAAGTCCATCTGGCCGGCGTAGCGCTGTTTGAGCGCGCCCATGATCTTACCCATGTCCTTTGGACTTTCCGCGCCGACTTCCTTGATGAGATCTGCGACGGCTTTCTTGAGCTCCGCCTCATCCATCTGCTTGGGCAGATAGACCTCGATGATCTTTACTTCGGCGAGCTCTTTGTCAGCGAGGTCTTGGCGATTGCCCGAGGTGAATTGTTCGATGGAATCGCGGCGTTGCTTGATCATCTTGGAGAGCACGCCAAGGATGTCGTCGTCGGAGATTTTGTCCTTGCCGGAGGGGCGCGCGTCGATGTCGGCAGATTTGATTGCGGCGTTGATGAGACGCAACGTGGCGACGCGATCCTTCTCGCCCGCCTTCATCGCCGCCTTCAGGTCGGCATTGATCTGTTCGCGCATGCTGCCCTCCCTCGTCATGAGCAGGGAGATGTAGGCCCGAGGGGCACGTCAAAGCAAGAGCATCAATGTGGCGTTTGCGATTTTCGCAAAAATTGATTGGTCCTGCGCGATCCCGATAGTCGTCGAGCCATTCGGGGTGATCACTTGTTCCTCAGGGAACAGCGCCGAAACCTGGCTTCAGTCATTTGAACAGCACCGGAGGTGCCAGTCCCGTCATTAGAGTGGCGGCGCGCCACCTGCCGATTTCTTGGAGCTGACAACGCATAGAGGATGAACTCATGTGGACGAAGAAGTCTGCCTTACAACTTTCGGCGTTCGCCGCCGTGCTTATTTCTGCTAGTGGCGCCTGGGCTGGCTCGGCGCCGGTTGGCCTTTGGATTGATCATACCGGACGGGGCGGTGTTGAGATCACAAGGTGTGGTGGCCGACTGTGCGGGCACGTAGCCTGGCTCAAAGACGCCAAGAATTCCGAGGCGTGCGGAGTGCAGGTCATCGGCGACGTCAAGCCGATGCGTAACGGCAGTTGGGATCGCGGCTGGATCTATGACCCCGAGGCCAACTCAAAGTACGACGTGGAGCTGAAGCCGATTGGTTCGAAAAAACTGCGCGTCATGGGCTACGCGGGAACCAAATTCCTGAGCGAGACAATGATCTGGAAGCGCGCTCCCGCAGGCCTCACGAAGTGTAGAAAATCCGGCAGCGAAAAAGCGGCGGCAGCGAACGTATCCGAGAAAGCGGTGAATACTTCGCAGAAGGCGGATAAAGAGGCCAAGCCCGCCAGTAATAAGACACTGGTGAAAACCGCGCGCACCGCGATAAAAGAGACGAAGGCGACCGAACCACAGAAGGTAGAAACAGAGGAAAAGCCTGCGACGAAGGACAAGCGCAAGGGTGCGCTTGCCAAGATCGTCAAGGCTGTCGCGGACATGAACGACGGCAAGGGCAAGTCGCGTTCGGGCTCAAAGCGCACCTGCCGGGTTTCAGTTCCCTACCTCAATATGGTGGTTAAAGTCCCCTGCGACGGTTGAGGAGCGTTAGCGGTCTCCGCGCGGCGTAACGGTTAGGCGCCGCGCCAAAGACTCTGTGTCCAACTTCTTGGCTTATGTGTGGGCTTCTCTTCGTCCGCAAGAGCGAGGAAGTTGCCTGTCATATCGCGTCCGCGTGGGATGCCAATCACCTCAACTGGCTCGGCAACGCCGCGCACATCCACCGTCATGGTGAACTCGGTTGACGGTTCCCAACCGGCTTCCCGCGCGACATCGCGCGTCACCATGACTTGAAACCCTTTTTCTTTTGCAAGCGCTTCAAGGCGGCTTGCCACATTGACGGGGCTTCCGATGACGGTGAAGTCGACGGCCTCGCCGTAGCCGATACGACCGAGCAGGAGCGCCCCCCCAGAGATTCCAATGCCGACCTCAAGTGGCCGACCAAGTTCGGATTCAAGCTTTTCATTGACGCTATCGAGCGCGTAGTCGATGGCGCGTGCGGCCCGCAATGCCTTGCGGCAGCCCGTTTGGAACCCGTCATGCTGCCCAAATACGGCAAGCAGGCCATCGCCCAAGAATTTGTCAATCCAGCCGCCATGTGTGGAGATGGTGGTGCCTACCACGCCGAAAAACTCATTCAGGATGTAGACGACGTCGAAGGGGAGGCGCTTCTCCGACAGACGTGTAAAGGCGCGCAAATCGACGAACATGACGACGAGACGTTTCTCAACGCCGGCAGAATCGGCTTCGTCGACCTCGATGGCCTCCGGCCCCGTAGTGGCCGCGTTCAACAGGCGCGTAACGAAGAGACGGCCTTGCGGGCGGATTTGACAGGCGAGCCTCACGCCTGGCGGTGCACCTATACTTCCCAAGGTTACTGCCTCGGGGAAATCCGGTGGAGGTAGTTCGTTCGAACCACGTTCGATGCGCACCCGGCACGTCGAGCAGCGGGCGCGTCCGCCGCATATTGAAGCATGGGGCACCCGAAACATGCGGCTGATCTCAAGCAGCGTGGGTCCTTGTGGGACCTTGATCGTTGGGCCACCCGTGTAGCTGATCGCAGCCTTGGGTCCGGCAAGCCGCGCAAAATAGGCCCACACAATGCAGGCGGCGACGACGGCCAAGAGGGCTGCATACTCGATGCGCACCAGTGTGCGAAGCCATGCAAGAGTTTGACCGTCCGCAGTGCTCGGCCAGATTGTTTTGGTCTTGAGCATGCTCAGCAACGCTGGAACCTCGATCACCGAGGCAACGCTGCTTCCTGCCACCATGAATCCGCCGAGAGCAGCCAGCGGGATGACAATGGCAATGGCAAGAAGGAATGGCATGATCCGCCGGTAAGCCATGCTGAGGCGCAGCCAAAAGTGAATACCCAGGCAGCCGTGAACCCATACGATGAGCAATAAGAAGCTTTGAGTGATGGCGCTGGCCGGCCAAAGTCGTGCAAGCTCATAGACGTAAATATCGTTGACCCCGAAAAAAACGTGAGCAATGCGCGTGTTGATGATGTGGGGAAATAGGAAGAATGGGATCGTCAATCCGAGCGCGATCTGAAGGAACTCCCAAGGCGGAAGCCGGAGGTTTTTGCGGCTGCCAAGCTTGTATAGTGCGAGTCCTACGTGGGTGATGAGCGCGGCCAGGAGGATGATCGTTCCAGGCCATGAGCGCGTGACCGCCCAGCGCCATTGTTGAACGCTTTGCATCAGCTCAACGCTGGCAAGGCCAAGCGCGTGATTTAGGAAGTGGGTGGCCGCAAACGCAAATAGAATGAGCCCAGAAATGAGCCGTAGCTTTTGCAGGATGTCGCCGCGCCAGAGGACGTGCATCGCAATTCGCGCTTACCAAAGATCATTGCAGGTCGCAGAATACACCTTTGCGGGCGCAACCAAAAAAGGGGGCCATGCCCCTTAGTGAGCCCAACTCGTAACGGCCAAAGCCTCAGCCGTGGGCCCGGTGGCGGTGCACGAGCGAGTTCAACGTCTCTCTGTCGATCCTGCCGCCGATGAAGAAGAGCGCCACGGCCAGAGTGCAAAGGGCAAGTACGGCATCGACTAAGAACGCGATCCCTATGCCTTCGGCCAGGTTGGTCGCCGAGACAACGATGGCCGTATTGAAGCCCAGGCCGATGGACCCTCCGGCGATCTGGGCCATGTAGATGATGGCCCCGCCGAGGCTCGCACGCGCCTTGTCGAGGCAGGTGATCGCAGCGGTCGTAATCGACGAGTAGAACATGCCGATCCCCATGCCGAGCACTACCATGCCTGGAACGAGTTCGGTAAAGGTCGTCGTCGGCTCGATGCGTGACAGCATGAACATGCCGGCCGCCAAGAACGCGGCGCCGGTGGATACGATCGCCTTGGCGCCGAAGCGCTCATAAAGCGGTCCAGCGACGAAAGACGTCAATGCAAATACACCCATCACCGGCAGCAGGCCCGCGCCCGACTCAATCGCCTTGAATCCGAGCCCCTTCGACATGAACTGTGGCAGATAAATCAGCGCGGCAAAGAAGATGGCGGAGCTCATCAGCGTGGCCAAGAACGCGGAGAAGAAGGCGCTATTGGCTAGGACGTCGTCCGGGATTAACGCCTTGGTGCCTGCGTGCCGCTCGTTGAAGGCAAAAGCGATGAGACCCAGCGCGGCCACGGAGAAGAGCGCGATGATTGTGGGATTGGTCCATCCCAGGCCCGTGCCCAAATCAAGTGCAAGAAGCAGGGAAAAAAGCCCGATCGAGATTGTAACAATGCCGCCGTAGTCAATCCGCCTATCGGTATCGTCCGGCTTCTCGGCTGGAACGACCCACCACGTGACTAAAACGGCAAAGGCAGCGACAGGAAGGTTAAGAAAAAAGATCCACCGCCAACTCAGCAGATCGGTCAGCACGCCACCAATCAATGGGCCAACCGCATTTCCGAACCCTGCCGCGCCTAAAACGAGAGCGCCGGCAATTGCGGCCCGGCTCTGGGGCAAAAGCCCATAGGTCATCCCCAGGATGGCCGGCCACATCATCGCGCCGCCAATCCCCATAAGGCCGCGCGAGGCCAGGAGGAGCCAAATGTCTTGCGCGATGCCGCCTAGCAGCGAAAACACCACGAAGATTGCTGCCCCTAGAAAAAAGATGAGCCGACGGCCGAACATGTCAGCCAAGCGCCCACCAGTAACGATGAGGACACCGAACACCAGCGCATAGCCATTAATGATCCACTGCACAGTGGTTACGTCGGACTTGAATTCCCGCTCTATGTGCGGCAGTGCCACCGAGAGGGCGGTGAAATCATTGGCAATGACAAGCACTCCCAGGGCCATGGCGACCAGCCCAAGAAGTTGGGATCTTGTGAGCGGGGTCCTCGGAGGGGCCATAGATCGGCTACGTTTTTCCCTATGATGAGCCGAAGTATCGCACTATGCGGCGTTCAAGACTACGAGCCTGGCTCAAGTTTGCGTTTGGGTGATTTGGAAATGTCGCAACAGTTGACCAGACAACGCGGTTCTCTTAGGTTCCCGCGCGCATTCCGCCATGAGTCTCGCGTACCGATGAGGCGCTCGACAGGTGAGCGCTGAGCAAGCTTGAGCGGTTGTTTGGAGCGCTATTGCAATGAGCACAACACCGCAGCCACTTGGTTCACCGGCCCCGTGGGTTGATGCGCCCATGACTGGGCGTCTCGTGTTGGCAAATGGAACGGTGATCGCAGGGATCGGATTGGGGGCTACGGGTTCGGCGGCGGGTGAGGTGTGTTTCAACACAGCGATGACTGGCTACCAAGAGATCCTGACCGATCCGTCGTATGCGGGACAGATCATCACTTTCACGTTCCCGCACATTGGTAACGTTGGGGTCAACCAGGAAGATACCGAGACGTCGAACCTGGCAGCGCGTTCCGGTGTGCGCGGGTGCGTATTGCGTGCCGCTATCACTGATCCATCCAACTACCGTTCGGTTGAACCCCTCGACCAATGGCTAAAGGCACGCGGCATCATCGGAATTTCGGGGGTGGATACGCGTGCACTCACCGCCGGCATTCGCGAGAACGGTATGCCGAATGGTGTTATAGCTCATGATCCGAGTGGCAAATTTGACATCGAAAAGCTGAAAGCTGAAGCGGCAGCTTGGCCCGGCCTTAACGGCATGGACCTTGTGCCGGATGTAACGAGCGGGCAGAGCTACACTTGGGATGAAATGCGCTGGGTTTGGAACAATGGCTATCCTCGGCAGGAGAACCCCGAGTTTCATGTGATCGCAATCGACTTTGGACTGAAGCGTAATATTTTGCGCTGCCTTTCCGATGCCGGCTGCAAGGTGACGGTGATGCCGGCGACGACGGCGGCCGAGGATATCTTAGAGCGCAAGCCCGACGGTGTATTTCTCTCCAACGGTCCAGGCGATCCGGCTGCAACCGGAAAGTATGCTGTTCCGGAAATCAAGAAGATCGTCGCCTCGGGTCTTCCCGTTTTTGGCATTTGTCTTGGCCATCAGATGCTGGGTTTGGCACTTGGTGCCAAGACGAAAAAGATGCACCAGGGCCACCACGGCGCGAACCATCCCGTTAAAGATTTCACGACAGAAAAAGTCGAAATTACGTCGATGAACCACGGCTTTACTGTCGATCGCGATACACTGCCCGACGGGGTGGCGGAGACCCACGTGTCGCTATTCGATGGGTCCAATTGCGGCATCGAGGTCAAGGGAAAATCGATATTCTCGGTTCAGTACCATCCGGAAGCATCGCCTGGTCCGCAAGACAGCCATTACCTTTTCGCGCGCTTCGTCGAGTTAATGCGACGCCGGAAGAACTCTTGATCGCTAAGGCGTATGGCGCCTTTTTCCTACCAAACGTTAATCCTTACGGGGCTGAAGGTGCCGCCATGACCGTTTATATTGTAAGCAGGCATTGCGGGCGGGCCCGCTGACCAGAAATGACCAGAGTAACCGCCGCTGCGGCGGGCCAAGCCGGAGGACTAAATGCATCGCTGTGTTGCGGTCTGTATAGCGATTTCTACTCTGATGGCGATGCCCAGCGCTTCTGCAGATGAAACGTGCAAGGCTCAGGTGAAAGAGGCCTTCTCCAAGCAACGCGCCGCAAAATCGTTTCGCATGGTTGCCAAGTTGCGTGGGGATTCCGGCCCGGTGGAGATCACCGCAGAATATGTTCCTCCTGACCGGATGCGCCAAGTTATAGTTGCACCAGGACAACCGGCGCCCCTGGAAACCGTGCTTGTAGGCACTCGCGCTTGGAGCAATCAAGGCGGCCAATGGAACGAACTGATGCCGGCATTGGTTCACTCTATTATTGCGCAGGTGCGGGCGGCGGTGATCGATCCACCAAAAGTGGTTGGCGATTTTGAATGTCTGGACAAGGCTTCGATCGACGGCAAGGAGTACGTTGCATACCGCAGCATCGAAAAACCAGGTGAGCCGGCCACGGCTTCGCTTATCGAAGAGCCCGTGCACCGCACAGTCTATGTTGACCCTGATACAGGCCTGCCTGCTATTAATATCGTGAAAGAAGAGAAACCAACCGCTACTCCAATTTTTGAAGGCGTCTACACCTATCCAACTAATATCGTTATTGAGGGGAAGTTGGATGCACCGCTTGCGAGGGCACGATAGAGAGTGAGTGACTTACCGGATCCGAACGCGACGATAAACTGATACAGAGGTGCGCCTTCGAGAAGCGCAATAAACTTGAACATGAGGAGTGACGAATTGATGCGCCGAATTGTTACGGCCGTTGCCGTTTGTATCGCCATGACTGGAACGGCTTACGGGGACTGCAAGGAAGACATAACCGCCGCCTTGGCAAAGCAGCGTAATCTGAGCATGTTCCGTATGGATTCGGTCATGCTAACCTCCGAGGGTCGCATTCGCATGGTCGTAGACTATTTGCTGCCTGACCGGATGCGTCAGGCCATCGGTCCGGTCGATGACCCCAAGCCCGTAGAAACGGTTCTCATCGGTAAAAAGGCGTGGAGCCGCCAAGATGGGGATTGGACGCCTTTGCATCCGAAAATTGCCGGTCAGCTGGTCGATCAGATGCAGCAAACCGTTGGTGTTGACGAAGAAAGCAGGCAGCCCGATTTCGAATGTCTTGGGAAAGTGCAGTTTGAAGGTCGAGAGTTGCTAGCATATCAGGGCGAGAACGAGGATCCCGCGGCTAAGAACGTTCGGTCTAAGGACAAGCCCAAGCTACCTGACCGCCCGGTTCGGGTCATTTATGTCGATCCCGTTACAGGTCTTCCGGCACGCAGTGTATTTGGGCGGGCCAACAGGCTTGATACGCCAATCTTTGAGGCAAATTACACCTACCCAGTGGACATCGAGATCAAGATGCCCAAGACGTCGACCGAATAATCGTCGATACAATTAATGAGGGCTTAGGCAGTCGGGCGCTTGCTGGGCAGGTTGTGTACGGCCAGGTGCAATGATGAGGATGCCTATAGCCAAAACCGTCGATCGGCAATAAAAGGCCGCTTCATGCCCAAGCGAACGGATATTGAAACCATACTCATCATCGGAGCCGGACCTATCATTATCGGTCAGGCCTGCGAGTTCGACTATTCAGGGACACAAGCTTGTAAGGCCCTCAAAGATGAGGGTTATAGAATTGTCCTGATCAATTCGAACCCGGCGACGATCATGACTGACCCTGACCTCGCTGACGCGACCTACGTCGAGCCGATTACCCCTGAAATTGTCGCGAAGATATTAGAGGCGGAACGCCCCGATGCGTTGTTGCCTACCATGGGGGGGCAGACTGCGCTTAATACTGCGTTGGCGCTGGAGAAGCAGGGCACCCTGTCGGCGTTAGGCGTTGAGTTGATCGGTGCGAGGGCGCCAGCGATCGATAAGGCAGAAGACCGGCTACTCTTTCGCGAGGCGATGATTAAGATTGGTTTAGAGACACCTAGCTCCATGTTGGTGAACGATCGCACGGAAGCTAGCGCCGCGCTGGAACATGCTGGGCTTCCGGCTATCATGCGCCCATCATTTACTTTGGGTGGAACCGGTGGGGGCATTGCCTACAACCGCGAAGAGTTCTTCGAGTTAATCGAGCGTGGCCTCGACGCGTCTCCTACTAACCAAGTGTTGGTCGAAGAGAGTGTTCTCGGATGGAAGGAATTCGAGATGGAGGTGGTCCGCGACCATGCGGACAACTGCATCATCGTGTGCTCGATCGAGAACGTTGATCCTATGGGTGTGCACACTGGTGATAGCATTACCGTGGCGCCGGCGCTGACGCTCACTGACAAGGAATACCAGGTCATGCGCAACGCCTCGATCGCGGTGTTGCGCGAGATTGGCGTTGAGACCGGCGGCTCCAATGTTCAGTTTGCTGTCAACCCGGAAGACGGGCGACTGGTCGTCATCGAAATGAACCCCCGTGTTTCGCGCTCGTCCGCGCTAGCCTCTAAGGCGACGGGTTTCCCAATTGCAAAGGTCGCCGCAAAGCTTGCTGTTGGCTACACGCTAGATGAGTTGGCCAACGATATCACAGGAGGTGCGACGCCGGCTTCATTTGAGCCGACGATTGATTACGTCGTCACGAAGATCCCAAGGTTTACCTTTGAGAAATTCCCTGGCGCCGATTCCACACTCACGACGTCGATGAAGTCGGTCGGCGAAGTTATGGCGATTGGCAGGACGTTCGCTGAAAGCGTGCAGAAGGCGCTGCGGTCAATGGAGACGGGCCTTTCCGGCTTTGACGACGTCGCGCTGGAAGGACTTGGCCTGGGTGATGACAAGAATGTCATTCGAGCTGCCCTATCCAGGCCCACGCCAGACCGCTTGTTGAAAGTAGCCCAAGCGCTGCGGCTCGGCTTTGATCACGAACAGGTCTACGCGTCGTGCAAGATTGATCCTTGGTTTCTGGCACGGCTACAGGAAATCGTGGACCAGGAAGCGCGCGTCAAGGCGCATGGTCTCCCAAACAGTGAGTCACAGTTTCGAGGCCTAAAGGCCATGGGCTTTTCGGATTCGCGTTTGGCGAAACTTGCAGGTGTAGCGGAAGCCGAAGTCCGTCAGCAGCGGCAAGCCCTGGGAGTGGAGCCGGTGTATAAGCGCATCGACACGTGCGCAGCAGAGTTCGCCGCTCCGACGGCCTATATGTACTCGACTTATGAAAGTGGTCTGGCGGGTCAGCCTGGATGCGAGGCCCGACCCAGTGCTGCGGAAAAAATCATCATTTTAGGCGGTGGTCCTAACCGCATCGGCCAAGGCATCGAATTTGACTATTGCTGCTGCCATGCCTGCTTTGCACTGACAAAGGCGGGCTACGAGACCATCATGATCAACTGCAATCCCGAGACGGTCTCGACCGACTACGATACCTCCGATCGGCTATATTTCGAGCCTCTTACCACAGAGGATGTGCTTGAAATTATCGCTAAGGAGCAGACCCGCGGTACGGTCAAGGGCGTTATCGTTCAGTTTGGTGGGCAGACCCCGCTGAAACTTGCTGCCGCACTTGCCTCCGCTGGAGTGCCAATCCTGGGAACCTCGCCAGATGCCATTGATTTGGCGGAAGACCGCGATCGTTTCAATGCGCTCATCGATAAGCTAGGGCTTCAGCAGCCGCAAAGCGGCATCGCCCGAACTCCCGAAGAAGCGCGCGCGGTGGCGGATCGCATTGGCTATCCAGTGGTCATCCGCCCCTCCTATGTTCTTGGTGGTCGCGCCATGGAGATTGTGCACGATGGCACTGAGGTTGATCGCTACATCTCACGGCTGTCAGCGACGCTAGATAGGCCCTCTGAGCTTGTTGTGTCGGACCAGCGACCGTTGCTCATCGATCGTTATCTCTCGGACGCCGTCGAGGTCGACGTGGACTGCTTAGCCGATGGCACCGATACATATATCGCTGGGATCATGGAGCACATAGAAGAGGCGGGGATCCATTCGGGTGATAGCGCTTGCTCGCTGCCGCCCTATTCGCTCACCGAGGACGTTATTGAGGAGCTCGGACGCCAGGCACGCGAACTTGCGCACGCTCTTGGTGTTGTCGGTCTCATGAACGTGCAATTCGCGATAAAAGACGGGCAGGTCTACGTGCTTGAAGTAAATCCTCGAGCAAGCCGCACGGTGCCTTTTGTCGCCAAGGTGATAGGCAAACCCATCGCTGCGATAGCTGCAGAGGTTATGGCCGGCAAGCCACTGCGAGACTTCAATCTTACGCCTGCCAAGGTAAACCACGTAGCCGTCAAGGAGGCTGTATTCCCATTTGCGCGCTTTCCGGGAGTGGATCCGATCCTAGGTCCGGAGATGCGTTCCACGGGTGAGGTCATGGGTATCGATCGAGAATTCGCGTTGGCGTTTGGCAAAGGCCAACTCGGCGCCGGCCAAGTGCTGCCGACAAGCGGAACCGTTTTCGTGTCCGTAAAAGATAAGGATAAGGATCGGATAGTGTCCCCGGTAAAAGAATTAGTGGATATGGGCTTCAAGATTATTGCGACGCGGGGCACCATGCGGCACCTCCACCAAAACGGCGTTCAATGTCAGGGGATTAACAAGGTGTTGGAAGGTCGTCCCCACATCGTCGACGCAATGAAGAACGCGGACGTAGATCTCGTATTCAACACCACGGAGGGCTCAAAAGCGTTGGCGGACAGCAAGGACATCAGGCGTACTGCCTTGCTTCATCATATCCCATATTATACAACCCTGGCCGGTGCGGTCGCGGTTACGCAGGCCATTAGAGCCCTTCAAAAGGGTACCTTGAGAGTTGCCCCCCTGCAAAGTTTTGTGGCGCGGGCACTCTGATATATTGGACCACTAGACCGAACGAGCGGGGTGGTCTGTTCCACACGAGTTGAGAGACAGTGTGCGTAGCTGGCCCTGGCAGCCCAGTCAGGCCTATGGGAGATGTTAGGAAATGACGATGGAGCGGGTGCCGATGACCACTGAGGGGTTCGAGAAGCTCGAGACCGAGCTTTATCGCCTCAAGTCGGAGGAACGTCCCCGTATAATTCAACTGATCGCCGAAGCGCGTGAACACGGAGATCTTTCGGAGAACGCGGAATATCATGCCGCGAAGGAAGCGCAAGGCCTCAATGAGGCAAAGGTCGCCGACCTCGAGGATAGTTTAAGGCGTGCCGACGTAATCGATACCTCAAAGTTGTCCGGTACGACGGTGAAGTTTGGAGCCATGGTCACGCTTGTCGATGAGGACACCGACGAAAAGGTCAAATACCAAATTGTCGGAGATTATGAGGCAAACGTGCGCGAAGGAAAGATCTCTATTTCTTCACCAATTGCACGCGCGCTCATTGGTAAGTCGAAGAATGACAGCGTTGAGGTTGTGACGCCAAAGGGCGCTCGTTCATATGAGATTCTGAAAATCGAATGGAAGTAGCGCGCCTCCGGCTCACCTCACGGAATCACGCGGCAACGTAATGGGCACGCCAGGGTCGCGCTTAGCGCGGCGTATAGTGAGGAACGTCTTGACGCTGGCCACGTTGGGTGCAGCCGTGAGTTCATTTAATACAAACCCTTGGAAGGTCGACAGATCTCGCGCAACGCATTTTAGCATGAAATCGCTCTCGCCTGAGAGCATGTAGGCTTCGCGTACCAGTGGCCAACTGAGCACTAGATTTTCAAAGGCGCGCAGCTCTGGTTCGGCCTGGTTGTGCAACCCGACCATTGCGAATGCTGCCAGCACGAAGCCTAGTGCGGGCTCGTCAAGGAGCACCGTGTAGCCTGCAATCAGCCCGGCTTCCTCAAGCGCACGCACGCGTCGTAAGCATGGCGGTGCGGAAAGACCGACACGATTGGCGAGCGCGACGTTGGTCATGTGTCCATCGCGCTGCAACTCTTTAAGGATGCGCCAGTCAATTGCGTCGAGGCGGACGGACATAGGAACAGCCCTCTTTTCGGTGGCGGCAGCTATCTATGGCTTTGCATAGCGCCGCGTGCCGGGCTTTCGCAACTAACACAGGATACGTACCGGGCGTAGACTTCAGTTGTTGCGTTACTATACGGGATAACAAAGGCCGTTTCGGCGGGAAGAGGACTCGACTCTTGAAACGCCAGCGGGGAAAAATAGGTTCGATGACCGACAATTCGGAAAGCACTAATCGTTCTATTGCTCGCCCGCTAGCCGGCGCCCGGGCGTGGATCATCACGACGGGCGAGAAGGGCATGGATGTTCAGGCGCAAGGCCTGGCCGAAGCGCTGGGTCTCGACTACGAAATGAAGCATGTTTCACCGAGAGGCTTTTGGAGGATTGCAGCACCTTGGGGGCCGGTGGCGCCGGGCGAGCGCTTCGGGGAGGTCGGTACGCTGTTCGCGCCGCCTTGGCCTGAGGTTGCGGTATCGTTGGGCCGCGGCAGCGTTCCCTACATGCGCGCCCTGCGGCGCAAGTCAGGCCCCAAGACGTTTACCGTCGTCATGCAGGACCCAAAGACGGGGCTCGGCACAGCGGATGTGATCTGGGTACCCCAGCACGATCGCCTGCGCGGCAGCAATGTCATTACTACGCTGACTGCGCCGCACAGCTTTACCGTCGAGCGGTTCTCCGAGCTGCGTCGCAATGTGCCTGCTGATATATCCGCTTTGCCGCATCCGCGAGTGGCGGTCATTCTGGGTGGCAAGAACGGTGTTTACAAGTTCACCGACGCCGATGATGTCCGTCTAAAAACGGCTCTCCAATCGCTGGGGAATTTGGGAGTGGGCTTTATGATCACGCCGTCGCGTCGCACCCATCCGCGGTTGCTCGATGCGGTCGATGCGGCGACACGGAATTGGCCGCGGATCCTTTGGAAAGGCGAGGGTCCCAACCCCTATGCCGACTTCCTGGCAAATGCGGACCTGCTCGTCGTGACCGCGGATAGTGTGAATATGACCGGAGAGGCGTGCGCCACGGGACGGCCTGTGCTCGTCTTTACCCCCTCTGGTGGATCAGCCAAGTTCGGCCGCTTTCATGCTGCTC
>Ga0209013_10000561_pt1 | contig 33587 bp, 28 predicted proteins | sample Cruoilmetagenom2_FD_187291 | JGI IMG/M metagenome (GOLD analysis project Ga0209013, IMG submission 187291) | Oil polluted marine microbial communities from Coal Oil Point, Santa Barbara, California, USA - Sample 2 (SPAdes) (version 2) | ecosystem: Environmental > Aquatic > Marine > Oil seeps ...
AGGTGCCGGAGATCGATTTTACAGGGGACATCGTCATCCGGCGCGGCGAGTGGATACAGGGGAAAACCATATTTGAAATTGTGGACGATTTAGATTGCGGAGACATTGTGCTGAAGGGCGCCAACGTTTTTGATAGTCGCGGTCAGGCAGCCGTGCACATTGGTGGCTCAAAAGGCGGAACGATCTTAGCAGCACTCACCGCCATCATCGGACGGCGCGTTCAGCTGATCGTGCCGGTGGGATTAGAAAAGCGTGCATTTGAAGACGTGAACGTGATCGCGCAGCGCTGCAACGCTCGGGATGCGGACGGTCCGCGGTTGATGCCGATGCCCGGGGAGGTCTTGACCGAGATTGAAGCCCTCAAGCTGCTTGCCGGTGTGGAGGCTCACCTGATCTCAGCCGGCGGGGTGTACGGCGCGGAAGGAGCCGTTCGCCTAGGCATCAACGGCAGCCAGGCGCAGATGGAAACTGCCGGCGCCCTGATCGAGTCCCTGACAAACGAACCGCCCTGCAGGGCTTAGGTGCCAGGGGCGGGCAAAGACCAGCTACACTAAAAACAGGATCGCCACCCCACCGATGGCCACCAGCGTACCGAGAACCACCTGCCAGCCGAATCGTTCCTCGAAAACGAAGTAGCTCACAGGCAGCAGAATTACCGGCGGGAGCGCCATTAAGGTGCTTGCAATACCGACCGCGGTATTCTGCACGGCGATCAGAGAGAACGTGACCCCCAGGAAAGGTCCGGTGACCGCGCCGGCAAAAATATAGCGCAGCGCCCTGCGGTGTTTGGACAGCTGGACAAACGTTGGAAAAACCTGGCGCTGGAATAACGTGACCAACCATAAAACAACCGCAGCAGCTACCATTCGCACTAGGGTTCCCGACAGGGCGGAAAAATCACCGTACAAGCCCTGCTTAGCGGTCACCAACCCGACCGCCTGACCGGTAGCGCCCCCCAATGCGAAAAGGACACCGATTAAGTAGTTCCGCCGCCCGATTTTGTCACCATCCCTGCTGCTGCTTGCCGCGACCACCCAGGCAATGCCCCCTAACGTGAGCAAGACGCCAAAAATTTGTCCTGCTGACAGGCGTTCTCCCAAGAACCACCAGGCCAGGACGGCTCCAATCACGGGCGCCAGCGACATCACCAGCATCGAAATACGCGGGCCGACCAACACAAAGGCCCGAAACAAAAAGGCATCCCCCAGCGCCAACCCGACCATACCGGAGAGGCTCAGCCAGAACAAGCGGTCTGTGGAAATATCCATTGGCAGCGGCTGGCGCAGGATCAGGTGAGCGGCCAACAGCAGCAGGATTGCCAGCAGCAGCCGGACGCGGTTGAGAACTGCAGATCCGACCTGGCGCCCACCTAACGTGAATAAAGTTGAAGTCACTGCCCAGAGGAAGGAGGTGATCAAGGCAGCCAGTTCTCCAATATTCGTTGTAAAAAAATCGGTCATGAAGAATTTCCAGGGTACAACAAGGGAAATGTTTCAGCTGCTGACAGGTCGCGGTGTCGTTGATTGAGCCTGAAGTGTCCCGTCTACGATCAATTCGGATTAATAAAAATTTTGGCCCGGCACAATACCCGCTGCTTACTGCGCCTCTTCGCTCCCCATAAATTCCTCAGACGTAACATGCCCCGGCTGGCTGATCCCCTCTCTGCTGAACACTTTCCATAACGTGAGCGCCAGAATTTTGATATCCAGCCAGAGCGACCAGTTATCCACATACCAGACATCCAGCCGAAATTTATCCTCCCAGTTCAGGATGTTGCGCCCGTTCACCTGCGCCCAGCCGGTTATCCCGGGCAGCACATCGTGACGCCGAGCCTGTTCAGGGGTGTAGCGGTCCAGGTACTGCATCAGCAGCGGACGAGGTCCCACCAGGCTCATCTGCCCGCGCAGTACGTGCACTAATTCGGGCAGCTCATCCAGGCTTGTTGAGCGCAGGAAATGCCCAAGCGGAGTAATCCTTTGATCGTCCGGCAGCGGGTTCCCTTCACCATCCCGCGCATCGCTCATGGTGCGAAATTTCGTGACTCGAAATGGTTCGCCGCGGTATCCAGGTCGCAGCTGGCGGAAGAAAATAGGCCGGCCTACTTTAATCCACACCAGCAGGCTGATGACCGCCATAAGCGGGACAGCCAGGAGCATCCCGACCGTTGTAAAGACCAGATCGAACATACGCTTGGATAAGGGTATTCCCTCGGGCAGGAAGTTCATCTCTCTAACCCGGTATTGCTGAGGTTTTGAAGAACCGCAATTAAGGTTTCCGTCCAATCGTCCAGTTCAACCAACGGCATCCATAATGCAGTTTTTCCAATACGTAGCGGGGGACCAGGGTGTGGCAGTCCATCGGGCACCTCTCCATCAGGGAAACGCAGCGCGAACTGTCCGTTTTCAACGGTTACTGAGGACAAGCCGGCTTTCTCTGCATGGATTTTCACATTCGCCTGAAACAGCAGGTTGTGCACCAGGTCAGGCAGCGGTCCGAAGCGATCTTCCATTTCTTCTGCCAGGGCATCCACCTCTTCTATGTCATGCATACCCGCCAGGCGCCGGTAGAGCCCCAGGCGCGTGTTTTTATCCACTACATACTCCGCCGGAATACTTACCGCCTGTGGAAGCTCGATATTGACCATCGAAATGGGCTCGCTGACCTTCACCAGTGCGGTCATCGAGAGCGTTGAGGACGGGATGCCACCCTGTTGGCGTATTCGCCGGACTGCACCAGCCAGCAGGCGAGTATATAGATGAAAACCGACCGCCGCGATATGCCCGTGCTGGCGCGTGCCCAGGATGTCTCCGGTACCGCGAATCTCCAGGTCGCGCATGGCGATAGAAAAGCCCGCCCCGAGCTGCGTATTTTCCGCGATGGTCTCCAGGCGCTGCCATCCCTCCGGTGTGGGGCTTTTGCGTTTGTGACGGAAGAAGTATGCGTAGGCGCGCTGTGCACCACGACCTACCCGGCCGCGCAGCTGGTAGAGCTGCGCCAATCCGAACATATCCGCACGATCGACGATCAGCGTGTTGGCACTGGGTATATCCAGCCCCGACTCGATGATGGATGTGCTCACCAATACGTCCACATTTCCGGCAACGAACTGCTCCATGCGGCGGGAAAGATCCACCTCGTTCATCTGACCGTGTGCAATGGTGAGGCGTGCCTCTGGAACAAGGCGCCTGATGTGCGTGGACATAGCCTCGATGGTCTGGACGCGGTTGTGTACGAAAAACACCTGACCACCGCGCTCTAACTCGCGCAGGATGGCCTGCCGCACCAGGCGCTTAGAGTATGGCCCGATGTGAGTAGCAATCGGCAGCCTTTCCTCGGGTGGTGTGTTGATGGTAGAGATGTCACGCACACCACTCAGCGCCATATAGAGCGTGCGCGGGATTGGAGTGGCGGTCAGGGTCAGTACATCGACCTCGGTGCGCATCTGCTTTAAGGTTTCCTTATGCGTCACTCCGAAGCGCTGCTCCTCATCGATGATCAATAATCCAAGATCCTTAAACTTCACGTCCGATGAGAATAAACGGTGCGTGCCGATCAAGATGTCAATCTGACCCTGCGCTAGGCGATGGATGATGTCTCGCTGCTGCTGCGGAGTGCGGAAGCGTGACAACATCTCCACTTCTACCGGGAAGGCAGCCAGGCGCTCTATGAAGGTGTGGTAATGCTGCTGCGCCAGCACGGTTGTGGGCACCAGCAGGGCTACCTGCCGGCTGTCGTTCACCGCTTTGAAGGCCGCTCGCAGGGCGACTTCGGTCTTTCCGTAGCCCACATCTCCACAGATCAGGCGATCCATCGGCAGGCTGTTTTCCATGTCCTTTTTAACTTCGAAAAGCACGCGCGTCTGGTCCTCGGTCTCGATGTATGGAAAACTGGCCTCCAATTCTTGCTGCCAGGCAGAATCAGGGCTGAAGGAAAATCCCTTGATCACACTGCGCCTGGCATAAAGGTCGAGCAGATCTTGCGCGACGGCTTTTACGGCTTCTTTTACGTTAGACTTGGCGCTGCGCCATCCCGCACCCCCCAGGCGGTCTAAACGCGGCGTACGGTTGTCCGGACCCACGTAGCGGGTCATGCGGTCCACCTGGTGCACAGGGACGAACAGCTCCGCCTGGTCAACATACTCCACGCGCAGATATTCACGCTCCAGCTGATCGACCGTACGCTGAACCAGACCCGTAAACCGCCCAATACCATAATCCACGTGCACCACGTAATCACCGATCTGCAGATCGGAATAGGCCGATTCGGGGTCATCAGCCACGGCCTGGTAGCGATCGCTGCGCCGGTAGCGTGGTTGTGGTCTGCGCCAGCCAAATATCTCTCCATCGGTGAGCAGGTGCAGAGGAACCCCATCCAGTGGAGTAAAAGACCATCCTTCCGTCAAACTACCCTCAATGAATGCAGGATGGGTATCAGGATCAGCCAAACCGGTATCATCGGGCAGGAATTGTTCTCCCCACAGCTCCTTCAGACGGGCAGCCTGCCTGGACACGATCACCTGCTCTTCCCCAGCCCTGTACCGCTCCAGCAAGTAGGGCATGACCATTTTTAAACGTCCACCGAAACGCCGTTCAGATACAAAGCGTTCAGCAAATGTTAGCTCATCAAGAGATGCCCCCTGGGCGCCTGACACAGGAACCAGATCATCGTCAAACTCAGCATCGATACCGGTAGAGACGGGACCCAGTTCCAGAATCTGGCGCTCCCCCACTGAATCCCGGATCTCCGACCATGACATATAAGGAATGGGGAAATCGGCTGGCAGAGTTCCATCGTTAATGAAATCATCCCTCATCTTAATGGCCTGCTCCTCCACTTCCGCCACCGTGTCTTCAACCGCCTGCATGTTATCAATCAACACCAGGGATTGGCGCGGCAGGTAATCCAACAGGCAGGCGCGTGATTTATGGAATAAGGGGATATTAAATTCCGACATTATGGGCAGCGAAGTGGGGTCAAACCTGGCAGCATCCGGCGCAGGAAGCTGGTCAAGGGGCATCATAAACTCACGTGCGGGGGTGATTAAGACGCGGTCTGGCATCTGGGACTGTGCGCCGATGCTTGCGTGTGGTTTAACAGTTCTCTGGGTAGCCGGATCGAAGCATCTCAGGGTTTCGACCTGTTCCCCAAACAGCTCAATTCGAACGGGCTGCAGTTCGGCTGGAGGCCAGAGGTCCAAAATACCACCTCGACGGGCGAATTCGCCGGGAGCGATAACCGTGTTGACCGGTTCATATCCCAACATAACCCAATCGCGGAGCAACTGCTCGAGGTTCACTACCTGCCCGGTGCGCAGCGTACGAGTTACCCTTAAAAAATCGTTGCGCGGAAGGGTGCGTGTCATGAGGGCACGCGCCGGCGCTACGATCACCGGTGGCGTCTCGGGGTTTGGAGTCCCAGGGATATGATACGCCGCCAGGTTGGTAAATACGAGCATGCGGTCACGACGCGTTCCCTCACCCCATGCAGCATTCTCGTAAAATAAGGGTGTCGGTTCGGGGAAAAATAAATGCAAGGCATCGGGCGCCCAAAGTTTTAATTCTTCAGCCAGGGTCAGCGCGTGATCCAAGCGGTCAGTGACCAACAGGGTCGGCCAGCCAAGCTCGTTAAACAAGGCGCACATGACAGGCAGCCTGGCAGAACGACGCAAGCCCAGGCGCTCGACCGCTGCCCCCTCACGGACCGATTCAGTAATCGATTGGGAAGAATCAGCAATTATTTCTACAAGGGAATTTAGCAACATTTCTTCTGGTTATCGTACTCCGTCCTACTCATCCGCGACTCTGCGGTTATACTGGTTCATGGCAGGTTCGACGCCTTGTGTGACAAACATCAGCACCGCTTCGACAGCACTGTCCAGAACATCGTCTACCACCTCGCGCTCGGCCTGAGTGAAGTTCTGCAGCACGTAATCAGCCGCCTCCATCCTGCCGGGCGGACGTCCAATGCCTAATCGCAGGCGGGAAAAATCCTGCGTCCCGAGGTTCTGGATGACCGACGACATGCCTTTTTGCCCGCCAGCGCCACCATTCGGGCGGATACGCAGGGTGCCGGCGTCAAGGTCCACGTCATCATATACGACTAACAGGTTATCCAGCGGAATCTTGTAATACCTCATCAGAGAACCCACTGCCGCTCCGGATTTGTTCATGAATGTCTGGGGTTTGGCCAAAACCAACCGGTAATCCAAATACCTGGTCCTGGTCACAAGGGCTTTCATTTCCATGCGCGAAAAACTGACCTCCAGCCGTTCCGCCAGTCGATCCAGGAGCATAAAACCCATATTGTGGCGGTTGCTTTTAAACTGGCGGCCTGGATTTCCCAACCCGGCAATCAAATAAGTTGATTGATCTTCACTCATATTAGCAAACAATTTTCGAAAAATACGCATCATGGCAACCGCTTAGTATAACTTGAAATGATAAGGAGGGGAACGGTTTAATAAAAATCTGTACTCATGCTACAGTGAAATTGACAATCGCACCTACTCGGGCTATACTGGGCAAGTTATTTTATTGTACACAAGGAAGGATCAGAGACCATGACAACGAAGAAAACAGGCAAGCGCTGGTTAATTATTGCCGCTATTATAGCGGTGGTTTTACTGTGCGCGGTCGCCGCCGGGAGTTACTATTCTGTGGGGTCGGCTCTACGGTGTAAAATCCCTGCCAGTGGGCAGGCCGAGCCTGGCATGTCGGCGCGCACGATCATCTCCGGAGGTATCGAGCGATGCTACTTCCTCTACACTCCACCTGATTACGATCCAGATACACCAACGCCGATCGTGTTCAGCTTCCATGGGTTCCTGTCAAATCCGAACAGTCATGCGATGATCACTGGCTGGCACAATCTCGCCAAAGAAGAGGGCTTCCTGGTAGTCTACCCCGAGGGTACGAAGTTCCCAAAACGCTGGAACGCAGGAGCGACATGGGGCGACACGGAGGTTGACGACACCCAATTTTTCCTTGATATCCTGGAGGATGTATCCGGTATCGCCGCTGTGGACCCAACACGCGTCTATGTAAATGGTTTTTCAAACGGGGGTGGGATGACCGTGCGTATCGCCTGCGATGCAGCCGATCGGGTAGCCGCTTTCGGCTCGGTGGCGGGTGCCGTGGTAGATATGGATAACTGCAATCCGTCTCGACCCGCACCAATGATAGCGTTTCACGGCACATCAGACCCGGTCGTAAACTATGAGGGTTTGGGGATGCAGTACCGCCTGCTCCGTACGGGAGCCGGGTTGACCCACGCGCCCACTAACTTTGTGGGCGCCGAAAACTGGATCGCCATGTGGGCCGATTTTAATGGATGTGATCCCGCACCCGAGCCCATCCCACAGCAGGGAGAGGTGTACGGAGTACGATACACCCATTGCGACGAGGACGCAAATGTGGTCTTGTATACGGTTGAAGGCGGCGGACACACCTGGCCCGGGGGGATGCCGCTTATCGTTACAGGGAAGACCACAAATGATATTAACGCTACCCGGGAGATGTGGGAATTTTTCCAGGGATACAGCCTGGAGGATGTACCGTAACAGTACCAGATCAGGGGTTGGTCCAGGTTTAAAATTAAAGGAAAAAATTCGTGGCAAGAGAACAACTTACCAATGTAGATACAGCATTACTACGCTTAGAGGATCCTACCAACCCCATGATGATTACCGGTGCGATCATCTTCAAGGATCCAGTTGACTTTGAGCGCCTGAAAGAGACCATCGGCTGCTGCCTGCTGAGCATCGAACGCTTCCAGCAAAAGGTGGTCTGGTCTCGTCTGGGTCTGGTCCACCCACACTGGGAAGAGGATCCCAACTTTGACTTTAATTACCACCTGCAGCGAACCATCTTACCAAAACCAGGCGACCAGGCCGCGCTGCAAAAATTGGTCAGCTTGCTGGCCAGCACGCCTCTCGATTTTTCCCGGCCCTTGTGGCAGTTCCACCTGGTTGAGGAATACGGCGATGGCAGCGCCCTCGTATGCCGCATCCACCACAGTATCGCCGACGGGATGGCGCTCGTACATGTGATCCTCTCTATGACCGAGTGCGATCCCAATGATCCGCTGTCCAAAAAGCAGCAGGAGTTTCCATCAATTCCATCCCTGGATCCGCTGGATTCATTTTTACAGCCCGCCCGAGATAGTTTTTTCGCCACGCGCCGGGCAGTAGATGCCCAGCTCCGCAAAAGCAGAGAAATTCTCGCCAACCCGAACCGCGTTCACGAATTAAGCACAACCGGAAGAGACGCAGCGACCGAGATTGGCAAGCTGATCATGCTCGAACATGATCCAGACACAGTTCTCAGGGGCAAACTCGGGACATCCAAAAAAGCTGCCTGGTCTGCCGCGGTCCCACTTGATGATATCAAGACCATCCGGCGAAGGCTTGGAGGCACCGTCAACGATGTGTTACTGACAACCATGACCGGCGCCTTGAGGCATTACATGCAAGCACGCGGAGATAGTGTAGACAACATCAGCATTCGGGCAGCGGTGCCCGTCAACCTGCGACCTCCTGGCAAGGAAGCCGAGTTAAGCAACCGTATGGGTGCAATCTTTCTATCCCTCCCCGTGGGCATCGCAGATCCCACCCAGCGACTGCATGAGCTCGAAAGGCGCATGAATGGGCACAAGGGATCGATGCAAGCGCCGCTGATTTATCACCTGCTGAACGCTCTAGGGATGGCTCCCGGGAAAATAGCAAATTCACTGATCAATATCTTCGGGCACATGGCGACCGTAGTAATGACAAACGTGAAAGGACCACAAGAGCAACTGTACCTGGCAGGATCGCCCATCGAGACGATGATGTTCTTTGTGCCATCGACAGGACGCCTGGGAGTGGGAGTAAGCATCCTGAGTTATGCTGGCGAGGTGCGCCTGGGTGTTATTACAGATGAAAGGCTGGTACCAGACCCTGAAAATATTATTGCTGCCTTCCACGCTGAATTCCATTCGCTCCACACCCTGGCACTGGAGGTGGAGGAGCAGATCTCTTTCGAGGCAATATCACTAAAACTGGACGACGCCATCCATAAACTTGATTCGATGATCGAAAATGGTGCAGCTGTTCAGGCAGATGCGGGTGTAGACCAACATACATCATGATCCGGGTTCACCCAGGATCGATGCTGAGAGATTTTTTCCTCAATCCCGCAGCCACACTCTCAATTTCCCAATTCTTCACCCTCTCCTGCGCTGCTTCAGTGACATCAGCAGGCAGCCGGGTTTCAAGATCGACAAGGCCCGATTTCGCGCGTGTTAAAACATGGTGGGCTGCGGCGGGATGATTGACTACAAAGGCGAACAGACCATAGGCCTCTTCTTGCTCTCCCTTTCTACACAGCAGGTTAGCGATCCCAACCATGGCCAGTAAGACCAATGTGTTTGCTTTCGTATGCATGGCAGCGTCCATTGCCTGGTAGAATGTATCCCACGACCCCTGATCATCATGCATACCCAATAATCCAAAACCCTTCCTGCACAGGGAAGCCGCCATGCCCCATCGATGATTGAGCTCAGCGAAGGCATCGTAAGCCTGCTGACCATAAATAACCGCATCCTCGTATGCCCCCAAACCATAGGAGGCCAGGCTCAAGCGGCTGATGGTGTATGCCGCGCCAGCGAGTTCGTCAAATTCTTCAAACTCGTGCAAAGCCTGTTCGTGATAGCGAATGGCCTGCTGGTATTCGCCCATTGCATCAGCAAGCAATCCCAATTTACTGACTGCGAACCCCGCCCCAACCGGGAAATCCACTTCTTCGAAATATCGCTGACTATTTTCTAAATTCTCTTCAGCTTTCGCCAGATCACCCAAACCAAGGTAAGCATGGCCTTTCCATAATAAGCCATAACCATATATAAGTACTAACTTTAATTCTCCTGATATCAGGATAGATTCATCAAGCAAACGCAATTCATCTTCGTGATTACCCAACGTATCCGCGTTCACACCCAGTGCCTGCAGGCAAATCGCCAGCTCTAATTTCGCATCCAGATCGCGCAAGAGCGGCAGACACTGCCTGGCGATCGACTCGGCTGGTTTCACTTCTCCGAGTGATGCCTGGAAAAATGCCTGCGAGACCATGCAGAATAACAAGGGCCGGCTCTCTGTAGAACCACCATCGATCCGAAGCCCGCGCTGTTCTTTTAAGATATATGACGCTTTACGGAATGCCTCTACACCTTCATGCCAGTTGTCAACTTGAAAAAAATCGAATAGATTGTGCAGCGCAGGCAGCATCTCTTCGCTTTTCCAGTGCTCCAACATCCAATCATACGCTGCACGGATGTTCTCCAGGTCAATTCGTATCTCATCACGCACTTTTTTCACCAGCCTGCTTGGAAAGTACCTGGCGCGACTGGCAAGAAAGGACACGTAGTACCGGCAATGTCGTTGGCGAACCCGATCGAAATCAACTGGATGTGCGTCCAATTTTTCAGAGGCGTATTGGCGCAGTAATTCGTGCATTACGTATCGATCATGGTCATCCTTGCGGACGAGCGATTTATCCATAAAAGCGGAGAGGTGGAACAGGTTCACTCCGGCAACTTCTGACACAGCCTGGCGCGTGAAACCACCCTTGAAGATCGAGAGACCTGGAAACACCGCCTGTTCATCATCAGAAAGCATCTTCCAGGATTGGTCGAAAACTGCTCGTATACTGCGATGCTTGGCGGGTACGTCACGCCGATTGGCAGCCAGGAAGTCCAGGTTGCGCTCGATCTCATTCACAATCTCCTCAGTGGACAGCACAGATAGCCAGGCGGCAGCCAGTTCGATGCCCAACGGCATCCCTTCAACAAGCTGGCATATGCGTTTGACAAAGACGCTATTTTCGGGGGTTAGAACGAAATTCGGGATCACGTGTCGTGCACGTTCCTGGAAAAGCTGAACCGCGCAGTATTTTTCGATTCCTTTTACTTTCCCATTATGCGGATAAGAAAGACCAGCAACTTCGTAAGTCCACTCGCCCTGCAGATTGAGTCTCTCACGGGAGGTAACCATTATCTCGATATCTTGCGTCCCTTCGAGTATTTCAGCAAGGAGATAAGCACTGTCTATCAGGTGTTCGTAGTTGTCAAGCACCAGCAGTGTCGAACGCCCTGCTAAATAGTTTATCAACTGGTCCTTGGGGTCACCGTCCGAATAAACCGAGTCAAAATTAAATTTCATAACGCCCGCCACGCTGGATACAATTTGCTCCGTGGCTGGGACTGCCGATAATGGGACGAAATACACGCCATTGGGATATTCTTCGACTAAATTTAACGCGGCCTGCAGCGCCAGGCGAGTCTTTCCGATCCCGCCTGGACCAATAAGCGTCAACAACCGGCAGGTAGGCTGCCGAAATAATTCGTTAATCTCAACCAATTCCTGCTCCCTGCCAATGAAAGATGTGCTTGGGGAGGGCAGGTTCGACTTGGGTGCATCTAACGAGCGCAAAGGGGGAAAATCCGATCCTAAGCCGGCAGCGTTTACCTGGAAGATGCGTTCAGGTCGCGACAGACCTTTCAGGCGATGCTCTCCCAGGTCAATCAGGGCTACATCTTCCGGTAAATCATCCAATACCAATTCGTGCGTCGCCATCGATATTAATATCTGGCCTCCATGCGCCACCGCCTCGAGCCGCGCCGCACGATTGACCTGCGAGCCGTAATAATCTCCCTGGCGTTCTTCCGTTGCTGCGGTATGTAACGACATACGTACATAAATAGAGCCAATTTCTTCGTCCCATGGCTCCGACTGCAAGCTGCGCTGTGCTTCGATGGTCGCGCGGAGCGCATTGATGGGTGTGTTAAAGACCGCATGGTAGCCATCACCTCTCTTCTTAACAATTTGCCCATCATAGTTAGCGATGGCAACCTCGAGCAGTTCATCGTGGCGAGCCATGGCGGACTTCATAATTTGTGGGTACTGCTCCCATGTGCGGGTACTGTCTTGCACATCCGTAAACAAAAACGTGATCGCTCCAGTTGGCAACATTTGGCTGCTCCTTCATTAACGTGTAAACGCCCACCATAATCGGGTCGGGCGTTAATTATTCAGGAATGACAGTGTAGCGAGGACACCCATCCGTAACAAAATTTGATTGATTTATAGGACTATTTTATCACCTCGGTTTGCTCTGTCAAGTTGACCGATCATTTTACTGTTTTACTGGAATATTATTACGAATGGAAACAAACTGTGGTAAACTCAACAATGTACATCGGTTATGGACGAATATAGAAATATAGATAGATTAATTCAATCATACACAACACCGTGGGGAGGTCGCCGGATCAACGGCCCTCCCCACGACTATTTAAGGGGCAGGGAACAAGAGATAGGAGGATTGTGTACTGAAATGTAAGGAGGATGGTATGGAGACCAAATACATTTTCTTGACCGGAGGCGTTGTTAGTTCTGTTGGGAAAGGTGTGACCGCGGCAGCATTAGGCCGGCTGCTCAAAGAGCGCGGCTTCAGCGTCGCCGTGCAGAAGCTGGACCCTTATATCAACGTTGATCCCGGGACTATGAGTCCATACCAACATGGTGAAGTGTATGTGCTGGATGATGGGACGGAAACCGACCTCGACCTGGGGCATTACGAGCGCTTCATTGACATCAGCCTGACCCGGGTCTGCAACGTCACAACCGGGCAGGTATACGCCGAGGTGATCGGAAAAGAGCGTCGCGGCGACTACCTGGGCGGCACCATCCAGGTGATCCCGCACATCACGAACGAGATTAAACACCGCATCGGGCTGGTTCCTAAGACCACCGGTGCAGAGATTGTACTGGTTGAGATCGGCGGCACCGTGGGTGATATTGAATCACTGCCATTTCTTGAATCGCTGCGCCAGATGCGCTCCGACGTAGGGCGCGAGAACAGTTTCTACATCCACGTTACCTGGCTGCCGCATATCGGCGCAACGGGTGAGCTGAAGACAAAACCCACACAACATTCGGTGCGCGAATTGCGTTCCATTGGTATCTCCGCAGACGTGATCATAGCTCGTTCGGATAATCCGGTCGCCGAAGACTTGTGCGATAAGATCGCCCTGTTTTGCAACGTAGAAAAGCGTGCCGTCGTACCCATGGTAACGACAACGGAATTGTACGAAATCCCCCTCATGCTGGAAGAAACCGGGCTGGCTGAATACATCCTGGAAAGGATGGAACTTCAGGCGCGCGAGGAACCTGACTGGTCAGCCTGGGAGCACATTGTAAGCGAGGCCCGGCGTGCCAAACCGGTTGTCAAAATCGCCCTGGTTGGCAAATATGTCGAACTGCATGACGCCTACATGAGCGTAAGGGAGGCGCTCACCCACGCAGCCTTGTCCATGGGCGTCGAAGTGGAAATCAACTGGGTGCACTCCTCCGATCTATCGAAGGATCGCAACTGGCAGCCTGTTTACGAAGCCGACGGGGTCATTGTTCCCGGTGGATTCGGCGAACGCGGGATCGAAGGCAAGATCCTGGCTATCCGCTACGCGAGGGAAAAGAAAATCCCATATTTAGGGCTGTGTCTGGGTATGCAGCTGATGGTGGTCGAGCTCGCCCGGCACAAATATGGCGACGACCAGACCCACTCGACCGAGTTCGACCAGTCCACAGCACACCCGGTGATCGACCTGATGCCCGACCAGCGTAACATCGCCGATAAGGGCGGCACGATGCGGCTGGGGCTGTACCCCTGCCACCTGCAACCCGGCACCAAGGCCGCAGCAGCCTACCAGACGGATGTCGTCCAGGAACGCCACCGCCACCGCTTCGAGCTGAACAACGCCTACCGCGACGTGCTCAGCGAATGCGGAATGGTCTTCTCCGGTCTCTCACCCGATCGCCGCCTGGTGGAAATCGCCGAGATCGTCGACCACCCCTACATGGTTGCGACACAGTTCCACCCGGAGTTCCTCTCCCGCCCGAACCGACCGCATCCGCTGTTCGTAGGATTCCTGAAAGCAGTTTGCAGGCAGGCAGGAATAAATATGGAGAGAATAGAAGGTGAAACCTTGTAACAAATGCCCATAATACTGTTTCGAGCAGCGTGTGCCTTTTGGCCATTCATCGTGCCAATTTGTGTGACACATAGGGAGCCACTTAACTTTGCGCCGTGGCAAACCAAAATTCAAGCGCTCTGATTGAGCATATATAACTATAAATATGGAGGATTAAAATGGCAGGTGGAAAAGTAACATCGCCGACCGGCACTGCGCCGGATCGGTACGTCTATTATCCAGGCACCGAGGAACTGGGTGCCGACGAGATCCGTGTAATCGCGTGTGGGACGGGCATGCCGACCGCACGCCGGTCCCAGGCAGCCGCATCCTGGGTTGTGGAGTTGGGCAACGGTGACAAATTCATTGTTGATATTGGCAGCGGCTCGATGGCCAACATTCAATCATTGATGATACCGGCCAATTTCTTGACCAAGATTTTTTTGACGCATTTGCACACCGACCACTGAGCGGATTTGACGTCAATTTGGGCGGGCGGCTGGACCGCCGGACGATCGGTGCCGTTAGAGGTTTGGGGCCCAAGCGGTGCTCGCGAAGACATGGGAACCAAATATGCCGTCGAGCACATGCTCAAGGCTTACAACTGGGACTACATGACGCGTGCCGTCACTATTAATCCGATCCCCGGCGAGATCAAGGTCCATGAGTTCGACTACAAAGGTCTCAATGAAGTGATCTACGAGGAGAACGGCGTTACATTCCGATCCTGGCCCTGTATTCATGTTGGTGACGGACCAGTCAGCCTTGCCCTGGAGTGGAACGGCTACAAGGTGGTTTTTTGCGGGGACACCGCCCCCAACATATGATATCCGGAATACGCCAAGGGTGCGGATCTGGCAATCCATGAGTGCTGGATGACGGCCGATCATATGATGAACAAATACAATCAGCCAGCGCAGCTTGCACTACGTATCAACCTGAAATTTCACACCTCAGCCCAGTCCTTTGGCCAGATCATGAGCATGGCCCAACCGCGACATGCCGTGGCCTATCATTTCTTCAACGACGCGGATACACGCTACACAATCTACAGCGCCGTACGCGAAAACTATGATGGCCCGCTCTCCATGGCTACCGACATGATGATGTAGAACATCACTCGAGATGGGGTCACAGAGCGCATGGCGATTTCGACCGACAATTCATGGGATGTGGAAGGACCTTCCGAAAAATTGGCGCCGGATCCGAGTCGTGCCTCGGAGTATACCCAGTTCATCCTCGATGGTAATCTCGATGTTGACGAGGCCAATGCACGGTGGGTGAAGGAGTTTATGGCCCGCAATGGTTTAACCACCGAAGACCTGGAAATGGGAGGCTGAGCTAGCTGTGGAGCTGGCCAGGGAACCACACCACCCAGAATCTGAATGGTTGGCTGCAGATCGTTAATCTTGCCCAAAGGTGGGTGAGTTTGACAAGTAATTGTTGTCGGTTAGCACGCGGTCAGTTTCCAGCCAACCATTCGCTGTAACAGACCGGGGATGCGCAGCGATTTGGGATCTAAGTTGTATGATGTGAGTGGGTAGAATGGAAGAAGATAGATCGACAGACTCACCCAGGGCGAACACACCGATGACCGAAGACCAGATCATCGCGGCCACCGTCGGTGAACGGCAACCCGTGAACAGCGCGATTTACCTGGCTCCGTATGATCCAGCGTGGCCGTCGTTGTTCACTCAACTAAAGAAGCACATACATGAAGCGCTCGGAGATGACCTACTGCTACTGGAGCATGTGGGATCGACATCGGTGCCAGGATTATCAGCAAAGCCGATTATCGACATGGTACTGGCAGTGGCAGATTCCAGCGATGAGTCGTCTTACGTCAAACCGCTGGAGGAAAAGGGATATACGCTACGGGTACGAGAACCCGATTGGTATGAGCACCGGCTGCTAAAAACACCAGATGTGCAAGGAAATCTGCATGTCTTCTCTGATGGGTGTGAAGAAATCGAGCAGATGCTGTTGTTCCGCGACTGGCTGCGGAATCATGCCGACGATAGATTGCTCTACGAAAAGACAAAGCGTGAACTGGCAGCCCGAACCTGGAAGTACACACAGAACTATGCGGATGCGAAGACTGAGGTAGTCCAGCAGATATTGGCAAGAGCATGTCGCAACCAGATTTAGTTAGCACCGATCATGGCACACAAAATAGCGCGACACGTTTCCCGCGGTTGTGCCGCTCAGATTATCTATTCTGGTCGGACGAGGATTGAGAGATATCCGATGTGTCATCTAACAAATCGCCAGACCCCGCGGGTGGGAGTTTTGGAGTTGATCTTTCAGATCCGGGATTCTCGGAAAGCAAGCGAAGGTCCGAACGGGGCAGCTGAGCTCAAAGCCGTTGGGCAGCAAGATTGCGGAAGAATAGGATAAGAGATGTTTGATCCAAATGAACATCGTACACAATGCGAAAAGTACCTGAGTCTTTGTCTGGGATGCCATGTAGAGTTTATTCAGGCAAAGATGCTGACGAAAAGTACACGAGAAGCGCCATGGCGGTTGGATGTCAGAGCAAACGGGATTGAAAAATCGTATGTGTTACAGTTAGACTCAAAAGACATCGAATATGAGTATCAAGTTCTGAAGGCAATGGAAGCGATACCGATTTCCACTCCACGGGTATACGGTTTGGATTCGAAGGGGGAAGCGTTGGGGGTTGTCTGCTTTTTCAGCGATTTTATTGAAGGCGAATCATTGTTGGGCGCAATGCAAGCTGGTGAGACCTGGGCTGAGGAATTGTATATCAACACAGTGTGCGCATTGCAGGCAGTGACAGATGATGATTTAGGTAGCGTGGCACACGGGTTGAAACGGGAAACAGCCTGCGATGTGCTGGAAGACGCATATGTCTACCTCAAAAGCAAGTCGCATCCGTTAGCGGATGCGGCATATAATGAATTGAAAGCGCGAATGCCAGCGTTGCCCGCTGTGCGATTCAGTAATGGGGATTTTTGGCTGGATAATTTTATTGTCCAGGATGAAAAGCTGGCAGGTGTTATAGATTTTCAGGGCGCTGGGTTCAGCGATCCGATATTCGAATTCTTGTTGTCATTCTTTGTGTCTCCAGAACTACAAGGGCGTGGCATAGAAGAGCGATACTGCAGAGAAATAGGGTATGATCCCGCTATTCTTCAGTGGTATCATGGGTTGGAGTACTTTGATACATGGCGCTGGGTTTTGTTAACCGGCGAAGATTTTGTTCATCATACAGCGGAAAGTTTGGAAATGAACTTGAAAAAGTGGCTTGATGATACAAGTCTATAGCCGCCCAACCCCGCGCTAAACAGACCCGCCTGTAGCGGCTACTTATGGGTTCACCGGATGCTTTATTTGAGGCCGCGCCACATCAATCCTTAACCGTTAGCCCGCACTTAATTGCCCAACAGGATTGGAATATGAAACCCATGCGTCCTTCCAGCGCTTCCGTCTGCATTAATGAGAGGCGGTTGAAAGTTTTACGCTGGGCCGACTTTGCCATTTGCGCAGCTTGGATGCTAATGCTGGGGGTAATGATTCTCACTTCCGGCAGAGCGAATATCCAAACCGACTCGATTGACTACTATGCAATTGTGCAAAGGTTGACCCAAGACGATCAGAAACCCATCGTTAGAAACCTGCATTTCCTTGAACAGCGCTCCCCTGGCTATCCTTTGCTATCGCTGATTCCATACCACACTACATCGGTTCTGGTTGAACCTCTTGTGCAAACGGAACGTATCCGGCCTCCTTCTAGCCCTGTGAGAGATGGTCCTGACCAACGAGTAACCGAACGAGCGCTATTGCCCAGTGATCCATTGTTGTTCAGAGAGGTCTTCTTCAAGGACTTCTATATCGAATCCGAAGATAGCTGGTTCGAATGGAAGATCATTTCGTCGATGTTGATTACCAGCTACGCGCTGCTATTCTTGGGGTTATTCTTCTCGGTAGCGACTTTGGCACTAGACGGCGATTCGATCCTAGGGGCGTCTCTCGCTCCCCTCGTTGTATTGACCTCCAGCATATTCATGCACAATATCGTCAATACCCCTGCCTATGCCACTTTGGCCGCGTTTGGTCTCAGTAGCATCTTCACCTACTTCTTCGTGAGAGGCTCATTACATAATGTTTCTGCCGCTCAGATTCTTGCCGGATTGTTCCTTGGGTTTCTGGTGCTGGCCCGCCTCGAAACTGTCGTCATATTGGCAACTCTGCTCATATTGCTCATCCTTATCAAGGACTATGGTTTCGCGAGGAATCTTGTCCTTGGGTCCTTGGTAGCGTTTGTCGTTCTGCTTCTATACAATCTCTCACAGTTTGGAACTCCGATTCACCTGGGAATACTGCGCGGAGACATCAACCTGATCGGTCTGGATACTGACTATATCTATGCCAACCTGTTCAATCCGCGATCCGGGATCGTTTTCTGGTCCACTCTCGCAACACTTGGCATGGCGGGTCTCTTCTTGGATGGCAAGCGGCACACCACTTTATTGGGTATCTGCTCTATTGCGTTACTGGCCCTTTTGCTTGTGCGAGTGCCTATTATGTACAACTGCATCGGGGAAGGAATGGCGGAGATCGGCGGATTACCTGTCCGGTGCCCAGCCAACATGGCGGACGCATTGACGCTTGTCCGTTTTGACGCCAATCGGTATATAACAGTAGTGATCCCGTTCTCGATTCTGGGGCTCCGGGGATTGGCCATTCTAGTCCGCGATTTCTTGCACAGATCTGGCCTTGCAAAAGCAAATACCTAGCGCCAATATAAAAGCTGGCTAACCATTCGCTGGAACGGACCGGGGATGCTGCGCGATTTGGCTGCGAAGTTGTATGATGTGAGTGGGTAGAAAAGATAGCAGTCGGGGACCCCCGGGCGCTCAGCTCAAGACCGTTAGGCTTTATTGAAATTACTCAAAATGTGTATTCGTCAACAGAAAGTTGAACATAGCTACTTTTTGCCTGTCATTGCGAGTAATGGAATGACGAAGCAATCTTCATCTTATCTTGTGGGAAATTGCTTCGACAGAAAAACGCTGTCTACCAAGAAACTTAACACGATGTCACTGCGAGGAGCGCTTTTTGCGACGTGGCAGTCTACCACTGTGCGAGGAGATTGCTTCACTACGTAAACTCCGTTCGCAATGACACATAACAGAGTTTCTTACTGTTTGAGCCCTGCTGTTCGTTGCGGGGTGGGTTTACTCGCATTGACACCCGTTAAAGGTATTCTTGATGATTACAGAAAACGGATTACTTAGGGGTTTGCAGCGCACAGCCTTCGGAGATAGAGGAACCTGGCAAGAATGGATTATTCAAACCTGAATTTGACCAGACATGCAGAATCACATTGATAGAGTAAAATTAGATTGGTTATCGGGCAAACGTTTTACAGCTGTAGAAGATCACTTCTTGATCGTGCATATTTAGTGAGGGCTGGGCATGGATACAAACATTATCGGCGCTATCGTTGGGGGGTTTTTCGCAATATTGGCGGCATTGATCCCCATCCTGATATTGAGCAGACAGAGAGCAAAGGAAAAAGCCAGAACTACCGTTTACACCCCACCTGAAGGTTTATCCGCTGTGATTGGCATTGTACAGAAAGGCCAGGAGGTGCTCATGGTGCAAAGGCGGAAACGTATCCGCGATCTGTCCTGGCAGTTCCCGGCTGGTGTTGTCAAGCCGGATACCGATTTACGGGACAAAATCGAGCGCGAAGTGCTCCAGGAGACAGGGGTGAGATGTAAAGTTAAGAATTTCCTGGGGGGACGAATACATGAAGACACAAAAGTTTACTGTAATTACGTGCACTGTGAATATTTAGAAGGCGAGGCGAGCAACCTGGACCCAGAAGAGAATGCCCAGGTTGTTTGGGTGCATGTAAATAACGTGAGACGCTATATCACGTCCAGTATTTATATCGGAGTCGAAAATTTATTAGACGAAATCATGGAAAATGTGCAGCCAAACAAGGTTGCATTGGGCATTGTTATTTCCGGCGATAATGTACTTGTCGTGCGGCGAAATGATAATGATAACGGCTCTGGTTGGCGGTTTCCGGGGGGGACGGTTGAAATTCGCGAATTAGAAGGTGAAGCGGCTGCCAGAGAGGTCGCTGAAGAAACCGGCATCATCAGCACACCGGTGCGCAAGATTGGGGAGAGAGTGCATCCTGATACCGGGCAGATCGTTGCCTACTGGCTGTGTAATTACGAAAGTGGGCAAGCATCTCTGATGGAGCCTGACAAGTTCTCGGAAGTGGTGTGGATGAGGACAGAAGATGTAATCACTACTTTCGGCGATAAGCTGTTTGACCCGGTCAAGTCCTATTTACAAACGATAATAGATTAAACAACGATGGTCTAGCGAATAGGTGAATAAGTGGTGTAAAAACCAATCCCGTCTGGTAAGCTTTAAAGCGAGCGGGGCAAGGACCAGGGCAACTGAGATCGTCCCTAAGAATAGTTGTCCCCGTTTTCTGCCAGGTGCGTTCAGAGCGATTGCATTCGATTCTTTATTGTTTTCCTGATTAAGTACCATCCTAAGTGAACAAGACCATATCTATCAGATCGTCGTATTTCCCATCGATCTTACGCGCCTTCCTGCTCACCCCTTCGACCTCAAAACCCAGTTTCTCGTACAAGCTGATAGCCGCCAAATTTGAAGCGAACACTTTCAATGTTATTCGCTCAACATCCGTACCCTTCGCCCACTCGATCGCCTTGCGTGCCAAACGTCCCCCCCATCCCAGCCGCCGGTACGCTCGAAGTACACCCATCCCAAGGCTGCCGTTATGCCGGAAGCCCTCCTGCTTCGCCTGAATGATATCACACCAACCGACTACTTCATCTCCACGGACAGCAACGAACATCGCTCCCCCTCCCACCATGATCGAGCGCACGAATTTACGCGAATCTTCGACCGGGGGCGCCTCGACAAATCCCAGGTAGGATCGTTCACGTGCTACTGCATCCAGGCAAGCGTTCAAACTGCCTATCAGATGCTCTGAAATTGGCAGGATGCGGATATTTTCTTCTGCTCTATCGCTCATAAATTCTAACCTTGTCAAAAAATATATATATCTACCGAGCGGGTCTCTTAGCCATACTGTCATTCAGTCAGGAATTCAAGCGAGATACCTCAGCCGGCGACATTCGGTGGGAAGTGCTGCTCCAAGAAATCGTATACGGTTCGCCAGCAGGCTCTATCCCGGATCACACCCGTATGCCCTTTATCGTAGGCAATGTGTTCATAATGATGGGCGAATCCTGCGGCGGCCAACCTGCTCACCATCTGCTCACACATATAGGTTGATGGCCACAATTGATCACGTTTACCAGATATCAGCAGGATCGCTCCCTGAATTTTCTCCACAGGAATGGCAGCCTCTTTCACGCATTCCGTATTTTGCAAATCTTTCTCCCCTGATTTACGCAGCCTCAGCGTCAGCAAAGATGCGATGTTCTTCAACGAAAGCGAGCTGGGGACATAAGGAAGTCCCTTACCATCGAAGGACCAGGAGGATTTGGGATCCTTCCCAATAGACAGCCGATTCTTCGGGATGCCCTGCCATACGACGGAGCTAGGTAATAGGGCGGCAACGGCCTTGACTTGGGGGTATCTGCTGCCCAAAAGGAGGGCAGCCTCGGCCCCCTTCGAGCCTCCAACCAGCGCATACCCTTCGGGTGAGACCTGCGGTTGAGCCCCTAACCAGGCGAAGGCTTTTTCAAAATACTCGAGAGGGATTTCCTCCAGCGAACGTGGCAGACCAGGAGCCTTAAAATACGCCAGTGAGAGCACACAATAACCCCGCTTCACAAAACCCTCAAGCAGGCGTTTTTGCCTGCTCCAAAAATTTCCACCCTCCGATCCACCCAGTAAAATGACGGTTCTGCGCGGTTGATTTGAACCTTCGTGGAAGAAATCAGCAACTAACTCTGTTTCAGTGACAGCATCTCTGATCATCAAACCTCCTCATGATTTGTTAGGGCAAAGTCGTTGAAGATATCAATACACTTAGAACGATCAATAGCAGTCCAGCCAGGCACATCTGATACAAAAAAGGATGACTGTTCATAAAAAAACCATCCTCACTACCAGGGTTTTATCCGCGGAAACCTGTAAGCGGGTCATGGTGGGTTCCTGCTGTGGTTCTGATACGGCCCTTCGTCCGGCATTCCACAGGCAGTCAATCCAGCAAACAGGGTGGCGGTCAGAATAATTATGATGAAATATCGTCTTCAGACAGTTCGGTCATCATAAGGGTCATTTTTACAATATCAAATGGAACAGCCAACGCCCAGAATTGAGACTATTTGCGCGTTTACGAAGTTCAATCTTTAGAGCCCGAGTCGTGACAATTCGCACTCCAACTGCTCCGCCGACTCGAAGCGTATGGCTTTGAAACCCAACTGACCGGCGACTTCTACGTTCAATTTCGAATCATCAATGAATACGCACTCGTGCGCCCTTCGCTGGATGCGCTCCAGGAACAGGGTAAAGATGCGTGGGTCGGGCTTGACCAAATTCACCTCACCTGAGACAAGGACCGTCTCAAACCAACTGAAGAACTCGTATTTAGGGCGGACGAGGCGATATTTTTCTGCCGACCAGTTGCTCAGCCCGAAGAGTACAATACCCGCTATTTTCAGCCGGTAGAGGATATCCACCGTGGGCTGGATCGGCCCGCTTATCGATTCCTCCCAACGCTCATCGTATGCTTTGATCAGGTGCGCATATTGAGGGAACTGCTCGGACAATTCTGCTACCGCTTCCGCGAAGGGACGACCCTTATCCTGCTGGAGGTTCCAATCCATGAAGCCGGTTTCTTCCAAGAACTGCTCCATGGCGATTGAATCGCCGTCAAAAATTTTACGATACAGGTAGCGTGGGTTCCAGTCCACCAGCACGCCGCCGAAATCGAAGACAACGACCGGGGACCGGAGATTATGCTGGGTGGACGGCGCCGGTGAGTATGAATGTGGTGACATAAAATGAACGAAGAGGCCGAGGTGGATGCACGAAGGGTCGCCTCGTCAAATCCACCGGTCAGCCGCGCCTGTTTATTGGACGAGATTGGCGTTCAACTTGATCTGCGGATCGGCGAGCGCTTTCGAGACCGGGCATTTTTCCTTGGCGGATTGGGCGTGCTCCAAAAACTGCGCCTGGTCGATATTAGGGACTTCGGCTTCCGTTTGCAGCTCGATCAGTGTGATGGTAGGTCCCTCCCCCAGGTGCACGGTGGCGGTTGTGTGGATGCGCGTGGGAATGAAGCCTGCTTTTGTGAGCAATGCCGACAGGAACATGGAAAAACATCCGGCGTGTGCCGCACCGATCAACTCCTCCGGGTTCGTCCCGGGCCCTGACTCGAAGCGTGAGGCATAAGTGTACGGACCTTCGTAAGCGCCGCTGCCCAACTTCATCGTGCCGGCGCCTTCCTTTAACGACCCTTTCCATTGCGCGGATGATGAACGAACTGTCATAATATGTATCCTCTCTTTCTTTTAATTTTAACTACTGCACTGTCAATCATGATTATTGTGTTTGTCACTCTGAGTTTATCCTGAGCTAACGAAGAGTCCCCGTGATTTGTTAGGAGATTCTTCACTTCGTTCAGAATGACGAATTAAATCTTGATGTTTGACAAAGCACTACTAAGATAGTGATAATTATATGCTTAATATCAGCAATCTGATAGATCAGCTCGCGAAATCGTCTCAACATCAGCCGATGCGTTTCAAGTTGAGGAAACTCGGCAAACAGCTCTTCTCTGATCAACTGGAATTTCACCCTTTAATGCTCACCATTTTTTGACCCACTGCTCGCACAGATCGTGTTCCGGAGACATTACGGAGGCGTACAGCGCGTTGGGTGCTGGTTCAAGTCCACCCACAAAAGCGCGCGTTGCCCCCAATCGCTGTAGGCGGCGCAGCCCTTCGCTGATCACCGCCCGCGCCAGGCCGCGTCGCTTGTGTTCCGGCACAGTGGCAACCGGTTCAACGTACGCGCTGCGGGTCATGTCATCGTACCAGATCGTGCAGAATGAAGCGATCTCACCACCAGAGGCGACGGCTACGATATCCAGGTCGCGGCGGTAAAGAGGACAGCGCTGGATGTTGAGGTACCACTCCCAACCCTCGTAATTGGAATCAGGTTCATGCGGGTGGAACCCTCTCCACGACGCCCAACTGCGGGCTGGAAGCTCACCCACATCTCCTAAAGCGCGCACCTGATACTGTGGTGCAATTTTCACTTCCGGGATGGGTGCATGCAGGTCCCGACGCCATTGACGCTCGGTCCACTTGCCCTTGGTGTAACCGCTGCGCTCCAGGATGTCCATACGCAAGGAGTCGGTGGGATTTACCCAAACACACAACACCTGGTGATCACCTCGCCGGACAGCCAGGTTTTCTTCAGCAAGAGCGATGATCTCTTCTTCCAGCTCCGGTGTGCGGAAACCAGGGTGTACCTGCAGGAACGCCTGCCCTGTTTCTTCCGGATTCAGCACAGCCACGATGCGCCCATCGACGGTCTCCCAGATGAACGTGACGTCTTCGAGCGGATCACAGCTGCGGCAGTTTTCGATGACATGCCAGCGCCAGTAATCCAGACGGGAAACATGCCAGCTCCGTTCGCGCCGCCCGTTGAGCAGGAATACTTCTCGCAGGAAGGCACGTATACGCCAGTAGTCCTCTTCAGTCTGGTATTTTCGAACAGTCGCTTTCATATCGCACTCCTTATTAATTAAGAAGAACTCATTTTATTCGTGCGTTCGAAGTAGCGCAAGAGCTTTTTCCCGTCCCTGCTGCGCCATTTTTCGTGTTCCACCCGCATCGCCGGATCGCGCCTGATGAAGGCCGAAGCCCAAAGGACCATGGTTGCGTACTGCGCCGCCATGAACAGGTCGAGATGTTTAAGCTGTGATTCCGGCAGTGTACGGACGCTGGCATAACCTTCTAAAAATGCATCCCGCATCCAGTACCAGTCCTCGGTCCATGGCCAGAGACATAACGCAACAGCGATGTCCCACATCCAGTATCCATAACCGCAGTCTTCGAAGTCGATAGGATAGACCTCTCCAGCCTTGAAGAGCACGTTCTCCGGATACATGTCTGAATGGATCAAACCATAGGCTTGCTTTCCTTTACCGAGAGCGGCCATAACTTCACGGGCCTTTTCCGAAACAGCTTCGAAAGGTTCCTTGTACTGCACCGGCATACTGGCCACCAGTTCTTCGGTTGGATATTGGAGCACAGCCCCGCCTAACTGTCCCTCCCAATCCCAATGCGGTCGCTGGAATCCCTGCGGGGGTTCCCAGTGGGCGGAGAATTCATGCAGGCGGGCCATCATCTGCCCCCAGGCTCTGAGATGTGCGGGGCGAAACCCTTTGGTCAGGGTCCGCCCATCCATCCAGCGCATGAGCGAGACAATGCGTCCATGCGGTACACCTGGTGTGGATATTTTGGTCAGCAGAATTCCATGCAGAGTGGGGACAGGTTCAGGCACCGCCAGACCCTCACGGCTCATGGCAGCCAGCCAGGTCAATTCCGACATGGTGGCTTCCATGTTTCTGGTCGTGAGAATGCGCAGTACGTATCGATTTTCCAGATAAGGGCTACCCCCACTCTTCACCGGCACAGAATCCTGGACATCAACACGAAAGATGACGTTTCCCTCGTAATGCAGGAAGGTCAGGTGCGCACCTGCCAATCCATAAGCCTCAAGTGCTATTTCGGCCAGATCACGCAGCCTGCGCAGCCGTCCTATGCGGGTTAACTCTTCGTATGGTTTCATGATCTGCCACCTTCACCGGCCCATTCTCTTCTCAACAAGGAAAAAAGCACCTGATCATTGTAAATGTCGTTCCGGCAGTAGTACTCACGCAGTAAGCCTTCGCGTTGAAAGCCGAGCTTTTCCAACACGCGCATGGAGCGCTGGTTTTCCTTATGTGTCGTGGCCTGGATGCGGTTGAGCTGCATTTCATCAAAGCCATAGTGGAGCAATACGCGCAGCGCTTCGGGCATCAGTCCCTGCCCCCAATAATCCGGCCACAGGTCGTACCCGATCTCGGCGTGATGGTGCTGTTTGCTCCAACGGCAGTATCCACAGGTGCCAATCAAGACACGATCATTTTTTATCTCGATCCCCCACCATTTGAACGTTGGCATCTTCTCCGGAGTTTGGAGCGGCAGGAGCATTTCCTCAGCTTCCTGGCGTGTTTTCAGCGGTTCTTCATCACGCATGTAGTGGGTAACCACAGGGTCCCCCCACTGCTTAAAGATGAAATCAGCATCTTCCAAACACAGCGCTCTTAAGGTCACGCGATCCGTTTCCATTCTGGGGTACGCCTGGTCAATATTTCGGATGTTCATTATAGATCTCTCCTTTATGCTCCGCCACCGACGACCCATATTTGTCCACTGAACTGCGGGAAGAGACAATCCAGCATGGCAAGGGCAGTACGGCTCATAAAACAGTCGCCGATTTCTTCAACGAGTTGAGCAGCGGTGCGTTGACCGCATAACAGCGACCAGAAGGAATCGGCGGGGAAGTGGGCGTCACCGGCAGACCCGTCGGAGGGCTGCCACGCTTCGATGTCTAGTTTCCCGGATTGGAATTTCAGACAGGCGCCGCGCTGGTAGAAATTGAGCCGCAGCTCACCACTGAACCCTGCACCTACTGACTGCGCCAGGTGCGCCTCCAATTGAGGTTTAACAGCCTTGAGGTAGGCCACCTCATCAGGTAAACGGACAAACCATGCGTAGGGCGGCGCTTTGAGCATCACTTCTCGTCCAATGGCATCGTAAATGGGATGCTGGCGACCCAGGCGCAGGTAAAGGCCGCGCATTTCTTCGGTGGGGTGCCCGAAATCATCCTCCACGAACTTGGTTTGGGCGATGTTCCACAGCCCATGCAGCAGGTGGGGCAGCATGTTGAGATAACCGACACCACGCTTGAGAGCCAGGAAATTAACAGTCATGGTCGGGCCCCAGAATATGTGCTGGTGGTGGACATAGCCCAGCCGCTCACCAGCCTTATCTTCGATGAGCAGCCACTCAAACTTACCGTCGGAACCGTCTGTATAACCGTCAAACTCGAACTCCCAGGTCTGGTCTCCGACGTCCATAGAAAAGAGCATCGTTCGAGTGTTCTGGGTGTGCAATTGTCGAACGAAGTCACTCTCTGCACGAGTGATGGGTGTTCGCAAACGGTATTCACCCGCAACTTCATCGTTGATCTTCGGGAAGCTGGGCGGGTAGATGCGGTAACCCCCACCCAATTCGAGGCACGGTTGATAGCCCAGCAGGCGGTAGAATGAGGGGATGCCAGTGATAACCTGCAAAACCTCGCCGCGCTGAAGGCTGAGGGCGTGGATGACTTCGAACTGCGCCCGTACCAGCCCCCGGCGGCGGTAGTCTGTTTGGGTCATGACCAGCTCCGGACGACCTACTTTGAACGGCGTCTCACCGTAGCGCCAGGTATGGGAAAACAGGCACATGGAGGAGACAATTTTACCAGTGCGGGAGTCCTCGACCACGGTCATGTCTTCGTGGCGCAGGATGGGAAATTTGCCGTCAGTCCAGTCCTGGACGAAGGTTTTGACCATGGGGCTGGCTTCATCGCCTTCATCGAGGGCGTGAAAGGCCAGTTCGACAAGCTGCTCGTTGTCAGCGATGGTGGCCCAGCGCAAAGTCAGGCCGTCGCCGATATCGATGGGTATTTGTACTAGGATGTTTTGCTTATTCATTACCAGTTCCTTGATGATCTCTTGTGCCTCGCAGCCCAGGGCAGGGTAAACAGCGGGTAAATCGAACTATTCTCCTAGAAGTCAGGGAAATATTCTCGAGGCCGGTATAGACCTACTGATCCTTACATTGAAGGCTAAACACAATCAGCGATCAAACAACGCAAGAGATGTATAATAACTTATGCAACGATCAGTATGTCTCTGTGCTCTCTCCACAATCTGTTGTTAATCAAAAAAGCCACGGGCGCTGTGCACTGTGGCTCATGAATAATAAAGTGTGATTGATCTTTTTTAGCAGAGCGGAGGTGCAAGCCAGCAACGCGAAACAGAACTGGCCCCCAGCGGGGCAGTAGTGGCGATCGTCTCGGTTGTGGGGCGCATGAGGATGCCTCCGTGTCTAGATAACTTCAAAAGTTTACCGCGAGTTGCGGGGATGGTCAAGGAAAATCAGGCGACATCACAATCCACTCCCGCCCATCAGGCGGGCGAATCGTCATAAGCTGCGCCGCATCTCCAATTGGAACGCACGAAACCCCAATTTTTCATACAAGCGGCGTGCTGGACTTTGTGCGAGTGCATTAAGCTCGACCGCTTCACAAGCCTGGTCCTTGCCCCATCGCAGAGCAGCTTCCATCAACTTAAGGGCAGCGCCACGCCTGCGGAAGTCTGATTCAACGTAGATGGAATGGATGTGCATCAGGCGTTCTGGTTTAAACACCGGGTGCGGCGAAGAGACGCTCATTTCGATTATTCCGATCACCCGATGTTCAGATTCTTCAGATTCTGCGAGCAGGAGTAAATGCTCAGAATCGTCCAGAGATGAAACTATACGCGCATGAAGCCATTCCGGCGCCTGCGCGCCTTCAGCGACTGGATGACCACCCAATGAATTCATCTCCTTTAACATGGCGAGCAAAAGCTCGCACGCACATTCGATATCCAGGGATTGAATTTCACGAATTCTCATTACTTCTTTCCAGGGAATTATTCTGCTCACGCCTAACGAGAGCGTACTGGCTCAAACCAATTATAAATCCGAAACAGTCCCAATGGAGTCGTCCTCACAGATAAAGGACAAAATAGAGCCGGCTCCAAGGGGTAAAACGAGCCTGGATAGCAACGATCTCAATAATCGGTTAGTGAGAATTCCTTAGAACATGATTCTGATCCAAGGCCCTAATCCAGGACCTTGACCCACGACTGGGACTCAGCTTTGGCACCCAGAACCGAGCCATATAGAGCCTCTGCCGGTGGATCGTATGCGTTTGCAAATGCCCTGGTGCCGCCCATGCTCTTGAGCCTGCGCAGCCCTTCGTACATCACGGCTTTGCCCAGGCCACGCCGCTGGTGCCCCGCGGCCGTACCCACCAGTACACAAACAGCGCTGCGAGTAACATCGTCGAACCAGATTGTGCAGAAGGCGGCGATTTCACCCTCTGATACTGCAGCTACGATATCCAGGTCGCGGCGGTAGAGCGGGGCAGATTGGAGATTAATCAACCAGTCCCATCCTTCATACTGGTCATCTGGTTCGTCAGGATGAAATGCTCTCCAGGATGCCCAGCTCCGGGCAGGGAATTCATCAACATCTCCCATCGAGCGAACGGTGTATCCCGCTGGGAGCGGTGCATCCGGCAAGGGTGCATCCAAATCCCGCCACCAGCGGTGGATAGGCGCTCCACGTTTGGCCCAACCTCGATCCACCAGTATGTCCTGACGTTGAGTATCACTTTCATCCACGAGCAGGTATAGTTTGCGCTGGCCGTCCCTGGTTCTGAGGCAAAAATCCCGCTCGGCGATGGCGACCATCTCTTTCTCCAGTTCTGGTGTTCGTTGACCTGGATGCACGTGTAAAAATGCCTCACCCATATCAAATGGGTGCAGCACGGCCGCAATCTGTCCACCGGCGGTCTCCCAGATGGAGGTGAGTTTTTCAAACGGAGCATCTATCAGAGAATTCCTGATGAAATGCCAGCGCAAGTAATCGAGTCTGGCGACGTGCCAGCTCAGTTCCTGGCGGTCGTTGAGCAGGAAGACATCTCGCAGGAAATTCCGAATGCGCCAGTAGTCATCTTCGTTCTGATACGGTCGTTTTATCAGTTTCATCTTCTGCTTATTCCCTTCATTAGACCACCGGACGATATCGAGCACAGCGGCAGCGCTGTTTTAGTTTCAAGATCCACACGACTTACTGATCCTTGCTTTTAAGGCTAAACCCAATCAGCGATCAAATAACGCAAGAACGTTTAGTAACTTATGCAACGATCAGTAGCTCTTTCACATCACGCCTCTGACCCATGGTTAAGCCAGATATGCGGATTACTACCAGGTTATCCCTCAAATTGATATAAATCCGTCCTCAGCTCTTTGGCTAAGAAATTCGGATGCCGTCTTCTGTCATCAAGTTCTTCAGGTCCAAGTTCTTCGATCACCAGACTCTCGCTATTTCCACCTTCTTCCACGAAGGAGATCACTCTACCCCAGGGACTGATAATGCCCGCCCACCCCGGAAATTTTCTGCCCTTGGGCTCCCATTCGCTCGGCTCCCGCCCTTCAGCGCTGTTGCAAACGACAGTGTAAAAGCCATTGGTCCAGCTGGCTTTAATGATTGACATCCCATGGATCGTTTCCTTCAGGTATTGACTCCGGGGAACGTTGTAGTAGCTGAATGGCATGAGGACGATCTCGGCACCCTTAAAATAAAGTGTGCGTGTCATCTCATCGAAGAAAGAGTCTCTGCACACCGTAACCCCAACCCTGGATTTTCCAACATCGAATACCTCGATCGAATTACCGGCACTCCAGAATGGTTTTTCGTGTTCAGGCACATGGATTTTTCGCTGCTTGCCAATCACGCCTGAACCATTCACCAGCACATGGGTGCAGTAGAACCTGCCGGCTTCTTTTTCGATGATACCGAAGCCAATAACGATCTTCTGTTTGGATGCAATATTGATAATTAATTCCGTTGAAATCCCAGGCACGGTCTCGGCTATTTCATGTGCCACCGGCGCACAAACGTAACCACTCACATTCAGCTCGGGGAACAGGATTAGCTCTGCCCCCTTTTCTTTAGCCAGCATGACCCACTTCTGCATATTGGCGATGCTGGTCTCGTTCTGTCCGATTAGATTTCTGACCGAAGCTGCAGCTACTATGATCTTCTCCAAAACATACTCCTCTCGAATTAATATATCCTGGTTAAAACCATAGGTCCGTACCTAGACAGACCATAAACCAGGCGGCAATCGTGGGGCGCTCTTCCAATGATAGCAATTCTATCCACACTACATCCAACTACGCACTTCACTCATCAGTGCTAACGTATCGATGGCCGAATCCCGGAAAAAAACGTGCGTAGATCGTGATCCGGCATCCTGGCGACAAGTTCTGGATCAGCCGTGGATTCCACGCGCCCCAGTGACTGGCGAGAGAGGGCCTCCAAAACAGGCGAATAAATATATGGCACCTTTGTTTCCGTGTTGAGGATAACATGGTGTGTGGGGAGAGGTCATCCCCTATTTTGGGGAATTGATTGATTAATAGCCTTCTCCCCCGCTTCTATCGGAACAAAAAGCCTGTTCTCTGGCTGCGGAAGCGGGCATATCCAGTGCTCATTATAAGCACACGATGGGTTGAATGCGTAGTTGAAATCTATTACCATGCTCGTCCCCTGCACACCCAGGTCTGCACCTTTTATCGTATCGTACAAGTATCTCCCCCCTCCATAGGTACCCAACCCGCTTGTTTGATCCAAAAACGGCAAGAACAACCCCCCACCATACCCTTCAATCCAATACAGACTCAACGCCACATCCTTTCTTTCTACATCAAAAAAAACCCGCCCGACGCGCGTGTATCGCAGCAACCCATCAGCTCCCAGATCCACCTTGAACTTCTGTCGCTCAACCTTGCGATCAATGAGGCCCACTTTTCGCCACCCGGGATTATAGGGATAGTAATCCAATCCGCCAAACCTGGCACGGTCTTGCTGGGATAAGGGACTATCCGGGTGGTTCTTGAACAGGCTATTCCGCGCCTGGCAAAACGCTTCCCATGCTTGAAGCGCCTCATTGGATGGGGCATTTCGCACAGCAGCATACAGTTCAGCGACTGCCAGCCGCCATTGAACGATTGTAAACGGATTAACCGGAGTAGTCATCATCACCTAAAATTTACATCAGTTCTTTTCCAAAATTAGATCACAAAACAGGCACATCCAGCGATACCCAATAAATTCCAGGATCTTTCTCAACGCAACAGGAGACGATAGTAAATCCATAAAGATAAAAAGGCAAAAAATATGACCACGAATATCCATGCCGTCGATGGACCGCCGGCAACCATACCCAGGACAATTGCCAGGATCGCGCCGCTTGCCCAGAGGATCTTTAAATTGAGCATGGCGCGGTAGACTTCTGCGCTCGCGTTCCTACCCAACAGCGACTCCACCCCGATGGCCACCAGCGCGGCACCTACCAATCTTGTCATGATCGGATCCGTCACAGTCCAGTTCAGCAGCGAAAACAGGAGATTGGGAAAGAAGAGCAATGGCACACCAATCAACATATCAACAACAAAATGAACCACAAACCAGAAACGTAACCTATCGGGAACTTCTGAATGATCTAGTTTCATAGACCTATTCCTTTCAATTATGATTGGACGTTGTGTGTCCGGTGACTGCTGCCCAAAAAACGCTCGCCTTACTTCGCTCTTTTAGAGCTTCAACTGAAAACCGCCTCCACAAATCTCGTTTTCGGTTTGGCAGCCACTCCATCTGCAATACGCACCATCTGCCAATGTTTGTTTGCCTTTTCGGGGGTGGGAGTGTCGATATGGTACTTCCAGAATCGCCAGCAAGATGTAGCAATGGCAGCGTATTCAACAAATAGCTGCAAGTTGTTTATTTCTCCATCTTCCAGCATGCGGACCTGTTGGTAGCCTTTTACCAGGGCGCGTGCCTTATCAAAAACCATCGCTGTGCCCGCCATACACATTCCCACAATTCCCATTCCCAGATCGAACACTTTATAATACTGGCTCGCATCTTCAAAGTCGATGATGGCTCTGAATTCCTTCCCACTGAATATCACATTATCATAAAACAGGTCGCCATGGATCATTCCGCGCGGCAAACCTGGCGGTAGATTTTCTTTAAGATAAGCGATCCGTTCAGCTAACCATGACTCATATTCCAGATTGATGTTGCGACCAAGAACATCCGGATAGACCTGCATCCCGTACACGTGTTCATCAGGCAAAAAATCAGGTGCCGGAACCTGATGCAGCCTGCCCATTGCCTCTCCGACCTGAAACAGCATCGTTTCATCTAAATCACTAAACACGCTTCCGGTAATGTACTCTTTCAGCATCACCGGTTTCTCCTTATAGGTCGTGAATAAATCTCCATCGGATGGACGCACCAGGCGCGTAGTGGGGAACTCATACTGCGCCAATAAGGACAGCAGCTGCCCCAGCATAATTACGCGGGCCAGTGCGCTCTCGCACACCGTCAACACATAGCTGCCCTGCTGGGTGCGCAGCAAGTAGCTGGTATTACCTGCGCCTCCTTCGATAGGCTCGAAACCGACCACGGTCAATGCATAGCGAGCGGCTATTTCCTGGAGGTCACCTTCATTCAACTGAGAATATCGAGCCATTACGATTCTGGGATAATCCCTTCGACTGGACGAGGTATGCTCAACCTGGTGGAGGCTTGAGCCAGTCGTTGCAGCCAGCGATAGGGAAAATTATTATCATCTTTTTCCGTGTACCCTCTTCTATCGTAACATGTTAAACTGCTGCCTTTGACAGGAATTTCTTAATCGAG
>Ga0209013_10000562_pt1 | contig 33556 bp, 24 predicted proteins | sample Cruoilmetagenom2_FD_187291 | JGI IMG/M metagenome (GOLD analysis project Ga0209013, IMG submission 187291) | Oil polluted marine microbial communities from Coal Oil Point, Santa Barbara, California, USA - Sample 2 (SPAdes) (version 2) | ecosystem: Environmental > Aquatic > Marine > Oil seeps ...
TGAAAGGATGCTGTTCTTACCCTGGAAAAACCGGCTATCCACCAGTCCGCCGTTAGATTGCATGAACAGCAAACGTGTGCCGGCCAGCTGGCTGGCGACGGTGTCGATATAGCGCCGCAGGATCGGTGAAAGGTAGGCGTCCACTACCGTTGTATCGCCCCGGCCGACCAGCTTCATAAGTGGACTGACCTCGTGGGAGGTGGACACCTGGATAAAGCCGATCTCCCGCGCGAGCGCGGCAATACGCTGCTCATGTGCGGGATACCGATAGGCGTGCATGAACACAATCGCAGCCGAGCGGATACCCTTCTCCCAGGCAGCCTGTAAATCCGCGCTGGCGCCATCAAGGTCCAGCGGAACAATCTCATTGCCATCTGAACTGTAGCGTCCGTCAATTTCGACGACACGCTCATACAACAGATCCGGCAGCTCGATGTGCCGCGCGAATATTTTTGGCCGGTTTTGATAAGCGATGCGCAGCGCATCACGAAAACCCCGCGTAGTGACCAGCACGGTGCGGTCACCCTTGCGCTCGAGCAGGGCATTCGTCGCTACCGTTGTACCCATCTTGACGGACTCGATCAGCTCTGCGGGGATCGGTACGTCGGTTGCAAGACCAAGCACATCACGCACGCCCTGCAGTGCGGCATCCGGGTAACGTTCGGGGTTTTCCGATAGCAGCTTGTGGGTACTCAGGGCGCCGTCGGGCTGGCGCGCCACCACGTCGGTGAATGTCCCGCCACGATCAATCCAGAATTGCCATTTTCCTTGCCATGTGTTCATCTGAGCTTTCTATCGCTACGGAGCTGCACGGGTTCATGTCCGGAGTGGCATTTTAGCTGTTTATTGTAAGCAACATTGATTTTGTCGATGCCTCTCAGCACAATAGAGGACCATATCGCACGGGTCAGCGAACAAATATCCATGATGTATCACTTTTCCAAGCCGGTGGCAGGCAACAGGTTGAGAGCTTGAGGACAACATGCGAAATATGTTGACTCGCATCCTGTGCCTGGTTGTTGCCGCGCAATTTGTATTTGGCTGTACCGTGTTGCAGCCAACCGGTCCTGTGAGCGATGAGGCTTACCCCCAGGTCCAGCGTGTAGCCAGTGCTGAACTTGCCTTGCGGGAACTGGATGAGATCGACACGCTGTTGAAGCTGGATAACCACAAGCTGGCTGAGCAGATAGCCAGCGGGCTCGAAGCACAGGCGGCGCTTTCCGGAAGTTTCTATTTCCGCAAACTCAAAGTGCGTTTTAACAAGCAGTTCATTGAGTTGGAATCCATGCTGGAAATTACCGATAACACCGGGAATGTCATTTCTGCGTCCATTTACGGCGATGTTTCTCTGGATTTCAATGGCAGGCAACTGGAATGGTTTCCGCACTTCAATCAACTAGAAATCAGCTCAAGTGATTTTGCATTTGAACAGGAAACGTACGTTGAGCCCATTCCGGAATTGAATCAGTTGTTACTGCAACGCCTGAATACAGATATATCAGACGCATTAATACTGCATGACAACAACGTCGTACCGTTGAACGCGGTGCCTTTGGGCAAAATTGAGGTCGGTGCGTCCTTGCCCGGTTTTGCGCATTCCGCCGCAAGTGAGACGCAGCTGCTCAAAGGTTTATTCATGGTGGTTGGCAGCGCCATGCTGATAGAGCCTTCGGTCACATCCATAGCGCTGGATCTTGAATTCACCCCGAATTTATCCTACTGCTCTCCCGACGTTAAGGTATCAAGGGCCGGGTTTGCCAGCAGTATCAAGGATCGCGAGCCGGAAGGCCTGGCCCTCAACATGATCGATGCGGAAGATGTCCGATATTTCTATTCGGAGATTTCCGGGGCAGAGCAACCGCTGACCATCATTCACTACTGGTTCGCGGATGGACAGCCATTCGCAGTCGAAGAGCTGGCGGTAGAACCCAGCGAGCGCTGGAGAACGTGGTCGTCCAATGACGTCACGCGTACAGGCGTCTCCCGCTGGGAAGTGCTGGTGGTGGAGAAAGAATCGGCTTGCATCATTCATTCCCAGTCAATAAGCACGCTTGAGACTGAGGGCATCACCTCGCAAACGGACCAGGCCGGTACAAACCGGACTTTCACGGCGCTGCGTAATGAATTCAACACCAGGACGGCTGGATTTTCCATCACCAAAGACAAGCCAGACGTCGCCCTGATTGAGGTCAGGCGTGCATTTCTGCGCGACGTATTACAGGCTTCGCTGGCCGGATTATATGTTGAAGCAAGTTTTGACCAGGCTACACTGCCGCAACTGCAGTTTTCTGCGATGATGCGGCCATTTGAGATTGCAGAAATCATCTGTGAGCATCGCACTTGCCCGCCTGCGCCATCTTGTGCAGTGTCGCTTACGCAGTGCAAAAGGCTCAGGGACACGCGTGACTGTTCGTCGTGTCTGTTTCGCAACCCGCTGAACAACCGCTGTGTCAGCGAGGCTGCGGACCCCATTTGCGAAGCAGCCCGGAGCCGCCAAAACGCAGAATATGAAGCTGACCGGGCAAGTTGTATTGCCAATGCCGAGGCCGCGAAGCTGGAGTGCGAGCGTTTGAGTGCGCAAGCACTGCGCAGCTGTGAAATTGAATCAGGCTTTAAGCAATCGGCCTGTGAAGCCATTAAAGGCAGTATTGCTTCGCTGCCCAAAGAGAGTCCAATGGCAGCATCTGAGGCACAGGCAATCGTCAAGGGCCGGCTGATTGCCGTTTTCTCCAATATCAATATTGACGGTGATTTCAACCGCCTGAAAATGGATATAGCGTTAAAATCCAACATGAAGCTGGATGGCAAGCTGAAATTCAGCCCTGGCGATTTGCCCCAGGCACTGGTCAGATGCATTGCTGCCTGGAATGCACCCTTCACCAGTCGGGCTGTTACGTCACCAGCAGTCAACAGCATTCTGACCCCCCTTTCAGAGACTGACAATGCCTTTACGGCCAACTGGTCCGGATACATTCTGCCGCTTGAATTATTTCCGTCACCGCTGGAATCTGTATTCGTGGGCAACCCCAATCTACTGGCCAATTGCTCAATTGGGCTGACGGTTAATGATGTTGAACGCGTACTCGCGGGAGACGACGCAGATTTCTTTGCTGGACAACTTGAACTGGAAATACAGCCACAGCCCACTTTGATCTATCTGTCCCCGGCAACGGTGCAATACGGTGAACGCGAATTTCAAGGCAAGGCAAAGATATCTTCTACTCAAGTACGATACGACATTGTTAAAGAATGATTTTTGCCTGGGGGATAAAAACTCACCGCTTCAGTATCCTTACGAAGCGGTGACGATACTCTTTCCGGTAGCGCTCTGGACCTCGTATCGCCAGCTGTTTGCATCCCTGCTAACGGCTGCGGTACCTCCATGGTTCAGTAACCGGCCACCTTTCTACCTTCTTCTGATATCTTCGCCACCCTTGGTAAACTCAGAGTCAGTAGTCCGGTTTTTGCGGGGCCTTTGACATCCTTGTTGGTCAGCACGGGATGGACTGATAAAGAAGATAAAGACCACGACTGCATACTAGCCCGTGCGGCTAAACAGATATTGAAATAAAGATGAACGCAGCTTAAATTTTTGATGAAATAGAATTAAACGTTTTCTTCAAGATTCAGGCGGTAACCCAGGCCACGGACCGTTACGATCATCGAGCCACCGGAAGCACCGTCAATTTTTTTACGCAGCTTGCCGATATAAACATCCACCACGTTGGTCAACGGGTCCATGTTGAGTCCCCAGACATTATTCAGAATGCGCTCACGGCTAAACAAAGTGTCCGGATTGCTCATCAGCAACTCGATGATGGCCAGTTCCTTGGCCGTCATCTTGATCTCCTTTCCATGGACAGAGAATCGCAGTGATTTGCGGTCAAATACCAGTGGGCCGGCTTCGAGTGTCTGTTCCTGGTCGGCAATGGCCGAACTGCGGCGCATGAGTGTATCGATCCGCGCCAGCAGTTCTTCAAACGAAAACGGCTTGGTCATGTAATCGTCTGCACCCATGCGCAAGCCAGCTATCACGTCATCCAGGCTGTCCATGGCTGACAGGATAATCAACGGCGTGTTGATTTGCTTCATGCGCAATTGCTGACACACTTCGAGGCCATGTATCCCGGGCAGCATCAAATCAAGCAGAACCAGGTCAAAATCGCCTTCCATCGCCAGCGACAAGCCGGTTTCACCATCGTTGGCGACGAGGCAGAAGTGGCCCTCGGCACGCAAACCGCGTTGCAGGAAATCAGCTATTCGCGTTTCGTCTTCAACAATCAGAATTCTCATGCCACTGCCTTTAATTTATCTTCCGCAGGCAGCACAACGGTCGCCAATGCACCTTCACCTGGTTTGCCCTCCAGCGCAATACGGCCCTTGTGCGCTTCCACAATCGCCTTGGCAACCGGCAGGCCCAGACCGGTGCCGCGTGCATGCCCCTGAGCCTGTCCGCCACGGTAAAATCTCTGAAAAGCCTGTCTTGCTTCTTCGACAGTCAGCCCGATACCGGAGTCGCGCACGGTCACGGCAATTTCCAGCCCCTGTCTTTTCAGGCGCACCTCCACTTTACCACCCGCGTTGGAATAACGCAGGGCATTATCAATCAGAATGGAAAAAACCTGGCGCAGGCGCCCGTCATCACCCATCACCACTGCAGTTTTGTCTGTCAGTTCCGGCACAATGCTGATCTCCTGCTGTTCAGCCCTGGCATTAAAATCGGCGCACACAGCATTGAGCAGGCTGCCAACAGACAACGGGCGTACTTTCAGGCGTGGCTCACCCGCATCGGCGCGGGCAATAAACAGCAAATCATCGACCAGGCGCGTCGTTTGATCAGCCTGATCTATGATCCGCTCCAGCGTCTCCTGGTACTCAGCCGCGGTTTTGGCCTTGCCCCTCATGGCGATTTCAGCTTCACCACGGATCACGGTCAGCGGTGTACGGAATTCGTGGCTGATATCGGCCAGCAACTTACGCCGGTTTTCATCGACCATGGCCAGCATGTCATTGCTGCTTTTCAGCGCACGGGTACGCTCTTCGACGACGGCTTCAAGCCGGACATTGGAATCGTGCATGACGGACCGGTGATCCGCCAGTTCACGCGCCATGATGTTAAACGCATCTCCCAGGCGGTCAAATTCTTTTTCCTGCAACTCCGGAATCCGGTGGTTCAGATCACCACCGGTAAATGTTTTCGCGCCATGGTAAAGAACGTTGACAGACCGCGTCAGGCTGCGTGAAAAAAGCCAAATGATTAGGGCGGTAAAACCTGCCAGCGCCAGCATGAACAAAGGCAGAGAACCTGTAATATAACGGGCCAGCGAAATGCTCTCGGTGTTGGCTTCACTGACCTCTTCAGCCCTGACCGCCAGGATTTCGCTCATTAATGCATTGAAAATTTCTGTCGTGCCTTCGCTGTTCAGGCGCTCTGATTCTGCGCGGGCATTGTCAGTCTGCTGAGCCTCCAGTGCCACCCTGATGGTCTCCCCGGAACCTATGATTGCTTCAATCAGGCCTTCCAGTTCGTCGAGTACTTCGAGCTCATCGAAATTCTGATCAATGCCATGCAAAGCGCTTTCTTCAGCAAGCGACTGGCGGATACCGCCAATTGCTGTTCTCAAACTGCCGTCAATATCGTGCCACTGGGTCAAATCACTGATCTCGCCTTTATCAATGCTTTCTTCAATCAGGCTGAGTTTTTGTGCTCCCTGCGCGGAAACCGTGCGGTAGGCATTCAGCACGGAATTGGCAATGCTTATGCGTTCAATATCGTATTCAAACCACTGAACACTGTCATAGAAATACCAGGCCAGCGACAGCGTAGTCAGCAGCATTACGCCAAACGCCACGTGCAATTTACGGCTAAATCGCGTCTTTATCGTTGCCATTGCGGGTATCTGACTCCTGGTTCTTTCCAGTTCATGAGCCTAAGGATACCAAACACAATGCAAGGACAATAGATGGAATTAATTTCTGAGATGGTGATAAATGGGGAATACTGTCCTCCGGATATCCATGAAATATGCGGTGAATGACAACACAATTTGGTCTATTCTTAACAGTCCTGCACTGGGTCAAGCATTAATATTATGCAGCGCAATTGCCTGCGGATCGGATTTACATTAACGCTGTTATTCTTACCTGCTCAGCAGGTATTTGGCGTGGATGCACGGCCCGGTTCGGATGTCTTTGAGGAAGTTGTAGTTTTTGCAACTCGAATTCCCACCGACATCACGGACCTTCCATTTGCCGCCGGGCGCGTGGGCAGGGAAGAGATTCAACTTGCACGCCAGCAATTGGGGCTGGATGAAGCTCTCGCCACGATTCCCGGCCTGTTCTTCCAGAACCGATACAATTTTGCCCAGGACCTGCGCATCTCGATACGCGGTTTCGGGGCGCGGGCCAATTTTGGCATTCGGGGCATTCGCATCTTTGCCGACGATATTCCGCTGACCCTGCCGGACGGTCAGGGCAGCGTGGATGCCATTGACCTGGGCTCAGCCGAGCAGATCGAGGTGATTCGCGGGCCTTTCTCAGCGGTCTACGGTGCGGCATCCGGAGGCGTGATCAATATCCACACGGAAGACGGGCCTGAAACTCCGTTCGTTTCCGGGCGGTTGAACCTGGGTTCCTATGGCTACCGGCAGGTCCAGGCCAAGACCGGTGGTGAGAACGGCCCGTGGAACTGGCTGGCCAATGTGTCTTCGACCCGGCTTGATGGCTACCGGGATCATTCCGAATATCGCAGCGATCTGCTGAACGGCAAGTTGCGTTACCAAATCAACGATGGGTCCCGGCTGACCCTGCTCATCAATGCGGTGGACCAGCCGGAGGCACAGGATCCGGGCGGTCTGAACGCACGTGAAGCCGCCGGGGACCGCCGGCAGGCCGCTCCGCGCAACCTGTTGTATAACGCCGGTGAGACACTGGATCAACAGACCCTGGGTCTTACCTGGCACAAAGACGTAAATGAAAAACAGGTGTTGATGCTCAGGACTTACTTCGTATCGCGTGATTTTAACAATCGTTTGCCTTTTGCTGTGAACAGCAACGGACAGGGTGGCAGCGTGGACCTGGACCGGATATTTGCAGGGCTGGGCGGCAACTACCTCTGGACCACCGATTTGGATGGCGATCCGGGTGGAAGGACCAACCAGTTTGTGCTGGGCTTTGATTACGACGCACAGCGGGATCTCCGCCAGCGCTTTGCCAACAATCAGGGCACACTGGGTGACTTGACCACCAACCAGGACGAGGATGTAAGCACTTCAGCGATCTATGCAGAAGATGTCTGGTATATCACCAGAAACCTCGCCTTGACCCTGGGTGCACGTTACGACGATGTGGACTACGAGGTGACGGACCGCACCGGTGGCGGTGGTTCCGGCCAGGCGGATTTTACGCAATTCAGTCCGATGGCGGGCCTGCTCTGGAGCATCAGACCGGGCATGAATCTTTACGGCAATATTTCCCGCGCATTCGACCCGCCCACAAGCACCGAACTGGCTAATCCGGAAGGCCCCACCGGTTTCAACCAGGACCTGGACCCGCAAACGGCCACCAACTACGAACTGGGTATTAAGGGCCTGTTGGTGGCCAGAGCCCGTTATGAGCTGGCCCTGTTCCATATCGATGTCAAGGACGCCATCGTGCCGTTTGAGCTGGCCGGTTCAGGGCAGTCCTTTTTTGAAAATGCCGGGCGATCGACCCATCGCGGTCTGGAGGCTGCAGTTTCGATGGAGTTGTTGAAGGGATTGACGGGTTCGGCCACCTATACCTGGTCGGATTTTACTTTCGACGAGTTCCCGGGTGTGGATGGTGAAGTATTTAGTGGTAACCGAATTCCCGGCATTCCGGAGCATCTGATTAATATCGATCTTGCCTGGTCACATTCTTCCGGGTTTTACGCGGGCTGGGATTTGTTGTATGTCGGAAGTTTCTTTGCGGACAACGCTAATGAAGTTGAGACGGATGACTACCTGGTCTCGAACCTGCGTGCCGGCTATCGCCGGGCGGGTGAGCACTGGGAGATTTCGCCGTTTGTCGGTGTTAACAACCTGTTTGACGAGAAATATATTGGGAATGTGCGCTTGAATGCTTCGTTTGGGCGTTATTATGAGCCCGCGCCGGAGCGAAATGTGTACGTGGGTGTTTTGCTTCGCTATAACTTGTAAGGAGTCCCTTGGGGCCGACAACAGGTTTGTTTTAAAAATCATGTGCAAGCAAGCTTCAGCTGGTCGGCCGCATGCGACCTCTTACATGAACTCTTCTATGAACAGTGCTTTTTCGAGGTGGTGCTCGATCGTGTTGACACCGGGCCCGTCGCGATCGATGACCAGGTAGTCACAAGTCTCATCCAATGAGAGTTGGTAGTGGTGCCATACGCCTTTATTCAGATTTACGCCCTGTTCGCCGTTGGTGAAAAAGCCCTGGATGAAATTGAAAGGCAGCGTTTCGGCTGGCGGCGCGACAATAACCAGGAAAGGTTGACTGTGTAGCGGGATGAACGCCTGGCTGCCCAGTGGGTGGAACTCCATGACTTCGACCCTGAACGGCAGGCTGACCGGGCGGCTGCGGTAGATATGAACCGTGGCTGTGCTTTTTTCATCTCCCACGTCGACCTGGGCCAGTCCGGCGTATTTCCGGGTTTGGCCGTAGTTGATTTCTTCGGGGAAGTGCCCCTCTTTCTGGATCACGTCTCCAAAGGGTGCGAAAGCTTCCTGCGTCAATGGCTTGAGGTTCAGGCGGTATGTTTTCATGTTTAATCGTTAGGGTAAGTCGTTGGTCGGGTTGCCAAATAGCCTCAGGCGGCTGATGCCACCATCGGGATAGATGTCGAATCGCACATGGCTCATGGCAGATGCGCCAGGTAATTCTTCCTCGAATACATGCACCCGGTCTGGCCCCAGTTTCTGTGGCGGTAGAATTTCACTCCAGAGTGGAGAATCGATGGAAATTTCACCGTCTGGCACATCCTTGAACATGGCGCCATGGACAGAGCAACGCGCAGGGTAGTTGCCTTTGAAGAATGCCGTATCCACTACCACACGCCGGATGCGGCCCGGATGTCCGAGTTTCAGGATCACCCAGTCATTGCCAGGGTTGCGCCGGCGCCGGGTTTCCCATCCATCTCCCATGTTGAGGCCGTGGCCCGGGGCGATCAGGTTGGACATGTGGCCGAAGTGCATGTCGTTGCAGGCAAGCGCCCTTCCACCGCGCGACATTGCTGCCAGGTCCACCCACTCGCTGGGTGGAACCAGGCTCCAGTCGTAGTGCGCGACTCCGTAAACCCGCAAGCGGGCAACACCACCATCCGGGTAGATGTTAAGCCGTACGTGTGTCCAGACACGGCTGTCCCCCACCGTCATGTAGTGGTGGGTATCACCTTGCAAGGGACAATTAGGTAACAGTTCAAACCACTCGGTTTGCTCGTCGGGGTCGCTGTCGCAGTGACAGGCCTCCAGTGAGGCTTCCGGTGGGTAGTTGCCGGTGAAGAAACTGGTGTCGATATCCACGCCATGGATGTTGCCCGGGCACAGCCGGATGACACAAAAATCGTGGCCTTCTTCCCGCTTGCGCCGGCTTTCCCAGCCATCCATCCACTTGCCGTGATCGTCGTACTTGTCTGGGATGAAAACAGGTGTTTCGGGCTTGATCAGCCGTTCCATGGGGGCAAAAAAATCATCTGAGGCGGAGATAACCTCAGCACCCAGGCGTGGCTGGGCCAGGTCAATATAGCGGTCGGTGAAATCGGGACTGCTTGACATGGTTTACCCTTTTTCTGCAAAAATGCTGTCGATCCGGAATCGTCCGATCCGAATCACTTGTTCCACAGCGGTCTGAAATTCCATGTCCCTGGTATTCTCCAACCGGGCCCGGAATGACTCCAGGATGTCGTGACGGTTGTATCCTTTCACGGCCATGATAAACGGAAAACCAAATGTATCCCGGTAGGAATCATTCAGATTCTCGAATTCGGAAAATTCTTCGGGGCTGCAGTGGTCCAGGCCCGCGCCACGCTGTTCACGTTGGGATGAATCGGTCAGTTGCTCATCGGCGGCAACCCCTGTGGCCAGTTCCGGATGTGCGCGCAAAAGGGCCAGTTTCTCCTCCCTTCCCGATCGGCGGATTACTTCCCGGAATGGCTGGTGCAATCCGGACGCTGTGTCGTGGCGCCCGGTCAGGCCGGCATCCCAAACTGCCTTGGCAATCCAGGGTGAATGTTCGAAGACATTGCCGAACAGGGCCATAAACTCAGTTTTGTCCAATTGGCTCGGTTGCATGCGGATTCAGGATTCTTCACATGGGGGGTGGTTTTGGTGCCAGTGTTTCGCGATATCAACGCGACGGCACCACCAGACATCATCGAAGGCCCTGGCATAACGGATGAAGCGTTCCAGTGCAGCAAAGCGGCCAGGCCGGCCCGCCAGGCGGCAATGCAGCCCCACCGACATCATGCGTGGGGTCCGCTCACTTTCTGTATAGAGCACATCGAAACTATCCTTCAGGTACTGGTAAAACTGCTCGCCGCTGTTGAAACCCTGGCTGGTGGCAAAGCGCATGTCGTTCACGTCCAGCGTGTAGGGGATGACCAGGTGGGGGCGGCCATATCGCATGTCCCACCAGGGCAGGTCGTCATTGTAGTCATCTGCGTCGTACAGGAAACTACCTTCTTCGATGACCAGCCTGCGTGTATTGGGGCTGGTACGCCCCGTATACCAGCCGACAGGCCGTTCGCCGGTGATATCCTCGATGGCCCTGATGGCTTTATCCATATGAGCCCGTTCCGTGGACTCGTCGACATACTGGTAGTCAATCCAGCGATAGCCGTGGCTGCAGATTTCGTGGCCGGCTCCATGCAGTGCCAGGATGGGTTCCGGATTGCGCTCGACCGCCATACCGATGGCGAAAACCGTCAATGGAACCTGGTGCTGTCGCATCAGGCGTTCCAGCCGCCAGACACCGACACGGCTGCCATATTCGTAGATGGACTCCATGCTCATATGGCGCACACCCTCGCGGGCGTCTGCGCCCACGATTTCCGACAGGAAAGCCTCCGATGCGGCATCGCCATGCAAAATGCAGTTTTCCCCGCCTTCCTCATAATTGAGGACAATCTGCAGGGCCAGGCGTGTACCGCCGGGCCACCGGGGATCGGGAGGATTGGCGCCGTAACCGGTCAGGTCACGGGGGTAATCTTTGCTCATCGACTTGCTATACTCTGGGTCAGAAACAGATACTTTACGTCAGTAGCGGTCTGCAGAGTAGCAGACCCGCCATTCAGCCTCGGGTGATCAATGGGATTTCTTACCACGCATGTACTGGATACCGCCCACGGGCGTCCCGCCGCTGGTGTACGGATCGACTTGTACCGTATCGACGATGGCCGCCACCATCTCCGCGGCGCGACGACCAACAATGATGGCCGCTGCGATCAGCCCTTGCTGCCGGAAAATGAGTTCCGGGCCGGTAAATACGAGTTGATCTTTCACGCGGGGGACTATTTCGCGGCCATCGGGGAAACATTGCCGGAACCGAAATTCCTGGACCAGGTTGTGATCCGTTTCGGCATCGCCGATGAAAGCCAGCATTACCATGTTCCCCTGCTCGTCTCGCCGTTCGGTTACAGTACCTATCGAGGAAGCTGATGTCTGACGGTATCCGGTTTTTGCTCGGTGAGAGTGCGGTCGAGGTCAAGGACTCTGACCCTCAGACCACCGTGCTCAACTGGCTGCGCATCCAGGCGCACAGGACCGGCACCAAGGAAGGATGTGCAGAAGGCGACTGCGGCGCCTGTACCGTGGTGGTTGGGGAACTACAGGGTGATTCCATTCGCTACCGGGCTTTCAATGCCTGTATTTTGTTGCTCGCCACGCTGGACGGCAAGCAGTTGATCACGGTCGAGGATCTGGCGTCGGATGGCTTGCATCCGGTTCAACAGGCCCTGGTTGACCATCATGGCTCACAGTGTGGTTTCTGCACGCCGGGTTTCGTGATGAGTCTGTTAGCAATGGTTCATGAAGACGGGAGGACTGAAGGGTGGAAACCGGGCGGAGCCGGGCGGGCAGCCATTGACGAGGGCCTGGCTGGCAACCTGTGCCGCTGCACGGGTTATACACCCATTGTCCAGGCCGCAGAGCAAGTCCTGGCAGAGCCCGTAGATGACCGGTTCAGCGCGAACCGCAAGCAGACCGTGAGCGCGCTCAGGGCGATTGGGAGAAAACACGGCCTGCAATTGGAATACGAAGGCCGCCGGTTTTACTCGCCACGATCGATTGATGAATTATGCCAATTACTCGTCCGGCACCCGGATGCGGTCCTGCTTGCCGGCGGTACGGATGTTGGGCTCTGGATCACCAAGCAACTGCGGATCATGAGTGCATTGATTTATACCTCCAATGTACCTGAACTCCATCGCCTCGAGATCAATAAAGAGCAATCTTGCCTGGAGATTGGAGCGGCGGTCAGCTATACCGACGCGATGGAGACACTGTGTGCACTCTATCCGGATTTCAGGCCGCTGCTGTCCCGCCTCGGCGCGGTGCAGGTGCGTAATGCCGGTACCATCGGTGGAAACATCGCCAATGGATCGCCCATCGGCGATATGCCTCCGCCCCTGATCGCACTTGGGGCGCGCCTTGTTCTGCGCAGCGCCACCGGTCGACGGGAACTGGATCTGGAGGACTTTTTCATCGGGTACGGCAAGCAGGATCTCATGACCGGTGAATGTGTGGAACAAGTGTTGCTGCCAGTGCCCGACCCGGGGGATCACGCGGACCTGCACTTCCGGGTTTACAAGTTGGCCAAGCGGTTTGACCAGGATATTTCCTCTGTCTGCGCCGCTTTTGCACTGCAGCTGAAAGGTGAAATTGTGCAGTCGATCCGTATCTGTTATGGCGGGATGGCTGGCGTACCGGCCAGGGCTCGTAAAACAGAGAGCGTTCTTCTTGGAGCACGCTGGTCGCAGGAAATCATCGACCACGCGATAGCAGCAATAGCAAAGGACTTCCAGCCGCTGACCGACTGGAGGGCTGGTTGCGAATACCGAATGCTGGCGTCGCAGAACCTGTTGCAACGCTTTTACCTGGAAACCACGACAACTGAGCCCGTCCAGGTGGGCCCTGTGCTAATGGCCCCGGAAGTGGCCCCCAAACAAATAGCCTCGGAACAAGAGGCCGGCGAGGCGGACGGATCGTGAGTTCCAGCGATGTGACCAATGATTATTTAAATCCGGGTGGCGTTGTGCATAAACCCATCGCCCATGACAGTGCAGCACGACACGCGACAGGTGAGGCCGTGTATGTCGATGACATCCGGGAGCCGGCCGGCCTGCTGCATGTATGTTTCGGCACGAGTTCCTGTGCCCACGGCATAATTCAACAGATGGACCTTTCCCGCGTCGAGGCCCTTTCAGGCGTGGTCTCAGTGATCACGGCGCAGGATTTGCCCGGGCGGAACGATATCAGCCCGATGCACACCCTGGACGAAGAGATTCTGTGCAGCGGTGAAATTCACTTCCATGGGCAAGCTTTATTTGCCGTGGCGGCGGATAGCCGCGACATAGCCCGTCGAGCAGTTCATTTGGCGGACATCGAGGTCGAAGAGTTGCCGGCTATCCTGGATTTCGACGAGGCCATGGCGCAAAAAGCCTGGGTCGCAGAACCGCATGAAATGAATCGTGGCGATCCGACTTATGCGATTGAACAATCTGCGCATCGGCTCCAGGGCGAGTTGTGCCTGGGCGGTCAGGACCACTTCTATCTAGAAGGCCAGGCATCCATGGCTGTGCCGCAGGAGGATGGCGACATGCTGATTTATTCCTCCACCCAGCATCCGTCCGAACTCCAGCACCTGGTTGCGCAGGCACTGGACCGGCCCGACAATGCTGTGACCGTGGAGGTGCGCCGAATGGGTGGCGCTTTCGGCGGCAAAGAGACCCAGGCGGCGCAGTGGGCGGTAATCGCAGCCTTGCTCGCGGACCGGACCGGCCGCCCGGCCAAGTTAAGGCTGGATCGCGACGACGACATGATCAGCACCGGAAAGCGTCACCCTTTCCGCATCCGTTATGACGTGGGTTTCGATGAGCAGGGCCTTATCCAGGGCATTGATCTGGAACTCGCGGCGCTGTGCGGCATGTCCGCAGATCTGTCCGCTCCGATCAACGACCGGGCGATGTTTCACTGCGACAACGGCTATTACCTGCCCCATGTCCGCATTCGATCTTACCGTTGCAGGACCAACACCGTTTCCAACACGGCTTTCCGCGGCTTTGGTGGTCCGCAGGGCATGATGGGTATTGAACGGGTCATTGACGTCATTGCTGCGCAGTTGGGCAAAGATCCGCTCGAAGTCCGATTGGCCAATTTATATGGTGGAGAAGGCCGCAATATCACGCCCTATCACATGAAAGTGGAAGACAATGTGCTGCCGGAGCTGATGCAAGACCTGGCGGAATCTTCCGCGTATGCACAACGCCGCGAGCAGATCGTCGCATTCAACCAGCAGAGCACGGTCATCAGTCGTGGCATAGCGCTGACGCCGGTCAAGTTCGGTATTTCATTCACAACTTCTTTCCTGAACCAGGCCGGTGCGCTGGTCCATGTTTACAAGGATGGCAGCATTCATCTCAATCACGGTGGAACGGAAATGGGGCAGGGGCTGTTCATCAAGGTAGCCCAGGTTGTGGCCGATGCGTTTGGCGTCGATCTGGACCGGGTCAAGATCACTGCTACCCATACCGGCAAAGTGCCCAATACCTCGGCGACCGCGGCTTCATCCGGCTCCGACATGAATGGCATGGCTGCTCTGAATGCGGTTGACAAGATCAAAAAACGGCTGGTCCGATTCGCTGTTGAAAAATACGGCGTGGAGCAGGAGGAAGTACATTTCAGTGAGGGGCGGGTCCGGATTGGCGGGCAGAGCAGGACTTTCCCGGAGTTGATCATGGAAGCTTACCTGGGCCGTGTATCCCTCTCCGCCACGGGTTATTACCGCACACCCAAAATTTGGTATGACCGGGAAACCGCGCGTGGCCGGCCTTTCCTGTATTTCGCTTACGGGGCAGCGGTCACGGAAGTGGAAGTCGATACGCTGACCGGGGAAAACCGTATTCGCCGGGTTGACATCCTGCATGATGTGGGCCGCTCATTGAATCCGGCCATCGACCTGGGCCAGATCGAGGGCGGATTCGTGCAGGGCGCCGGCTGGCTGACCACGGAAGAGCTGTGGTGGGATGGATCAGGCGCGCTGAGGACACACGCACCCTCTACCTACAAAATCCCGGTCAGCAGCGACGTACCGGAGCAATTCAATGTCAGTATCTGGGAGCCTGGAAGAAACAGGGAGCCCACCATCCACCGTTCCAAAGCGGTCGGCGAACCGCCGCTGATGCTCGCCATTTCAGTACACAGCGCCATCAACCATGCCATCGCGAGCCTGGCTCCAGGCAGGGCCTTACCCGCGCTGGACGCGCCTGCAACGCCGGAGCGAATCCTGATGTGCATCAGGGATCAGAAACTGTCTGATGAGTGAGGCGCACTGTAAGAGGTCGCTTGCGGCCGGCATTTCAGGCACTTTGTTTTTGCACATTAATTCGCCCGCAAGCAAGCTCTTACAGAACAAATGAACTGGCCAATAAATTGGAACAGGGAATTCAACGGCGTCGTCCGGAAGGAGACCTGCGTGCTGGTTACTTTGTGCCAGATCAGTGGGTCTGCACCGCGTGAGTCGGGCAGCAGGATGATCGTCACTGAAAATAGAATCTCCGGAAGCATTGGCGGGGGCAATCTGGAGTTCAAGGCCAGCGGGAAGGCCCGTGATTTGTTGGCCAGTCAGGCTGCGGGATACCAGGAAAAGGAAGTTTATGGCTTGGGACCGGCCTTGAACCAGTGTTGCGGAGGAGCGGTGACGCTTCTGTACGAAGTGTACGGACCGGGTGCTCCCGACTGGCTGGATGCCTTGCTGGAGGCACAACAAAGCAGTGAGCCTGTTGTGTTGGCATCAAACGTGGATGGGACTGCATCGTGTAAGCAGGTCTTTATCCGTGGAATGACCGCAGATGATTCTATGCCAATCAGGATAGCTGAAACAGCGCAGGTTCTGCTTCAGACGAGGCAGGAAAGTGAGACAAAAGAGTGCATCATTTCCGTTGAATCCGGGGGGCAGACATGGTGGCTGGAGCCCCCGGACGAAGGTGTAAGGCATGTCATGTTGTTCGGAGCCGGCCACGTCGGTCAGGCAGTGGCCAGCACCCTGTCACCCCTGCCATTCTGGGTGACCTGGATTGACAGCAGGGAAGGCTTGTTTCCACCGGGTTTGCCTGATGCATTTGAAACCGTTCACAGCGGTGATCCCGAGACTGAGGTTGCCAGAGCGGAAGCAGGCAGCTTTTTTGTCGTGATGACCCACAGCCATCAAATGGATGAAGATATTTGCCTGCAGGTTCTGCAGCGCGGCGATTTTGCCTGGCTGGGTTTGATCGGCTCCGACACCAAGCGCCGCCGTTTTGTACACCGCCTGGAGCAGCGCGGCATCCAACCAGAACAGCTTGAAAGGCTGGTCTGCCCGATTGGGCTAAGTGGTATTCGTGGAAAGCAGCCTGCTACCATTGCACTCAGCCTGGCTGCCCAGTTGATGATCCTGGGTAAAGACAGTAATTAGGGAGCACGGCTGGTAATTGGCCGCAAAGAACAAAAAGGAAGGCTCATGGATTCACGAAAACAATTGATAAAAGATCTTCCCAAGGCCGAACTGCACATCCATATCGAGGGCAGCCTCGAGCCGGAAATGATGTTTGACCTGGCGCAGCGCAATGGAGTTACCTTGCCTTATGCCGATGTCGAGTCCATCCGCGCAGCTTATGATTTCGATTGCCTGCAGGATTTCCTGGACTTGTACTACCAGGGCATGTCCGTGTTACTGACCAAACAGGATTTTTATGATCTGACCTGGGCTTACCTGCTTCGCTGCCGCGACGATAACGTCGTGCACACGGAGATTTTCTTCGATCCCCAGGGCCATACTTCGCGTGGTGTCGCTTTCGAGACCGTCTTCGAAGGCATCTGGTCAGCGCTCCGGGACGGTGAGCGGCAACTGGGCATCAGCAGTCGCGTGATTATGTGCTTCCTCAGGCACCTGGATCAGGATGATGCATTTGCCACGCTGGAAGAAGCCGGGCCTTTCCTGGACCGGATCGCCGGGGTCGGACTGGATTCCTCGGAAGTCGGGCATCCACCCAGTAAATTTCTCGACGTTTTTGATCGTGCCGGTGAATTAGGACTGAAGCGGGTTGCACACGCCGGAGAGGAAGGGCCACCGGAATATGTCTATGAAGCACTTGACGGGCTTCGGGTAGACCGCATCGATCATGGAAACCGGTCACTGGAAGACCCGGCGCTGGTCGGGCGCCTGGCGGAACTGAAAATGCCGTTAACCGTCTGCCCGCAGTCCAATCTCCGTCTCGCTGTCGTCAGTGACATGAAGGACCACCCGATAAGAACGATGCTTGCAGCCGGCCTGATAGTCACCGTGAACTCGGACGACCCGGCCTACTTCGGTGGCTACATGAATGACAATTTCAACGCCCTGGTGGACGCAGTTGATCTGTCTGCTGATGAAATCATCAAACTGGTTAATAGCAGTTTCAAAGCCTCGTTCCTGGACAAGGAATCAAAGCTGCAGCACCTGGAGGCCGTGCGGCTTTTGGTGGATGGCTAGTGGAAGCTTACCTGCAAGAATGGCTGAGCCTGTTGCTGCGTTGGGCCCATTTCATTACCGGTGTTGCCTGGATCGGTGCTTCGTTCTATTTCAACTGGCTGGAAAACCACCTTGAAAGACAAACTGCCGGGGGTAGTATTGCAGGCGACCTGTGGGCGGTTCACGGGGGAGGGTTCTATTATCTGCAAAAATACCAGGTGGCCCCCGAACGCCTGCCAGTCAGCTTGCACTGGTTCAAGTGGGAGGCCTATTTTACCTGGTTCACGGGATTTGCATTGCTGTGCACACTTTATTACTGGAATGCCGGTGTTTTCATGGTGGACAGCCGGGTCGCGGACTTGTCCAGCCTGCAGGCGGTAAGTATCGGGCTCGCTTCACTGGTGTTTTCATGGCTGTTTTACGATGGTCTCTGTCGCTCCCCGCTGGCCAGGAAACAGGCCCTGACGGCCCTGCTGATCTTCGCCTGGTTCGCCCTGCTCTCCTGGCTGCTGAGCCAATTTCTCAGTGGCCGCGCCGCTTACATCCATGTGGGGGCGGCAATCGGGACCATCATGGTGGCCAACGTATTTTTTGTCATCATTCCATCCCAGAAAGACCTGGTAGAGGCGGTGAATGAGCAGCGGATGCCTGATCCACAAAAGGGTAAAAATGCCCTGGCGCGTTCCCGGCACAATAACTATTTCACCTTGCCGGTGCTGTTTATCATGATCAGCAGTCACTACGCTGGCACGTTTGGCCACCCGTGGAATTGGCTGGTGCTGTTGGTGATTTCCGTCGTTGGGGTGGGGATTCGTCATTGGTTCAATATCCGGCACCTCGAAAAACACAACAGACTGGTGTTGCCGTTTTCCCTGCTGTTGCTGGCCGCGCTGATTTTTGCTTTGCGGCCCGAACCAAAACTGGATCTTGTCGATAAGAATGCTTTCCCGTCGACGGCCGATATCTTCCCGGTTATTCAGGCCCGTTGCGTTACTTGTCATGCGACCAGGCCGGATCACCCGGGGTTCGCAGCGGCGCCGGTGGGTATATTGCTGGACCGTGAGGAAGCAGTTGATTTGCAGGCATTGATTATTTTTAACGCGGTGATCGTTACCCGGTCTATGCCGCTGGCAAATGCCACGCAAATGAGTGATGAAGAACGGGATTTGATTGGCCGGTGGTATGCTGGCCGGATGCGCAACAAGAATTGAAGGATGCTGATTTCAATGAGTAAAACAAAGAGTCAACACTGGTCAATGGCTGATATATCAAGCAAGGCCGTAAGCCGTCGGGTAGCCATTGCAGCTGGGAAGATTCGCCTGGGCGAGCAGGCATTTTCTCTGTTGGTGGAAGGAAAGTTACCGAAAGGGGATCCACTGGCAATGGCGGAAATTGCCGGTATTCAGGCGGCAAAACAGACACCGTCCCTGATCCCGCTGTGCCACCCGATATCGCTTAACCGGGTAATGCTCCACTCGTTTCCACGGCCTGACGATTATTCAGTAGAACTGTTTTGTGTGGCCGAAATTGCGGAGAAAACAGGTGTGGAGATGGAAGCGCTTACAGGCCTGTCGGTCGCCCTGTTGACCATCTGGGATCTGACCAAGCCGGTCAACCCAGCGCTGGAAATCAGCAATACACGCCTGTTGTTTAAATCGGGTGGAAAGCGTGGTACCTGGATACATCCTGATGGCATGCCGGCCGAAGCGGAAGCAATCGTCAGAAAGATTATGGGGGAGTTGTAAGAGGTCGCTTGCGGCCGAATTCATGAGCTCGCTTTTTGGCGAATTTCCAGAGTCTGTCGGCCGCAAGCGACCTCTTACGGTAATGAAGTCGGCTGCAAGCGATCTCTTACAGCCCACAGTGTTTGCAGTTTACCCATTCGGCTTTGCCATTATCGTAGTGTTCTTTTTTCCAGATCGGCAGCCTGGCCTTGGTTTCGTCGATGATGTAACGGCAGGCCTGGAAGGCCGCATCCCGGTGTGGTGAAGAGGCCCCCACAACGACCGCTACGTCGGATAATTCCAATAATCCGTTACGGTGTATGCCACAAGCATTACTCACCCCAAAACGCTCAATGGCTTCATCGATGATGCGCTGGCCTTCTTTCACCGCCAGCGGTTCGTAGACTTCGTATTCCAGACGCAGCACGCGCTGCCCCTCGTTGTGGTTACGCACCCAGCCATCGAACTGGACATAGGCGCCGCAGGCCGGATCCAGCAATTGTTTCCTGAAAGCGTCCGGGTCAATGGCTTGAGATGTGATCTCGAAGCGGTTCATCCGCCTGCCACCGGTGGGAAAAAAAGTACTTCGTCACCCTCGCTCAGGGCAGCGTTCCAGTCTGACATTTCATCATTGATGGCAACCAGGGCAGCGGAATAAGATTGCAGTCCTTCATGCCTTGCAGAGCATTCAGCAAACAGTTCAGCGGGGGTGCCCGCGCCGGTATTGACCGTTTCAGACCCGATTCCGGTTTCTTCCCGGTATGCCGCAAAATACCTGACATTGATAGTTTTCAATTCATCCACCCATTCGGTACATTTCAACCTTTTTTTGGTCGTGTCCGGGTTGCCCTCGTTCTTCACTGTAGCGATCGTCCCGGCGCTCCCAGTCAGACCTGATCCGTTTGCGGAGTTCAGCAGGGTCTTCGTTATGCCGGATCAGCGGCATCAGGTTGGTACCCTTGTTGGAGAACAGGCAGGTATAAAAAATTCCGTCAGCCGTGACCCGGGCGCGAGTGCAGCCGCCACAAAAGGGACTGGAAATGGAACTGATCAAGCCAATTTCACCCTGGCCGTCCACGTATTCGTAGCGTTGGGCTGTCTCGGCTGTGGTTCGCCTTTGCACCGGCCTGATCGGCCATTGCGCATTGATTTTTTCGATCCATTCAGCCGACGGCACAACTTCAGAAACGTCCCAGTGATTGCAGTTGCCCACATCCATGTATTCGATCAGGCGGACGCTGTGACCGCTGCCGCGGAAATGGGCCAGCAGGTCCATGATCGTATGATCATTTATGCCGCGCTGTACCACGGTGTTGATCTTGATGCGCCTGAAACCGGCTGATTCTGCTGCCGAGATGCCGTCCAGAATTTGGGAGAGCCGGGCCTTGCCGCCACTCATCCGGTCGAGTACGGCTTCGTCCATGGTATCCAGGCTGACCGTGATGCGGTCAAGTCCCGCTTCAGCCAGGTCATCGGCCAGGCGGGGCAACATGACGCCGTTGGTCGTCAGCGCGATGTCTTTTAGCTCGGGAATGGCTGCCAGCATTTGAATCAGTGCGGGCAGTCCGGGCCGGAGCAGGGGTTCACCGCCGGTGATGCGCAACTTGCGCACGCCGAGCCCGGCAAAAACAGACACCAGGTCGACAATCTCGTGATCGGTCAACAGCTTCACCAGGGGCAGAAAAACGCCCCGCCCCTGCAGCGAGTCTTCCGGCATGCAATAGGTGCAACGGAAATTGCAGCGGTCGATGACGGACATGCGCAACTCGCATAATGGGCGCCGCAGGCGATCCTGAAGTGGCGTAGGTTTTATGATTTTTACTGGTATCTGCATATTCCTATTGACCGAAAGTCATCCCGTACCATTTCAATAACAAACGTGCCGCAACGTAAAACACCAGGGCTGCGGTCAGGCCTTTGATCCACCTTTCCGGCAGGTGTTTTGAGCCCAGGCGGCTGCCGAATTGTCCGCCGGCCACCACCACCAGGAACAGCGGCCAGGAGTTAACCAACTGTTCTCCTGCCCATTGTTGCGAAGGCTCACTCGCTGCCTGCTTCATCAATTGTCCGCTCAAACCGGCAATTGAGTTGAACAGTATAAACGCACTGCAAGCAGCCGCAATCTTGTATGCACTTGCCCATCGGGTCACGTGTAACAGGGGCGAGAGAAAAATGCCCCCTCCAATACCCACCATACCAGAGAGCAAGCCAATGGCTGCGCCTGACGGAAGCCCGACCAGCCAGGGGTTTACAAGTTGTTGCCGATGATTGTTATCCGCCCGCGCCCGGCCGGCAAGCATTTGCACAGCCGTTAACAGCAGGGTAAAACCCAACAGGCCCACGAACCATTGCTGGGAGACCGGGAAGCGTCCTCCCAGCCAGGCCATGGGAACCGACAGGGCGACAAATGGCAGAATTTCCCGGAAGTTGAAATGACCCTCGCGCCAGAACCAGTAGACGCCACCCGATACCACCAGGATATTGCAGATGAGGGCTATGGATGGAATCAGGCGGTAATCGACGTCTGCAAGAACAAGCAGGGCGTTGTAGGTGGAACCGCCGCCGAATCCCACCATGGAATAAGCCAGGGCCGTTATAAAAAACGCCAGTGTCAGCAGTGCTGAGATCAATTTTTAGCCTACCCCTGGAGCTGGGCTTTCTTGAGGGCTTGGTGATGTTCCAGTGTCCGGCGGTACATCTGGACCACCTTGTCAACACCCGATGATTCCATGGCTCCATTATTGCCTGCAGCTACATAGGTTGCATAGATGCAGGAGGCAGTCATCAGAGAACCCGAGACCATGGAAATATCGATGTCTTCTTTCTTCAGCTCATTGGCAAGTTCGATGAACTTGTTCGTACAGTACATGTGCTTTTCCTGATCGTTCACAACCGTGCTCCGTAAAAATAGTGAAAGCTGCATATTGTAATAGGTTTTGGGGCCCATATTGCATGAATTGCAGTAATTTTCGGCGATTAGAAGTGTAGCTTGGGGAGGTACAGGCAGCCGATACCTCTGGCAGGCGAACTCATGTTATTTAGGGTGCCAGGGTGCCTGTGTCCGTTCGGAAGCTCAGTCTTCGCAGCTCAAACCATCCAGGATCGTCAGGCGTGAGAGGTTCAGGCTGCCGGCGGGGAAGCCTTCCTCAGTGGATGAGAAGCTGGCATTTCCGTTCTCGCAGTCGATGTTGAGTTCAAGGGAACCCCAGGGCTTGAGTTCAACTTTCGCGGGGTCGAAACCGGGACCGAATATTCCGCCACGCGTAGTGAACATCTCCTCGAACAGCAGCCTGCCATTATTGATTTCTCCGGTGCCGAAAAACCAGCGGCGGTTTCCCAGGGAATCGAAGCTGAACCAATAGACTAGTACGCGGCTATCGATCAGCACCTCCAGAATGTAGCCTTCCCCGGAATGTGCAGGATCGTACCAGGAACCGCTCAAGCGGCCTTCAGGGACCTCCGGAGGCAGCGATTGATTGCCGCAGTCGATGCCCATTACACGGGACAGGCGCTGCAGGTTCACGCGTCCGTGGCCCCGGTCGTTTCCGTCCTTGTCAATGAGCCAGTCCATTGCGCCGGTATCGCATCCCGAGAAGATGAAACTGGCTGATCCCACAATGGTTCGTGTCACCATTTCGGGGTCGAAGTCGGGCCCGAATATTCCGCCCGATGCCTGGATTAGTTCGGGAAACAGAATGCGGTTGCCCCTGATATTTCCCACCGCTATGTACCAGTCCTGCTCACCCTCGTTGTCATAGGTAAACCAGTACATCACTGCACGATCTTTGGCGAGGATTTCCAGCATGAATCCTTCACCGTCGCGGGATGGGTCGAACCAGGCTGAAGATGTTCCCGCCTCGATAACAAAGGGGTCACCCTCTTGATCTGATGTAACCTGGATCCGGATGCTTGTATCTGCGCCGCCCCGGTCGGTAAAATCATTACCGTCGCTGTCCTCGTAGCCCGCCCAGCCGCCATCTTCCCAGTGCGCAACTGTTGACGGGTCGGCATCGGTCCGGTTCCTGGTCATGTCGAAGGTGCTGATCTCCAACGTGGTCATCGCCGTGCCGTTAATCAAGTCGTTGTTGTCACCCGCGGGGTAGCGGAAATTAGCCGACAATGCGTCATCCCGGTAATGCAGGTAGCCGTCCGGCGCATTTCCAGGCATTTGTAGCCATTGTGCCTGGTCCAGGATTGCGGTCAGTTCCGTGCCGTCTATGGTAGTTTTTGCGTCCACGTCAAGTGTACTTGGCGGCTGGCCCGGAAGCACTGCGATTTCGCCTTCATCACGCCAGCGCATAGGCTTGTCGAAGGCCAGCCACACGCTGTAGTCGCGTTCCAGTTGCAGTGGCTGAGTCTGGAAAGTGTAAAGTTCCCGGCTCGCGTCACCGGTCACGTCCCACTCAGCTTCGAAGACCGCTGCACCTGTTTGCTGGTCGGTGAAGCGTACGGCGGTAATCGAGGGCGGGCCAGCCTGCTGGTAATAAGCCACGGCAAAAGTCAGCGCCAGTTCGGTGCGCACACGCTCGACTTCAGATTCCGGCAGGATGAAACCATCGTGTACGTTGCGGCCCAGGCCACCGTAATCCACACCGCTATTGGAAGGCTCGATTTCGAGTGTCCAGGACGGTACCTCGTAGCCGTAAGTGAAAAGTTCATCGGTCAGGCCGATGCCTTGATTTCGGGGTACATTCTGCGCGGAGCTGAATCCGTAGAATTTACCGGCGTCGAAGGCACGGTGATGATTCGAAAACGTGGTCAACAGTTTTTGCGTTAGCCTGGCCAGGCGGTCATTACCGTTATGGCCCCAGAAATGCACCTGGGAGAAAGAGTGCATGTCGGTATACATGCTGAGTTTGTCAGCCGGACCCAGCTCGACAGCGGTTACCAGTGCCTGCGTTTCCGGTTCGGAATGGGGTGACGCTCCATGGTGAACAATACTGTTTGGATCGTCCGAAGAACGGTTGGGATTGGTATTCCAGAAAGGAGGATTGTTCCGGTTCAGGTCCACACCCAGTAGGTGGTCTCCCTGTGTCGCCAAATTTTCATCCACCCCCAGCATGTTCTTGCGCCGCATGCGGCCATCCCGGGGAGAATCCGCGGGGTCATCCGGATCGGTGCCCAACCAGTTCCTGTTGGGAAATCTCTGGGTTTGCAGGAAACCATCAATGTTGAGAATGGGGATCACAATGATATTGGCGTTATCCCGCAGGTAGCTGATCAGGTGATGGTCGTCTTCGGCCAGTGTCAGGAGTTCGATGATGCCAGTGGATACTTCCGGGGATTGCCATTCGCGGGCATGAATTCCACCATTGGTCAACATGGCCTGTTCCGGCACACCATAAACAGTATCAATATCAGTATCGCCGAGTTGATAGGCCCAGATGGTGCGCCCGGTCCGGGTTTCGCCGATCTGAATTGCGTGGGCCCATGGTGTCGTGTTCGCAAGGTCCTGGTGGCGTGTATGCAGGCCACTGTATGTACGGAATCCGTCGAAAGGCAAAGGTGTATCAACGGGGATCGGTACTGGGTAACCCAGGGCGATCTTTGTAGTGTCGCTGACTGGTGCATCTTCCACCCACTCGACAACCCGGGCGGCCTGGGCAGCGAGGTTGTTGAAACCCGTGAACGAAAGCAGGAGCAAGAGCGTGAGGAATGCGTAGGCGGGCGTTTTCATCGGCCTGTTTTCCTGCCTTGATGACCAGCACCGATTGCCAGCGATGCACGCTGAGAGGCGAGGCCTTCCTTGCCGGCCGCTATCGTGTTCAAGCGCGCATGAATCGCCGGTTCTGTGCTCGAACCAAGTACCAGTGCAGCTGACGAGCCCAGGTCGCGGCTCTCCAGAATTTCGAACATCTTCTCGCGCACTGCCAGGTCATCCAGCAAAGAAGGCGCCAGTTGTGCGATAGCCAGACCTGCCTTTGTGTTTGGACCGTGGCGGATGACATGGAACAGTAAAACTCTGTTCTCATTGGCATTCAGGCTCTTTGATGCTGCTTTCAGAATGTGGTGCAGATCCGGTCCGCTTCCCAGGTCCAGTGTATGCTGCAGTAGGTTGCGGTCGCCGAGAATCAATGCGGATTTTCCAGCGACGGCGGTCAGGCCGGGTTGACCGGCCAGGCGCTCAATGGCTGACCGGGCCAGGGCGTCCAATTGCTGGCCCGAAGCAAAATCCAGGGCACCGATGAATCCCCTGCGCTCTGCCGGGCCTGCTTCGAGGTAAGCATTGATCCAGAGAGCAGGATCATTCTGAAATAATATTTCCGCTCTGCTTCTACCCTGCTGACGGGCCCATGAGTTCCGGGCACCTGCAGCCGCTACGCTGATATTGAACAGGGGAACGCCGACGCTGTCTCTATCATCATGTGCAACCAGCGTTCGGTGCTCGTAGGTGGACAAGTAATCGAGCACCTCTGGACTGACTGTATTCATGTCCATATCAGACAGGCCAATGGCAAACGACCAGATGATGTATTCCCTGGCTGGAACGGGCCAGTCATTGTTCTGTTCTACGGCGATAAGTGCATCCAGGACTTGCCCTTTGTCACCGGTACGCGCTGACTGGTACAAGGTTTTCAGTACGCTGTCCGAATCGATTGATTGCGCGGTTTCGACGGCTAATGCGCGACCCCAATTGGGTTCTGGGAAAGCCGCCTGGCCATAAACCGCTTGCCAGGGCAACAGGCTTGTAAACAGGAGCAGAGTGATACGGAGTGCAGCTTTCACAGGAGGAGCAAGGTTCCTGATCTGAATGTTTGGGAGAGCCTTTATTATAAGACAATTAGTTTCTTTTTATAACATCCTAGCGTTCGATTACGTAGCTGATGTCAATGCCGGATGTACGCTCTCCGGAAGTCACCTTGACCCCCCATCTTCTGCCCAGGTCGTAGCGCAGGCTGATAACGTTTTCATCTTCGAAAACGCCAATACCGTAACTGAGAAATAAACGGGGTGCGATGTAAGTTCCGATGTCCACGGCGCCCACACCTTGTTCCATATTGAAGTCGCTACCGGTGATCAGCAGTGTCTGCGCCCTTTCCCGGGTGGTCATCGGGTCAGTGTACGGTTCCACGACCATTCTTTTCAGGGTTCCGTTGACCAATACCCCTGCCCGGCGGATTTCAGAGTTGCCGTAAATCTGGCGCACAGCGCGGATATCCAGGTGTGGGTTGTCGGCTGGGATGTCTGGAAAGCTGATGGATCCCTCGGTAATGCTAAGCCGTTGGCCGAAGGCGCTTATCTCACCCACGATGCCGTAGCGCCCCGTTGCAATGGGCACCAGTTGGTCTTGCCAGGAAAAAATGGCGCTGCCGTCCAATTGCGCCACGGCCAGGCCAAGATCCAGCTCAATTTCGTCACCGAGTGCGATTTCCAGGTCACCGTGGATGGCCAGTTCCTGTTCCGGTTTCTCCTCTTTATCCGATCCTGGGATTTCCCCTGCTACTATGACCAGGTCCGCGCTTTCCGAACTGGTGCTGGCGGGTATGGTTTTGGGTGCAATCCGGGCGCGTGGAATCAGGATCCTGCCATTGATTTCGATGGCGCCGTCATCCCAGCCCAATTTAATATCAGGTTCGGCAAGCAGCAAAAGTTCTGGAGAGTCGAACAGGGTCAGCTGCTCGCCTGTGAGAGTCATTTCCAACCGGGGTGAAAGGGCATCGGACAGATCAATATCGGCCTGTAGTTCACCGCTACCCTCCTGCGCTTTGAAACTACCGGACAAACGGGATTGACCGCCACCGAGCAGGCTGCCCGCCAACTGGATATCATGCAGCTTCAGCCCGCTCGCATCATGTTGAATCAGTCCATCAGCGATGGATATATATCCACTCAAGACAGGGCGGAGCGCATCCCCGGACGCATCCAGCTGGGCATCGAATTTTCCCGCTACCCGGTCAAAGAAAGGAAGCAGCGGTGAAAATTCTCCGAGGTCATGCAGAGTAATTACGGCATGGCTATCGATCTGGGTGTTTTCGCCAGCGGAGATATCCGGCAACTGGAATTCAACGTCGATTTCACCGTTTCCGGGCAATGGAAGATCCAAAGCGCCCGTCACCAGCTTGCCCCGGTCAAGATTGAAACCGACAACACCCGCACCGGTTTCCAGAGAAAATCCGGATTCCGATATGTTACCGATTACACCGGGTGATATATCAATCCGGGCCTGGCTGGAGGGCAGCTTGCTGGAGGCTCCGGTCAAGCTGAATTCACCGTTGAGTCGCTGGGTAAACGTCAGGCCATTATCAAGAAATTCCTCCACGATATTGAGCGGGAATTGGTGCATGACTGCGCTGGCTGAGTAGGGGCCATTTTCCTGCCATTGAGTGTTCAGGCAAATTCTTTGAGCCTGCCCGGTCTCGATACAAGCACCTTCAAGCGCGGCGCTATTCGCGGAAAGTTGTAATGGCGCCGGTTTTTCGAGTCGCAGGGCGAGCTGACCGCCATTGCCAAGCGTGATGGACTCAATGTGGCCGTTCCAGACAGCCTCGGTCCAGCCCGCTTCGATCGTGTGCTGCCAGTCAATCAGTGCACCGTTCATATGAGTGGAGAACCCGACTCCGGAATAAGAGGCGGCCAGGCTGGCTGACTGCTTTGCATGGTCAACGAAAAGATCCAGCCTGATTTCGTCCACTGACCTGCCGTTTACCTCGATTCGGCTGGCTTCGAGCAGCAAGCCGGCAATACTGTCTGTGGACAGTCTGGAGCTGTCGTGAACACTGAGTTCCTGAACCAAAATGCCGTTCCAGCCCAGTTGTTCAGCATCCAGGTTTAGCCGCAGGCGTGGTTTGCCCGGTAGCAGGGAAGCCTGTCCTTTCGCTTGCACAGAGCCGGAGCCCGACGAAAGGAAGTGTCCAAGATCATCGATATTCAGGGAAAAAGCCAGCCCTTCAGAGGCAAACAACTCGCCCTGTAAATCCAGCCTGGAGTTTCCTGACGCCAGTCGAATATCTGCATCCAGTTGTTGCTCGCCTTGCCAGTGAAGTTGACCCGAAGCAGTCAGTGGACGCTCACGAATCTCACCGTCCAGTTGCAGGATATCCAGCTTGAGCCGGAAGGGTTCCAGGCTGCCATCCGCCTTCAGCTCAGTGCTGATGGAACCGGGCCAGTCAGGCAGCAGGATGCCCGTTTCGATCCCCTTGGCGTTCAGCCTGGCTGACCAGTTTGTCCCTCCTGTCCAGGCAAATTCAATGTTGCCGGTCAGGTCGCCACCGAACACCTGGCCATCCACGATGTTCACAACAGCCGACTCGCGGGTTCCATTTGCGTCCAGACGCAGCTGTCCGGGAGAAAAGCCTGCAGTCTTTATCGTGGTGTCGCCTCTGAGGACCCAGTCATCAGGCGAACCGGACAGGTGCATTTCACCCGCCTGGCTGAAAAATTCAGGCTCTTCTCCGGCAATCGGCCAGCCGACGTCGCTCCAGGCAAGGTCAGCTTCCAGCACTCCCTGGTCCAGGTCGATGGTGGCCGTGGCATCCACGCGCGTAGACGTATCTGATAACAGGAATTGCATCTCCGGTAATTCCAGAACGTCATTGCCAAGGGCAAGTTCGAATCGGCCTTGCAGGTGATGTTCCTCCGGCCAGTCAGGCAGCAAGGTGGACGGGTCGAAGCGGTCAAGCTGAGCACTGAGCCTGACGGTGTCTTCATCCTGCCATTGAATATCCCCTTCGGCTGCAAGCTCCAGTTGCCGGCTGGCCAGGTGAAGCGCGGTGATCACCATGCTGGTTTCGTCGCCATTGCCAATTAAATCCAGCTTGACTGGATCCATGCCGGGGATGTGCAGAACTGAACTTGTTTCAAGTTTGTAGTCACCGATCCGGCCCTGGCTGTTGAGACCAAGAGATTCGATTAAAAATTCCTCACCCTGTTGACTCTCATCGGGCGCCAGCGGCCAGGGCAATTCAGTGGATTTTAGCGACAGATCCCAAGTAGGCTCACCAAGTAATTCGTGTAATTCGCCGCTGATGTTCAGTTCCGGGGTCGCAGTGGTGATATTTATTTGCAAGCTCTTTCCCAGTTCACCACGGAAAATGGCCTGGACATCAATGTTATCCAGGTCGCCAATGGTTTCCCCATCCAGCGCCAGGCTCGCCTTGCTGTCCAGGGAAACAGGGAAGGGCGCTGACAACCCAAGGCTGCCGTTCAGTTCGATCCTTGACTGGTCTGATTCCAGTGCCAGGTGGCCTATGTCCAGGACATCATGAAGCTGCAATGCAGATGAAATGTGTTCCGCTGAGAATACAGGGGCGCCCGAAGGGCTGAAGTATTCGATGCTGCTCAACTCCAGCCGGGACAGAATGACCGGAATTGGAAGCGCCAGCGATGCCAGGGTTTCCCCCAAATCCGTTGTTTCCGTCGTTTGAGTGATTACTGCCGGAGGGATTCCTTGCCGAATTTTCAGGGTAGAAACTTCAAGAAAATGTATTTGAACGAGCAGCGGAAAAAACTTCGGCCCTACGGCGAGGCGGACCTTATCCAATGTGACGGCCATGTTCACATCACGAAAATCAATCGTGTCGATTTCCAGACCTGAGCTGAGCGTTCCGGAAATTTCCCCGAATTCCAGCGAATCGTTCAACCGGCCTTCGACTAAGGACAACAGCTGCCGGGCGCCGGCGGTGGTGTGTAAAATTCCATAAACGCCGCCCAGTATCAGGCTGGCTATAACCACCATGGAGATCAGAAAGGCTTTTATCCAGCGACGTTTCATAACAGGGAAGTTCCGATGGTGAAATGGATTTTCCAGGGTTTATCCGGGTGATCTATGCCTTGTGCTATATCCACGCGAATGGGGCCCGCGATGCTGTACCAGCGGATACCCACGCCAGCACCCTTTTTCAGATCTATGTTGCCCCAGTCATTGAAAGCGTTGCCCACGTCAAGGAAAGCGGCAAGCGACCAGTTGGGGCGAAACATGTATTCCACTTCCGCGCTGGCCGTGATGATGTTGTTGGAACCGATGCCGTTGCTGCTCAGGCTCTCAAAATCATACCCCCGGACACTGGTGCTGCCACCCGCCTTGAAGCGGTAGAGACTGGGGAGTTCCGTCAAAGAGATTTCAATCGAGCGGTCTTCAATTTCAACAAGAATATCCTCGACCTTTGCATTTGAGTAGCCCGCTTCTCCGCGCAAATGAAATTTCCAGCGTTTGCCCCTGATGAAGTTCCAGCGGCTTGAAAAATAGACCTGGCTGAAGTCGGCATCCGAACCCCATGCCTCATTTGATGTGAAAGCCGAGGCGCGATGGCGCTGTCCGACCATCTCGAAACCGTTTCCTCTGATGTCCGGCAAATCGTAGTTGATCCCGATCATGAGGTATTGATCCGTCCTGGCGAGGGGTATTTCACCTGTGTCCGGGGCCAGCAGGCGGACCAGTTCCGGCGGGTCGATGGGATTAACGCTAAAGTCGACGGATTCCCTGAGGTACTCGGTATAGATGGTTTCGAACAACTGCATGTATCCGCTGTTGCGGTTGCGGACCTTCAGGCGGCCCAGGCGCAGTGAGTAATCGTTGATATTTCCATTTGCGAGCTTGATCAGGTTCTCGTCAAAGTCGTTTTCCCTGACTTTGAGATCTTCATTTTCCTTTTTTATCAATAAATCAGCTACCCAGAACTGCTTGGCCTTAACCCGGCGTGGAATACGGTAATTTCCGCGGACAAACAACTCCTTGTTGTGTTCCTGCCAGCCTGTTGCAAGGGTCAAATTGTCGCCATTTCTTGATATCAGGTGCCGGTTCCAGCTGAACTGCAACCTGGGCCCGGTGTCACTCCCAACTCCAATGGCGCCCTGGTAGGTATTCAGTTTACGTGGTTTCATTCTGACATCGAGATTGACACGTGGGGGTGATTCCTCCAACTGCCTGTCTTCCACGATTTTAATGCTACTGAAATATCCGGTTCGCCAAATGTCGATGCGGAATCTTTCCAGCAACCATGCATTGTATGGATCTCCGGTTTTAAAACGCGGCAGGTTTTCGAGAACGCGGGGTTTGACCATGTCCTGCTGGAAACTCACTTCGCCCATTACGGCTTGCGCACCCGTCTCCAGGATCAAGGTCAATACAGCTTCATTATGTTCCAGGTCTACTGCCAGTTCGTGCTGCGTAAATGCCGCCAGCAGGTAGCCGTAGTCATTGCTTATATCCAGTGCCCTCTGCTTTTGTTTTTCCCACTGGGGCTGGATCAGCCTTTTCCCAACCGCCAGAGGCCATTCTGCCTGCCACTTCCGTAATTCTTCGAGCTTTGAGCCATCTCCCCGCAGCTCAAGATTCAGCTCTCTGATGACCAGTGGCGGGCCGGGCGTGATATGAAGTTCGAGGATCCATTCACCGTCTGCGGTTTTGCTGACCTCGCTGTTGACCGTCGGGTGATAGTAGCCGTAAGGCCGTAACGCTTCCATGGCCCGTTGCTCTGACTTGTAGCGCAAGTTTTCGAGATATCTTTTGGAAAACCTGGAGCTGCGGGTGAGCTGGAAGGGTTGCACGCGATTACGGACATTGCTGAGTTCGGGCTCCTCAACCCCGTTTATCACGAATTCCAGTTCATCGGCGTGCAGGTGGCCCGGTATCATCAACAACAGGATGAGCAAAGAAATGAAGATTAAATGAAAAGTTGAGCGCACGATAAAATCTTGCTTCAGGCAAGCGTGCATATTGCATGAGTTTCGCCAGGCAATATGCTGGCTGCTTGTTCGTCATGACACACTGGTTCTGCCCCTTCGTCATGCATTGATTTATACTGCCTCGCTGGTCAAGAATTTACATCGAATAAACTAAGGTATCACAAGGAAAAGACCATGTCGGATTGCATTACAGCTTTTGAATATGAAGGCGGTATCGTCGCGCTGGACAGCGGCATGGTCCGACCTTTGATGGCGGCCTGCTACCTGCTGGAAACGGATGATGCCCTGGCCCTGATCGAAGTGGGAAGCAACGCCAGTGTTGAGCGGATCCTGAAGGTTATCGAGAGTCGCGGCAGAAGCCCCGACGAGGTGAGCCATGTAATTGTCACGCATGTTCATTTAGACCACGCGGGTGGTGCGGGGGATTTGATGGCTCGACTGCCGAATGCACAGTTCGTGGTACATCCCTACGGGGCACGCCATATGATCGACCCATCCAGGCTTGAAGCCAGTGCTCGCGCGGTCTATGGCAATGAGGCGTTCGATGCGATGTACGGCACTCTCACTCCCGTACCAGCCGAACGCGTGATGATGATGGAAGACGGTGACAGCCTGCTTGTCGGTAGACGGCCCTTGTCGTTCATGGATTCACCCGGCCACGCCAGGCACCATTTTTGTATTTGGGACGAGCAGAGCAGTGGTTGGTTTACAGGCGATACCTTCGGCCTTTCCTACCGTGAATTCGATACAGCAAACGGGGCTTTCATTTTCCCCACCACTACACCCACTCAATTCGACCCTGAACCCTTGATTGCCTCCATTGACCGGATGATGGAGAAGTCGCCCGAAAGTATGTACCTGACCCACTTTGGACGTGTTCAGAATATTTCGCAGATGGTATCCAGGTTGAAAGCGGCCATTAGCCGTTTCGTGAACATTGCTGAAACGCACGCAAATGATAAAAACCGAACCGGGCTCATCGAAGCCGACATAATGGACTGGCTGCTGGACGGTGTACGTGAGCATGGAGTGACCCTGCCTGAAACACAGATCCGTGAAATAGTGCAATCCGATGTGGTCCTCAACACCCAGGGCATTGAGTTCTGGCTTGACCGCGGAGAATAAGATCGGCCCAGTGGCAGAGGGGCGCCACCGGGCCGGGAGCAGAGTGGGATCTGCTGGTCAGATGATGATCAGGGAGAAAGATCCAAATCCCTCTCTGTTTTTCCAGGGAAACTCTGCACAGAGTTTCCAGTAATCAGGTACCTCCGGATATCACTACAGCCTGTCCGGGCTGCAGGCGTTCTGCGCCCCGCGTTACGATGCGATCACCGCCAGATACATCACCGATAATTTCGACCAGATTTCCGAGGCCGATACCGGTGTCGACGTTGACTTTTTCCACGGTGTTATCGGGTGTGACCCGGAGCACGAACATTTCCGAACCCCTGAGAACCAACGCATCGCGTGGAACCGCCACCAGTTGGCGTGGGTCGCTGTTGGGCAACGCC
>Ga0209013_10000563_pt1 | contig 33480 bp, 25 predicted proteins | sample Cruoilmetagenom2_FD_187291 | JGI IMG/M metagenome (GOLD analysis project Ga0209013, IMG submission 187291) | Oil polluted marine microbial communities from Coal Oil Point, Santa Barbara, California, USA - Sample 2 (SPAdes) (version 2) | ecosystem: Environmental > Aquatic > Marine > Oil seeps ...
TACCTCATCTAGATTATATGAAAAAGTTGGCATCTGGAAACTACAATATCACTTTTGGGCAATTTATGTAAAAAGATGGTTTGGAGCTTCGGCTGAAGAAATTCATAATTATTACCTTAAAAATATTGCCCAATACCAAACACTAATCCTTTAGTGGCATCATTAGTAATACCGACACCATAATCGATTCTAAAAATAGCATTATAGATCTTTTTATGAATAAATCGTAAACCTAAACCTGGGTATACTCTTATGTTTTGAGATTTACTAAAATCTCCTAAATCACCTCCAGGATTGCGCCAAGAACCTGCATCAATAAATACATTACCTTGTAATACAAACCAATTTTTTTCGTAAATCGTATGTCTAAATTCTGTGTTTAAAACAATAGCGCCAGTGCCTCTATCAATTGCATTACCAACACCACGAACATTTACATTATTATCAACCGAAAATGGTGCAAATGGTGTATCCATATTTGAAGAAAACCCTATTCTTAATCTGTTTGCCCAATTACTTTTTTCTCCTATTCTTTTATAAAAATTGAAATCATTCCACCCAATTAAAAATTCAGGTAATTCTTTGCTTGTAGATGTTACATATTGAAAATTAAACACACTTCTAAAGCCTGAAACATACTCATAATAATAGTCCAAATTATTGTATTCATAAATTCCTTTATATAACAATTTATGAACATTTAATTCTAATGGAACTTCAGGACTTGTTACTCCAGATTTATAAGAATAATCTTCTCTGAAATAATTTATTCCGAACTCAATTCTATTATTAAAATTAATTTCATATAAGCCCAAAATTTCAAGAGATGTATTGTTGTATTTATAATTGGCTGTTGAATTATTAAAAAAAACAGGCTCTAAAGTTGTTAAATCTTGGTGATTTATTGCCAAACCAAATTTTCTTGAAAACAAATTATGTGCTCTAAAATTAATAGCGTAAGAGCTATAAATATCTTTTTGATAAAATCCTCCAAAAGCAATATTTTGTCCAAATAAATTAAATTCATACAAACCCATACGATAAGCAAATTCATTATCGTTTGTTGTATAAACATTTGCAGTAGGGATTACAGTAAAATTTTCTTCGATGTTATAATACACATTGTATTGATTATCGTGAGAATAAAATACTTGATAATAAGCGTGAGCTACTGATGGTAAACGTTTTAAGCGTTTTATGTCTTCTTCTATAACAGTGGAATCTAGTTGAACTCCAGCTTTAATATTGGATATTTTTTTTACAAATGACGATTTCAGTTTTTTATTCCCTTGAACTTTCAAATCGGCTACTATAAAGTTTTGGGCATTGGCAAACGTTGTAAATAAAATAATTAAAACTACTAAGAGTTTTTTCATTGGGCTTTATAAAATGTTTGTATCACTGCTTCAACAGGTTTGTTTTGTGGTGTAAATTGATTGTCTTTTTCTCCTCCACTTTTTGTGTGATTATGAAACCATTTCCAAATAAATCCTCCTGCAAACCATTCTTCTTCCCAAAATTCTTCAAACAATGCTTGGGTAGCATTAGTTTGAGCTTCAAAATTCAATGATTCTATAGTATAATCACTTTGCCATGGTTCTTTACCTGTAAAATCCATACTTCTGTAACCATACTCAGTAAACAAAACAGGTTTATTATGGGTTGTAGAAAGTGATTTAATTACAGCTTTATGCTCTTGCCATCCAACTCTACATTCTTCAACAGTAGGTGTTTGTTTGTCGCTCACAGGAAAATAAGCATCCACGCCTATATAATCCAATGCGTTCCAAAATGGAGTACGCTTAAACTCATCCCAATTGGCAGCATACGTAAGCTTCCCTTTGTAAATTGTCTTAATTTTTTTAATCAAATTATACCAATAGTTAGGTCGTTCTTTTATGAAGTTTTCTAATTCGGTACCAATACAAAAAATTTCAGATCTGGTTTCTTGAGCTAAAATTGCATACTCTAAAATAAATTTAGAATATGAATTTTCCAGTAATTTCCAATCGGCTTCTGTTTTCATCTTAATATAACCTGTAAATTCACCTCGCCAAACCCAAATTTGAGGTTTAAGCATAATTTTCACTCCTTTTTTCTGAAGTTCCTTTATATATTGTTTAGCTCCAGCCTTAGTCTCGCCAAACCATTGTCTCTCTGTATTATGAACAATCTCAGGATGAGCCAGCTCTCTAATAAACCCAAATGGCATTATTGCAGTATAATTAGCTCCAATACTAACAACAGGGTTGGTATGCAAATCCGTAATGGCTATTGGTGACGCCACAAAACTTAACCCATTAACTTTTTCTCGTTGTGCTGAGCAAGATTGGAGAATAAGAACACTAAAAATAATTAAGAGTTTATAGATTTTCATTAGTTTTTTTAAACTCCTAATTTACAGTTAATTTTAAAACAATGCTCTTAAACCTAAGCTAAAAGTTTGCCCAAGTCCTTGAAAACTGTGTCCTCTAACAAATTTATCGAATGATAATTCTAAATTTAAAACATCTGTTAATTGATATTTTCCCCCAAAACCTAAAGAAGTAGAATTTTGTGAAAAATCGTTTCCTAAATCAATTAAAAAAGTTTGTTTAGCATCTACAAAAACCGTTGTCTTTTTAGATGGGAAATAACTTAAAAACACTCCTAAAGGCAAAAACAAGCTGTTGTTAGCAAAACGTTCTGGTATATTAGAATCTGCATCAGCATCAGTACTTTTTTCTCCAAAGTTAAATCCAAAATCTGCTTCATAAAAAAGTTGCCAATTTCCTCCACCAAAAGTTTTATCATAAAAGAATTTGGTTTCCCAAAATACACTTCGCTTATCTAAATAAGGTGCATTGGCTTTATCTTTAAAAATAGGCAAAAACAAAGAACTCGTAAACGAAAAATTAGGGATGCTTGCAAAAGGTTGCACTCTAATTGAAGGTGCAATAGTTGTTAAACCACTCCTTGTACTTGCATTATCTTCAAAATTAAACACATCTAAAGCATCAGCTCCTCCAAAAGTGTTTGATCTTATTTGAAAAATAAATCCAATATTTACACGAGAATTTTGGCTTACTCCAGAATAAATCTCTGTTGTATTTGTAAAAAAAGTTTCTCTAGGTATAGTAAAAGAATTACTTCCAGCATCTGTACTTTTTGTTTGTGTATATAAGCTATTAAAAAACTTAATGTCCCATTGACCTTTCTTTAGTAATTTTGAAGGCGTATATTCTTGGATATTACTTTTTTGATCTTCTGTGTGTTCCTGTGAAAATCCTGAAAATGTTATGGTTATACAAACCAGTAATGTTAATAATTTTTTCATTTCTATAAATTTTTATTAAACAAAGTAATAATGCTTCTGTCGAATATAGTGTTAGATAGCTTACAATTAGTTAATTTTTTAAATATTTTCTCTGTATCTTATTAAGTTATTATCTTTAGTCTCGACATAATATCCAACAACTATCAAAAAACATGGAACATATTGTTATCATAGGTAACGGAATTTCAGGAGTTACTGCTGCAAGACATATTAGAAAACTTTCCAATAAAAAAATTACTATAGTTTCTGCCGAAGCTGATTATTTTTTTTCTCGTACAGCACTCATGTATGTGTTTATGGGACACATGAAATTTGAGCACACACAGCCATATGAAAATTGGTTTTGGGAAAAGAATCGCATCAATTTGAAGAAAGCCTATGTTCGTAACATAGATGTAACATCAAAAACCTTAAATTTTGAAGAAGGCGATAGTCTTCGATATGATAAGCTCATTATCGCTACAGGTAGTAAACCTAATAAATTTGGATGGCCAGGACAAGATCTCAATGGTGTTATGGGAATGTACCATAAACAAGATTTAGAGAATTTAGAAAAATATGCACCAAACAATAAAGTATGTAAACGAGCTGTAATTGTTGGTGGAGGTTTAATAGGAATTGAACTCGCCGAAATGTTACATTCTCGTCATATCCCAGTTACTTTTTTAGTCCGTGAAAGTAGCTTCTGGAATATGGTATTACCTGAAGGAGAATCTGCAATGATAAATCGTGAAATAAGAGATAATGGTATTGATTTAAGATTGGGTGTAAACTTAAAAGAAATTATTTCAGATGAAAACGGAAAAGTAAGAGGAATTGAAATTGCAGAAACAGGAGAAATAATCGATTGTGATGTTGTTGGATTAACAGCTGGTGTTTCTCCAAATATAGATTTTATTAGGGATTCTGATATTGAAACAGGTCGTGGTGTAAAAGTGAATCGGTTTTTAGAAACAAACATTAAAGACGTTTTTGCTATTGGCGATTGTGCCGAGCAACATGAAGCCATTGATGAGCGAAGACCAGTTGAAGCTGTTTGGTACACTGGAAGAATGATGGGAGAAACTGTCGCACAAACCATTTGCGATAATCGTATTGAATACAGCCCAGGACATTGGTTTAACTCGGCTAAATTTTTAGATATCGAATATCAAACTTATGGTTGGGTTTGGGCACAAACTAAAGAAAACGAAGCTCGTTTTTATTGGGAACATGAAAGTGGTAAGAAATGTATTCATCTAAATTATAATAAAACGACAAGAGAATTTAATGGTATTAATACATTTGGAATTAGAATGCGTCATGAATTTTTTGATAAAATCTTAACCAATAAAAAATCTGTTGAGTATGTTTTAGAACATTTAGCTGATGCAAATTTTGATCCTGAATTTTATAAACTTCATGAAAACGATATTGTTAATAAATTCAATCAAGAAAACAATACAAATATTCAACTGAAGAAGAGAAGTTGGAAACGAATTTTTCAAACTTCATAAGATATCTAGATGAAAAAAATACAAAACATAGGTTTAAGCTTATTTTTAATTGGACTTGCCATATTTACTTCTCTTATATTTTTGGGGAAATATGAAATTACTACAGATTTATTAGAGAATATTGTAACTAATAAAGGCATTAAAAGTGACCTTTTTATTAGTGATATAAAAAATAATGTAGTTGGAAAGGAATTCACTAACCCATTCTCTTTTTCATCTAAAATCACATCTGCTTTAGAAACAGCAAATGCTACACACAAACAAAATAATGAATGGGATAAAGTAATCTGGGATAAACCACACAGCTTTTCATATGAAATTGCTAAAAGTGCTGGCTCTGGAATAATTAAAGAACATAAAGGAGCATTTTGGTGGCTTACTTTTGGGCTTGGAATACTTGGAGCTTTGTTATTTATCATTCCAAATGTAATCACATTAGGACCTCCAGGAATTAAAAATAACGGTATTTGGTTTAATAAAGCTACTAATAGAGGTTGGATAGGCTGGTTCGTTTTTGTCTTTTTAGTTGGTTTTTACTTACTACTCTACTTTAGACCAGATTATATTGTAAACTGGACATATATTGTCGATCCAATTAGCGAAAGTATTAGTGGTAACACAGCAAGTCAATGGTTTGTATATGGTTTTTTGTATTGTATAGTAATGACAGTTATGGCTGTGAGAATGTATATTAAATACAGACATAATAAATATCAGGTACTGAGAACAACTTCGGTTTTATTTTTTCAAATTGTATTTGCTTTTTTAATTCCAGAAATTTTAGTTCGCTTTGAAAAGCCATGGTACGATTTTAAAAATGCTTTTCCCTTAGATTACGATTTCTTTTATAGTTGGAATTTGGATCAACTCATTACAAGTGGTGGATTAGGTTTATTCATCCTTATTTGGGGAATTATTTTAACGCTAGTTATCGTACCAATAATGGTATATTTCTTTGGAAAGCGATGGTATTGTTCTTGGGTTTGTGGCTGTGGAGGTTTAGCTGAAACCTTAGGAGATCCTTATAGACAATTATCCGACAAATCTGTTAAAGCATGGAAATTAGAACGATGGTTAGTACACACTGTTTTAATGTTTGCTTTGGTAATGACTGGTTTTACATTATATGCTTATTTCTCAGGAGTTCAAGATGTTTTAGGTCTAAAAACTCAAACTATTCAAGATATCTATGGTTTACTCATAGGTTCCATTTTTGCTGGAGTTATTGGCACAGGATTTTATCCAATTTTTGGAAATAGAGTTTGGTGTCGTTTTGGTTGTCCTTTGGCAGCATACATGGGAATTATACAACGCTTTAAATCGCGTTTCAGAATTACAACTAATGGAGGACAATGCATATCATGCGGTAATTGTTCTACCTATTGCGAACAAGGGATTGATGTTCGTGCCTATGCCCAAAAAGGAGAAAATATTATTAGAGCAAGTTGTGTTGGATGTGGTATTTGTAGTGCTGTATGCCCAAGAGGAGTTTTAAAATTAGAGAATGGCCCAGAAAAAGGACGCATTAACCCGACTGATATTTTACTTGGTAATAATGTCGATTTAATGGATTTAGTAAATCAGAAATAAGTTATTGTACTTTTACAACTCGAAAGAAAAACTAAATGCCAATTATAAAAGTCATCATTCCTGCATATAATGAAGCCGATTCTATTGTCAACGTTATTAAAGATATTCCTCAAATTGTTAATGAAGTTATTGTAGTCAATAACGATTCAACTGATAATACCGAAATTAATGCACAAAATGCTGGTGCAACAGTTTTAACTGAAAACAAAAAAGGTTATGGTTATGCCTGCTTAAAGGGAATGGATTATATATCTAATTTAAAATCAAAACCAGATATTATAGTTTTTTTAGATGGTGATTATAGCGATTATCCTGAAGAACTTACTAAAGTAATAAAACCAATTATTGATAATGATATAGATTTTGTAATTGGAGCTCGTGTAAAACAATTACGCGAACAAGGGTCTATGACACCTCAACAAATATTTGGAAACTGGTTAGCGACTTTTTTAATGAAACTATTTTTTAACGCAAAATTTACAGATTTAGGTCCTTTTAGAGCTATAAAGTATGACAAACTTTTAGCACTTAACATGGAAGATAAAACTTATGGATGGACTGTAGAAATGCAATTAAAAGCATTAAAGCAAAAATTAACTTATATAGAAATTCCTGTAAGTTATAAACAAAGAATAGGTGTTTCTAAAGTCTCAGGAACTATAAAAGGTACTATCTTTGCAGGTGTTAAAATTTTAGGTTGGATTTTTAAATACAGTTTTAAATAATGATTCTCCAAATCCTTATCATAGTAATTTACTCGACTGCTCTCATACTTATTTTTATGTATGCTTTGGCACAATTAAATTTGTTGTTCAATTATTTAAGTTCGAAGAAAATTGTAGATAATTGTCCAAATTACAATCTATCAAATCCAAGCGAAGTGCCTTATGTTACTATTCAGCTTCCTGTATATAACGAATTATATGTTATGGAACGTCTTCTAGATAATATTGCAAAAATTGATTACCAAAAAGACAAATTAGAAATTCAAGTTTTAGATGATTCTACTGACGAATCTTTCGAAAATACAAAAATACATATTGCGCAGCTGCAAAGTAAAGGATTAAACATTCAACATGTATTAAGAAAAAATCGTGATGGTTTCAAGGCAGGAGCTTTAAAGGAAGGGTTAAAAGTTGCAAGAGGGGAATTTATCGCCATTTTTGATGCCGATTTCTTACCACAAAAAGATTGGCTAAAACGAACCATCCCATATTTTAAAGATTCCCAAATTGGTGTAGTACAAACACGTTGGGGGCATATTAATCGTAACTATTCAATACTCACAAGAATTCAAGCTTTTGCACTTGATGCGCATTTTACTTTAGAACAAGTTGGAAGAAATAGTAAAGGGCACTTTATCAATTTTAATGGCACTGCAGGTGTGTGGCGCAAAGCATGTATTTTAGATGCAGGAAATTGGGAAGGCGATACTTTAACCGAGGATTTAGATTTAAGCTATAGAGCACAACTTAAAAACTGGAAATTTAAATACCTCGAAAATGTAGAAACTCCAGCTGAGCTTCCTGTTGTAATTAGCGCTGCACGATCGCAACAATTTAGATGGAACAAAGGAGGTGCCGAAAATTTTAGAAAAATGATGCTTAAAGTGTTAAAGAGTGAAAACATTTCAGCAAAAACTAAAGTACATGGTTTACTTCATTTATTGAATTCTACTATGTTTTTAAGTGTATTCACAGTAGCTGTTTTAAGTATCCCAATGCTCTATATTAAAAACGAATATGCACATTTGAAACCATACTTTTATATGATGAGCTTCTTTGTTATAAGTACTATTATCTTTTTTATTTGCTATTGGTTTATGTACAAGCAAATGTATGGAGGTGGCTTAAAAAAATTCGTTAGCTATATTGGTATGTTTTTAACGTTCTTCTCGATAGCTATGGGATTCTCGTTGCATAACTCTATAGCGGTTTTAGAAGGACATTTAGGAAAGCGTAGTGATTTTATACGTACTCCAAAATTTAACATCAACACAATAAAAGACTCTTGGAAAGGCAATAAATATCTTAAAAAAAATATCTCTTTAAATGTTGTATTTGAAGGTTTGTTAATGCTTTATTTTGCTTTTGGTATGTATAGTGCTTTTATAGTTGGAGACCAAGGAGGTGATTTTGGACTATTCCCATTTCATCTTATGCTTTTTGTTGGCTTTGGCTATGTGTTTTATAAGTCGTTAAGTTCTAAAGTTTAAAAACACTCATTGAAGTTGGAGGTTTGTTTAAAAGTACTAGTGGATTTGGTTTAAAGTTCTTATGCTAAGAAAAGGCTAGATTTTCGAAAGTGAAAATCTAGCCTTCTGTATTCTACCATGTAGAGCTTAAAATCTAATTCTTTTTACTCCTTATTTAATGGAGAATGATGTTCGTGAACCATTTTCCAACCATCTTTTGTCTTTACAAACAACAAAGTAATTTGATCGTTAACAGTAACCAAGTCTTCTCCAAATTTTAATTGAAAATCGGAATGAAACGTTAGGTTGGCTACATCACCATAAACGGCTATTTGTAAATCTTGAGCATCAAATTTAACTACTTCGGTTACAGATCCAAATACATTACGTTCGTGTGCTTCATTGGCTACATCTCCATTTCGTGGCTCTCCATTTTTGAATTCGGTAAATTTTGGTCCATAAGCATGAAAAGAAATCAGTTTATCTAAATCGCCATCTTTTATACTTTGTGCAATTGCTCCAAAAGTTTCCATTACTTCTTGTTTTGCTTCTGGGAATTCATCGTTAATAATATCTACTTGTCCTTGACAACTGGTTAGTGATAAGCCTAAAATTATAATTAATGTGAATGTGAATCTTGTTTTCATAATATTAATATTTAATTGTTGTTTGCACATAATCTCAATGCCTAATTTTGCATCAGCATTATGATTTATTTTTTATGGTTTAATAACTATTCATCGCACCTTGGTTCAGTGGTGCATGATGTTCATGAACCATCTTCCAACCATCATTTGTTCTTACAAACAATAAGGTAATTTGGTTTTTAACTGGAAAAGGAATACCATCTCCAAAATCTAGCTCGAAATCTGAGTGAAAGGTTAAATTAGCTACATTGCCACCATAAACGGCAATTTTCGGGTCATTTGCCGCAAACTTCACAACATTTTCTACAAGCACACCAAATAGTTGACGTTCATGAGCTTCATTTGCTGCATCACCATTACGTAGTTCTCCATCTTTAAATTCGGTGAATTTTGGTCCATAAGCATGAAAAGAAATAAGTTTATCCATATCTCCATCAATAATACTTTGTGCTATTTCCCCAAAGGTTTCCATCACTTGTTGCTGTGCTTGAGGAAATTCAGCATCAATTATGCCGCCACCGTTGCCATTGCTTCTTAATGCTAATTGTGTTTCTGATTTGGCTTCTGGTTCAGACGTAGTTGCTTGATCATCATCACTACATGCTGTAATGAATATTGCAAAAATAATAATAACTGTAAATTTTAAAATTGTTTTCATAAATAATAAATTTAATTGATTAATAGCTTTAAATGTGTGTATACAAACACCTTACAAGATTACTACATTAGCTTTGTATGGTCATGGACTATTTCTTCAAAAACTAGGACTATTTGTGCATTATCATGAAGGATAAATGTAAATATTAATGTGAAAACGTAAATTAATTGTAGGAGGTTTTATAGTGTTTTACTTAGAAACAGCACTAGGAGCATGACCAAATTCATCTTTAAAAGCACGACTAAAATAGGATGGATCGTTAAATCCTACATCGTAGGCAACTTCAGAAATTGTTTTGTCTGTAGTTTGAATCAATTCCTTTGCTTTTTGAAGTCGAATAGACCGAATAAAGACTGTTGGAGATTTTCCGCTTGTGGCCTTTAGTTTACGATACAATTGTGATTCACTTAAGTTTAAATGAAGTGCTAATTGTAAAGGACCGAAATCAGCTTGTGTTATATTCTCATGAATAACGGTTATGATCTTATTAAGGAATTTTGTTTCATAATTTTTGACATTTTTAGTAAGAAGTCTTTCTATGCCTGTTTTCTCAAACTTACTCAACATTTTCTTTCGCAATAGTATTAACTGGTCTATACGAGTTAATAATTCTGCTTTCTCAAATGGTTTTGTTAAATAGGCATCTGCCCCATGTGATAGCCCGGTGAGTCGATCTTCAAAAGTAGCTTTGGCGGTTAACATGATTATAGGAATGTGATCGGTAAGTTCATCCTTTTTTAAACTCTCACAAACCTCAAAACCATCTTTTTTTGGCATCATAACATCACTAATAATGATGTCTGGAATTTTCTCTAGAGCCATGTCAATTCCTATGGCTCCATTAGGTGCATGTAAAACCTGATAGTTTCCTATTAAGCAGGATTTAATGTAATGTACCACATCAAAATTATCTTCTATTATAAGAACTAAAGGAAGATTTTCATCAGATTCATTAGAAGATTGAACCTCATCAAATGCAATTGGTACATTATTAGACTTAGAAATAGATGAAGTTGTAACTAATTTAGAACTATCTGATAGAACAGCATTATTAGTAATAGGAATTTTAAAACTGAATAAACTCCCTTTCCCTAGTGTACTTTCTACATCTATTGATCCATTCATTAATTCTACAAAATCCTTGGCTAAGGCTAAACCAATACCTGTTCCTTTTTGGAGTTTAGATGAGGTATTATCTACTTGATAGAATTTATCGAAAATATGTAGTTGCTCTTTTTTAGAAATTCCTAAACCACTATCTTTTACTTTAAAGGAAATAAAATCAGTGCTATTTTCCTCAATTCTGTCAATGCTTACAAGAACTTCACCCAGTTGTGACGTGAATTTTATAGCGTTAGAAATTAAATTGGTAACAACGGCTGTAAATTTCGGCACATCTATATCCATTTTTAGATGCTCTATTTCACTACTAACAGAAAAATTAATTTCCTTTTCTTCGGCAAGTGAATGAAAACTTTGAATTAAATATTTTAAATACGGAATACTATCAACTTGAACTAAATTCAACTTCATGTTACCACTTTCAATCTTAGCTAGATCTAACATTTCATTGATTAAATTCAATAAAACATCACTATTGCGATCGATGATCTCCAATGAATTCTCAAGATCGTCTTGTTGTTTATTTTCTAAGTTTGATTTAATGACACCTGACATTCCTTTAATTACTGTAAGTGGTGTTCTAAATTCATGTGTAACATTGGTAAATAAAGCATTTTTCAACTGGTTAATCTCTTTAAGTCTTTTTCTTTCTGACGCAGCTATTCTTCGAGAATTCACAAAATATGCTATCACTGATAAAAGCACAAACAGTCCAATGATTAAAAATAAATTCTTTTCTTGATTTTTTCTACGCAAACCTTCTTCATAAGTCATATTCAATAACTCTTTTTCTTGGGCTTGAGCAATACTGTCTTTAACTAATTGATTATTAAAAACAATCGATTGAATTTCTGTTCTTGCTTTATCTTCCTTTTCGTCATCTATAGCAATTTGGTATTTTTCAAAATAATCGAGAGCTATAGCAGGACGATTTAATTTTTTATTAACTTCATATAGGCTTTTAAAAAGGCCAGATTCAAGGTTCCAGTTATTAACCTTATTGATTTCCAGACATGCTTCACATTCTTTTAAAGCTTTTGTGTAATTTTTAAAACCGTAGTCTATTTGACATTTCCATAATTGGATTTTCATTAAATAATCCTTTTCGTATTTTGAGACTGGGAATTTGTTTGTGACTGATATGTATTCATTTAAATATTTAGTAGCTACTGAAAATTGTTTTTCAATGATGTATATTTCAACAAGTTTGCCTGTTCCAACATTTGCATATTGCTCAAGGTTGATTTCTTTTGATAACCTAATGGCCCTTTTCCAATAATCTATTGATTTTGGGAGATTTCCTAATTTGTGATAAACCTCTCCTAAATTACCATAGGCTGCAGATATACTTTTATTTATTCCATGTTTTTTACTTAACTGTAAATGTTCTAGATGATATTTTTCTGACTCTTTATAATCGCCTAAATCCCTGTATATAAAGCCTTGGTGTGCAATACTCCATCCTTCGTTTAATGGGTCTTCTAATTTTCTGTAAAGCTTTTGAGATTTTTGTAATGTATTAAAGGCAATCGTATAATGATCGTATTTAGCATACAAATACCCTAAGCGAAATAGTTTATAGGCAAAAAGCGTGCTATCTTTAAGAGTCTTTGCTTGTTCTAATCCTTTTGAGTAGATTTCTTTTCCTAGTTCAAATTCATTAAGTTCAAAATAAACCCTGCCAATTAAGGTGTTGGCTTCAATTTCGAATTTAGTATTCTTCTTCTTTTTTGCTAAATCAAGCATTTGTTTTCCTAAAACAAGAGCACTATCTGTTTTTTTAAATAGATAGTGATTTTGAATCAAATCTCTCATTGCCTCAAATCTGGTTGAATCTTGTAGTTTTATATTATACCAAACATTAAAAAGAGAATCCTTTTCTTTTGATTGAGCATTTGATACAAAATAGCTCGAGAGTATAAAAACATATATTAGAAGTTTCACAAGTCTGCATTTAATTTTATTTAGGCAATTTATTGCACCTAATAATTTGTAATTGCAAATGACGTCTAATAATCTGATTGGTTTCACTGAGTTTTAAATAAAATAGATTAGTGGTATTTAATCAAGTGATTGTGAAAATGCTAAACTTAAATATTATTAGCCATAGTTTAACGAAAGTAGCTGAATTTTCTTGCAAAGTCAAGTTGCAAGCCATTTATTAAAGTGATAAACAAATATAGTATCTTTGATTTATGGTGTTGAATACTTCTTTTTTTAAGTTTAATAAAATCCCATTACTGCTTGTTTTATCAAGTATGCTATTCTATTTTTCTTTTTCTTACGACCTAGCAAGAACAGATTATACAAAACTAATCACATTGTATGTTGGACTGTTTTTTTTATTCTATAAAATAGTGCAAATCAATAAAAGTAATTTCAAATTTTTAGTTGCAATTGCAGTTCTTTTTCGATTGATTTTTTTATTAGCTACTCCAAACTTATCACAAGATTTTTATCGTTTTATTTGGGATGGCCGAATGATTTTAGAAGGCATAAATCCGTATTTATACACTCCAGAATCTTTTTTAAGTATTGGTAAGTTTCCAATCGCTCAAGCACAAGAATTATATATGGGAATGGAATCTTTAAATGCAAGTCATTATACCAATTATCCGCCTTTAAATCAACTATGCTTTGCTATTGCAGGTTTGTTTGCTGGTAAAAATATTTTAGGAAGTGTATTTGTTATGCGTTTATTAATAATTGCTGCAGATTTTGGAACGCTTTATTTTGGTAAAAAACTATTAGAGAGACTCAACATTCCTGTACATAATATTTTTTGGTATATTTTGAATCCATTTATAATTATAGAACTTACAGGAAATCTCCATTTTGAAGGTATTATGATTTTCTTTTTAGTATGGAGTATGTACCTGTTACATATTGGCAAATGGAAATTAGCAGCAGTTGTATTGGCTTTGTCAGTTTCAATAAAGTTAATCCCGTTAATGTTTTTGCCTTTATTTTATCAGTGGTTTGTTAAGCGAAACGACATTACGAATGTAACGAAGCAATCTGTTTCAATAAATGATGAGATTACCAAGTCGCAAGCTCCTTATAATGACATATTAGGAATAACGAAATTAATTACATTCTATGCAATAATTGGTTTTACAACCTTAATCTTGTTTTTACCATTTTATTCATCGAAATTTATAAGTAATTACACACAAACCGTTGCGCTTTGGTTCCAAAATTTTGAATTTAATGCTAGCCTTTATTACATTGCTCGTGAAATAGGATATCTGTTTAGAGGTTGGAATGAGATTGCAATTATTGGTAAAATTATTCCTATTATAGTCCTTTTTTTTATTGTAATTATAACTTTTTTCAGAAAGAATAAAACAACTCTAGAGTTGATTACTGCAATGTTGTTTGTTTTATCATTTTACTTGTTTACCACAACAACTGTGCATCCTTGGTATATAGCAACACTTTTAATCCTATCTATTTTTACTAACTATAAGTTTCCATTAGTGTGGAGTTTTATAATTATTTTAAGCTATCTCGCTTATGCAAATACTGACAATACAGAGAATTTATGGATTATTGGTTTAGAATATTTGGTGATTTATAGTGTGTTTATTTGGGAAGTTTTTATTAAAAAAACTAAAGCATCTTTAAATTATTAATTTCTTGCATTGTTAAGTTTTTCCAGTGCCCTCGAGGAATATCTTTCTTTGTTAAATCTGCAATCATAACACAATCCAAACGGATTATATCGTAATTAAAGTGCTCAAAAATTGTACGAATAATAGTATTTCCTGTATTTTTTATTTTTAAACCAATTTCTCTTTTTGGTGCGCCTTCTATATAACTAATCTCTTCAACAGAAACTTCTTTTCCCTCAATTTTAAATCCATCTTGAATTTTTTTAAAGTCCTCGAATTTTAAATTCTTATCCAACTCCAAATGAAACAATCTTGCTACACCATTTTTGGAATTTGTAAACTTTTCAGCGACTGTATCATCATTGGTAAATAGTAATAATCCCGTTGAATTTCTTCCTAAACGACCAATTGGCTTTATTCTAGAAGATGTAGCATTTGCAACCAAATCCATAACTGTTCTCCCTTTTCCTTCACTTGTTGTAGTGGCAAACCCTTTAGGCTTATTTAACAAAACATAGGCTTTCTTTTCTGGGCTTATACGCGATCCATCAAATCTAATCTCATCTTCTAGTTTTACTTTATAACCCATTTCGGTAACCACTTTACCATTTACAGTTATGCTACCTATAGCAATATGCATATCTGCATCTCGTCGAGAACAAATTCCAGAATTAGAAATGTATTTATTTAAACGTATCTCGTCTGGATTAGATGATTTTTTTGGAGTAGCTTTTTTCCTATAAGGAGTATTCCGACTAAAATGATTTCTCTTATAATTACTCTTTTTTCCTTTCTCTGACATTCTCCCTTTTCCTTTTCTATCTTCCTGCTTACTCATGATTACAAAATTTTTGCAAATGTAAGACAATAGTTTACATTAACTATTATATTCTACAGTTGATTGACGCTCTCTATTTACAGTAAGTTTGGTAACATCTGGACGAGAATAATGTCCAACAGGATCAAAATTTTGGCGCTCTTCTAAAACACGATTAAAGTTTATAGTTTCAATAATTAGACCTTCTTTATGCAAAACAGGCTCCACAATCCATTCTCCATCTGGTCCTGCAATACAACTCCCTCCATTTGCTAACACATCTGGTGCGTTTTCTAAGATTTTATCTAAATGTGGTGTGCTCTTAGGAAAATCTGTTTTATGCATTAAGCTAGATACCGAAACTACAAACGAACGAGATTCGCGTGCAATAAAACGTGTAATATCTTTTGTATTATAATCACTTCCTGGCCAAACTGCAATATGCAAATCCTCTCCTAAACCATATAAAGCTGTTCTTGGTAATGGCATCCAATTTTCCCAGCAATTTAATCCTCCAACTGTAAATTGCTTTAAAGAATGTACTTGCAAACCGTTACCATCACCTGGCGACCATGTTAAGCGTTCATCATAGGTTGGTTGTAATTTTCTATGCACAGATTTTATCTCTCCTTCTTGATTAATATATACTAAAGATGCATAAATGCTATGTCCTCCTCTGTTTTGTGCACGTTCTATAACACCCAAATAAATAGCTATGCTATTTTCTTTTGATAACTTACAAATAGTATCAAGTTCTCCTGCTTCAATTTGAATGGAATTTCTAACATAATGTGCATGTAATTCTTTGTTTACTTTCTTATCCCATTCTGCTCCACCTGTTAAAGCCAACCAAAAAGGATAACCAGGTATAAGCCCTTCACCAAATGCGATGAGTTCGCAACCTTCTCTTGAAGCTTCAATAATTGACTGTTCTACTTTATTGATTGTTCCTTGTTTATCCAGCCAAACTGGTGCAATTTGGGCCATTCCAATTTTAAGAGTATTCTCCATATTAAATTCGGTTTAAAACTAAGTTTATATCAAGTAGTAAAATACTAAAAACACCTGTAACTATTATAAATTTAAGAATGTTATGTAATATCAAGTAATGCATTTTAGTTTTAGCTTTCCACAGCAATATTAAAAATACAATTAATAATAGCATGCATAAGTAGAAGAAATAATACATGTGTCCAATATCAAAACGATTAACAATAAAATAGATTGGAATGAACGTAAAAAGTGAGAAAATGGTTAGCATCTTTTTTGAAGCATTTTCTCCATAAACTATCGGAATAGTTTTATAATTTAATGCTAAATCACCTTTTATATTCTCTAAATCTTTAACAAGTTCGCGCATAGCAATTATTAAAAATAAAAACGTAGCATGTACAAAAATGATAGTTTCGAAATTTTTATAATAAATAAATACAATAAAAAAAGGCGTTATAGTTAAAATCGCAGATGATAAATTTCCAATTATTGGTAATTTTTTCAACTTATGAGAATAGAACCATATAGCAAAAATAAAAATTGAAAAAAATACTACAGCTCTAAATGACACATAACTTGCCATAATAACTGCTATAAAATTTAATGTAAAATAAAAAGAGAGTTTTGTGTTTTGACTTACCAATCTATCTAACATAGATTTTTGTGGTCGATTGATTAAATCCTTTTCAAAATCATAAAAACTATTGATTATATATCCACCTGCTATTGTAACAGAAGAAGCCAATACAAGCATTAGCAAATTTAAATCAAAAACAACTTGACCCAGAGGTTTGTCATAAGCTAAAATATATATTGATGTTAAATATTGTGCAATTACAATAATTAAGATGTTATATCCACGTACCACAGAAAACATGCTAAAGAATTTTAACAACACATGTTTTTGTTTACGAGAAAACATAATGTAAAATTTAGAAGTTGTAAACCACTTCTAATCTATAATCTGAAAGTGATTGTTTGGCAATATCAATGTCCTCAGTAAATCCAAGAATATAACCTCCTCCTCCCGAGCCGCAGAGCTTCAAATAATATTCATTGGTTTCAATGCCTTTTTTCCAAAGTTCATGAAATTGTTTTGGAATCATTGGTTTAAAATGATTCAACACAACTTTAGACAATTGTTTAGTATTACTAAAAAGAGATTTTATATCGCCTTTTAAAAAATCATCAACACAAGAATCAGTATATTTTATAAATTGATTTTTAAGCATTTCTCTAAACCCTTCTTGCTTCATATTTTCCATAAAAATACGAACCATAGGAGCTGTTTCACCAGTGATGCCACTATCTAATAAAAACACAGCGCCTTTCCCAGATTTGGTTTGCGATGGAATTCCAGTAGCTTCAATATTATCTTGAGAGTTAATTAAAATTGGGATACTTAAATAACTATTTAATGGATCAAGTCCAGAAGATTTACCATGAAAAAAAGATTCCATTTCAGAAAAGATCTTTTTAAGTCTTAAAAGTTTTCCTCGTGTTAAATTCTCTAAAACTGTGATTTTATGTTGTGCATACTTATCGTAAAAAGCAGCTACTAAAGCACCACTACTACCAACACCATAACCCTGAGGTATAGAAGAATCAAAATACATTCCTTCTAAAATATCTTGATCTAATTTTTGGAAGTCAAATTCAACAAGCTCTAAATTAATAGTTTTTAAGTACTCTGTAAATGCTTTTAAATTTTTGTTAGATTTAATTGCCTCAACCGAAGGATTTTCTTCCTTTTTTAAAGCACCATTATAAAAATTATATGGAATAGAAAGACCTTTAGAATCTTTTATAATACCATATTCTCCAAAGAGTAATATTTTTGAGTAAAAAAGTGGTCCTTTCATAATTAAATTTGCTTGGCTCCAAAACCAATTCTGTCACAAATATAGTGACCATTTTGGCAATGTGCAACTAATTCATTTTGAATGAATTTAATTACTTGCTTTGTTTCTTGTTCAGGATATAACACATGTACATTTGCTCCTGCATCTAAAGTAAAACATACATTTGAATTTGTTAACCTCCTATATTCCCAAATTTTATTAATAATCTCAAAAGTGTTTGGTTTCATTAAAACAAAATAAGGTAAACTAGTCATCATCATAGCATGAAGTGTCAATGCTTCACTTTCTACAATCTCTACAAATGATTTTAAATCTCCCGTTTTAAACACATTTATCAGTTTACTTAAATTAATATTTGCCTGCTTAAAACGCTCTTTTGCAAAAGGATGGTCATGCATTAAATTATGACCAATAGTACTGCTTACTTTCTTTTCTCCCTTATCTACCAATAAAATGGTGTCTTGATAGTTTTTAAAATTCTCATGAACTTGATATGGATATTTTATGCCGAATAAATCATTACTATTTTCTATATCAATATGATTTCCCCAAACAATAATATCGCCTTCAATACTTCTACAAGCACTACCAGATCCTAATCGTGATAAAAAAGATGCTTTTTGATTGAAGAAATTATCTGTCATTTTAGGGTCTAATTGCTTTTCCATACTCATCAAACACAATGCTAGGGCACTCATACCTGAAGCAGATGATGCAATACCTGAGCTATGAGGAAACGAATTTGATGTTTCTATTATAAAATGATACTCTTTTAAAAAAGGTAAATAATTTTCAATCCGTTTGAAAAATATTTCAATTTTTGGTTTAAAATCTTCCTTTTTCTCTCCATCTAAATATACATCAAAAGAGAAATCATTAATGTTTGATTTCTTTTCAAACTTTAATGTTGTTGTCGTTTTACAAGTATCTAGTGTAAAACTAATTGAAGGGTTAGCCGGAATTTGATTTTCTTTTTTTCCCCAATATTTCACTAAAGCGATATTACTTGGCGACATCCAAGTAAATTTTCCGCCTTCAAAATTTTTGGAATATGTTTTTAATGTAAAATCTTGTTCAATCATTCTTTATTTTCTGAAGACAAAGTTAACAACTTTACCATTGTTCTATAATTTCTTGATGTTCCTGTAACTTTTAGTTTTCGCTCAAAAGTTTTCATGTTGAATTTTGTTTTTCCATATCCTATTGAACAATAAAAATAAATGCAGTTGTTTTTGATTATGAACTCTTCATTTTCATAGGATAGTTTCTCTACATCTTCTATCAGTTCCATATCTGGAACCTTATTTAGCATTATGAAATAACTCTTTCCTTTTTGTTCTTTTGCAAAAGGACATGTATCAAAAATTGCTTGCAAATCATCATTTGTTTTTACAATAACTGGAACATCAAATCCAAAATAATCTAAAATTACCTTTTTAATCTGTTCTTCAATACTATTAATTTGTCCTTCAGATGATTCAAGAATAACATTTCCACTTTGAATATAAGTTTGCACATTTCCAAATCCTGATTTTGAAAGTAATTCTCTGAGTTCTGCCATTGGTACTTTTTTATGTCCACCAACATTTATTCCTCGTAATAAAGCTATATATGTATTCATCTATTTAGAAATATGTTGAGCTGCAATATAAGCTCCTGTCCAAGCATTTTGAAAGTTAAAGCCACCAGTTACAGCGTCAATATTGAGTACTTCCCCTGCAAAATACAAGTTTTTATGCAGTTTACTTTCGTAAGTTTTAAAATTTACATCTTTTAAATCTATGCCACCAGCTGTTACAAATTCTTCCTTAAAGGCACTTTTGCCATCTACCTTAAACACGGCTTTTGTTAATTGAGTTGCTAATTGCTCTAATTGGTTTTTATTTAAGTCTTGCCAACGTTTTTCAACATTAATATTGGATGCTAAAACCAACTGTTGCCATAAACGTTTTGGAATGTCAAATTGTGGCGAATTAAACACTTTTCTCTTTATGGATGTTTGTTTTAGTTCTTTAAAAACACTCAAACAATCATCAAAAGGTGTTTGAGTAAAATTTATTTCTATCTTAAATTTGTAATCTAATTTTGCTAATTCTAAAGCGCCAAAAGCAGATAGTTTTAAAATTGCAGGCGCACTCATTCCCCAATGAGTTATAAGTAAAGGACCTTCTGATTCTAAGTTACTGTCTTTAATTTTTACAGCAACATTCTGTGCAACAACACCAGGAATATTTTTAATACGGTCGTCGTTTATATTGAACGTAAATAATGATGGAACTGGATTAATAATAGTATGTCCAAGGTTTTTTAGCAAATCCCATATTTTAGTGTTACTCCCAGCAGCTACCAGTAATTTTTTTGAAATAAATTTATCATTATTGATTTCAATAAGCCATGAATTGTTTTGTTTCAAAATATTCTTTACTGAATGGCTTTTTAAAACTGTAATCCCTAAACGCTTTACTTCATTTAAAAAACAATCAATTATAGTTTGCGAAGAATTAGATACTGGAAACATACGACCATCCTCTTCAATTTTTAATGCAATTCCTCTTTTTTCAAACCATTCTATAGTATCTCCAGTCATAAAAGTGTGAAAAGGACCAATTAATTCTTTTTGTCCTCTTGGATAATTCTTTGCTAATTCTAAAGGAGTAAATTCAGCATGTGTTACATTACATCGTCCACCTCCAGATACTTTTACTTTAGTTAGCACATCTTTGCTACGCTCTAGAATTGCAATCGTTAAACTTGGATTTTGTTCAGCAATATTAATTGCTGCAAAAAAACCTGCCGCACCTCCTCCAATTATAATAACATCATAATGCTTCATTTAATGAGTTCCTGCTTACACAGGAAAGAGAGTTTTTTGGAACCTCATTATAAATAATGAGTTGTGTTAAAAATACTGTGTAAATTTAGCATTATTTAAATTATGATTTAATGAATAGAATTCTCATTTTTTTAATACTATTTAGTTTTAGTTGTTCTACTGGAAAATTAAAAATTGTTACTCATTTACCACTACTGTTAAAAGAAGTTTCTGGAGTTCAAACTATTAATAATTCAGATTTGTTATGGCTATTAAACGATAGTGGAAATCCAAATAAAATTTATGGAATTACTAGTACTGGAAAAATTGAAAAAGAAATTGTTATCAATGCAAAAAATAATGATTGGGAAGATTTAACATTCGATGAATTGGGCAATTTATACATAGGTGATTTTGGGAATAATCATAATAAACGTAAAAATTTAAGCATTCTTAAAATTAATAACGAAGCATTAAAAAAGAATAAAAATGTAGAAGTAGATCATATCTCTTTTTATTTCCCTGAACAACTCAAATTTCCACCCAAAAAACACCATCTTTATTTTGATACAGAGTCATTTTTTTACCTTAACGATTCTTTATATTTATTTACAAGAAGTCGTGTTAAAGGGAATTATGGTAAAACTTCACTTTATAAAATTCCAGCCAAAAAAGGAAACTATGCTGCCAAATTTATTTCTGATTATACATTTTGCAATAATCTTAACTGTGCTATTACATCTGCTGCAATAAGTCAAAATAAAAAAAGGGTTGTTTTATTAAGTCATGATACTGTTATAGTACTTTCAGGATATGAAAATGACAATTTTTTTAGCGGAAAGATTTTAGAATTCGATTTAATGCACAAATCTCAAAAAGAAGGTGTTTGCTTTAAAGACAAAAACACGCTATATATTGTTGACGAGAGATCAAAAGGTGAAGGCGGAAATTTATATGAATTCGAAATAAAATAATTTTATTTCTTTTTTGGTCGCATTAACCCTTCTTGTGCTACTGAAGCAATAAGTTTTCCATCTCTAGAATAAATGTGACCACTTGCAAATCCTCTAGCATTTGAAGTACTTGGAGACTCAATAGAAAATAACATCCAATCCTTAAAATCGAAATCTCTAAAAAACCACATCGAGTGATCTAAACTAGCCATTAGCATATTGCCATAATTTGCTTTACTAGCATGAGGACGCATCGCTGCTGCTAATATATTATAATCGGAAATATAAGTAAGAATTTGTTGTTTTGTTGCTAAATCTAAAGTTGAAGCATCTCCTTTTAGTTTAAACCACATATTTAAAAAAGGTGGTAAATCTTTTTTCTCCATTGGATTATACACCTCGGTTGGTTTAAATTCTATAGGACGATCCATTTGAAAAAAACGCTTCAGTTTAACTGGTAAGAAATCTCCATATTTATTAACCATTTCTGACCAACTTTGGAGTTCTTCAGGTTGCTTGACATTAGTTTTCATTTTAATTTGATGCTCAAAACCTGTTTCGTTTTTATGAAACGATGCTGCCAAAATAAAAATAATGGTTTCACCTTGATTAGCTGTAACTCTTCGTGTAGAAAAACTACCTCCATCTCTAATAACACTTACATTATAAGTGATGGGCAAAGTTAGATTTCCAGCTTCAAGAAAATAGGCGTGCATAGAATGTAAAACACGATTATTAAAAATAGTTCTGTAAGCAGCATTTAAAGCTTGTGCTAATACTTGACCTCCAAACACATTTGGGCTACCAACAGCTTTACTAACACCATTAAACTGTGTTGTATTTATTTCTTCTAAAATTAAAACTTCTAATAAATCGGCTACGTTCTTCATTAATTAATATTGCATTAAAATGAAAGTCAAATATCTTAAAAATTAGATTAGAAAATTGCAAATAGAGAATTAAAATGCAAATCTAAAAGCAAATGCAAGACGTATGCCATCATCACTATTAAATGCAGAAATATTCCCAGCAATTAAATCGGCAGCATTAAGAAAAATTCCACCTCCAACAGAGTTATTCCATTTTTCAGAAGTATCATTATCAATCCATACTCTACCATAATCGAATCCTCCATATACACCGATATTTAATGGCAAAATTCCAGTTTTAAATTTACGAAGGTTTAAACGCAAATCTGTACTTTGATAAAATGATCTTTTTCCAGTAAAACGCTGATTTCTAAAACCACGTAAGCCTTCATTAGCTCCTAGACTTGCTGCTTGAAAAAATTCAAAATTATCTCCTAGAAATATATATCCCTTTAGTTTTGTAGCTAGAACTAATTGACCGCTTGGCTCTAATTCATATTCAAAACCAAGCTTATTAACAATATAACCAAACCCCTTGGAACTATTAATATTTGTTTTATACCCAATTTGCAAGCAGGTTTGCATTCCTAAAGTAGGAAAGACTTTATTGTCCCTATTTTGAAATTGGTAAGAAGCTTCTGAACCAAGAAAATTATTATTAATTTCTCCACCATTTGTTAAATAAAACTCATTTATAAAACGATTTTTAGTGTTTTCTACTTCAATAGATTCAAAACTTAAATCTATTTTAAATTGTCCTCCTAATTCTCCTCTCCACATTAAAGATGGCGAAAATTTTAGAATACTTAATTTTACACGATTATAATCTAAATCTACATCAATACCATCGTCTTCATCTGCTTCATTATTGATTGTTTCATTACCAAAACCAAAAAAATTAATACTGTAATTTGGGCTTGTAAAAACTGCTTCCAAACCTAAATTCCAATTTCCTGCAATATTTGCAAACTCGCCGTTATATTTTAAATCAAATCCATCAGTATTAAAAAAATATGATCCCGAAAACACATGTTGAGAAGTAAACGGATTACGCTCAAAACCGTAAGTTGTTAGCGTATTTATGAGTCCGATTTTTAAACCATCATCTGGATTTCCACCTATAGTTGGTAATAATTGATTGGAGTTGTATTTAGGTTTTTGGTAATCGTAAACGTTGGTTTTATAATCGTCTGTAAGTTTTATCTTTCCTTTATTGGTTACAAACTTGTTTTTTTTGGATTTATAATCGTAAACACTTAATCTTTTTCCGTTTTTAATATTGTATGTGTCATTGTTTTGCCCTCCAATGATTTTAATTGGAATAAATTTTTCTCCTATTCCAAAAACTTCAAAAGTATCTTTATCGTCTAATCCATAAATCCATATCTCCTTATTTTCATTATTGTTATATATTCTTTGATGAAATATGGATCCTTTTTCTCCTTTTTTAATACGATAAGCCGTTACTTTAGTTTTGCCATTTGCCAATCGTTCTACATCGAACCAATCGTCTTTATCTGTGCCTTTTATAACAACTAGTTTATTAATGTTCTCGAAATATCTATTTGATATCTCTTGTAAATTAGTGAGCCTTTCTTTTAGTTTTTGTATTATAATTTGTGTGGTTTCACTTTTAATTTTCTCAGGGAAATATGAGAAAGCTTCTTCAATAACATTATCCGTTAAATTACTTTGAATCTGTTTTACTTGTGCATCCCATTTACTTTTATCAGCTTCATTTATTAAGGCTATGTCCAAAGGATAAGGCTCCAAATTATACCATTTCACATTTTTTAATTCTTCATCATAAGATTGCATTAAACGCAGGGATGGAATAGCTTTAGTCGCAAAACTCATCAAAGCTCCATCGGACATCATAGAAAACGCTTGATCACGATCCCTAGGAATTGGCTTATATACTGTTTCTTTATTATCTTTAAAAACTGCCCAGCGCCACTGATCTTCATGTCTATCCCAATCACCAATTAACATATCAAACAAACGCGCTCTTATATAATCAGCCTCATCTACTTTATGATTTTCATTTTTACGAAGTTTAGTAAGCATATCGTTTGTGCTAATAATTTCGTTAGCAAAGCCAAAACTTGCATTGTTTCCATGTCCATCGGCTGCGCGTTCTTCTATCATATATAATTCATCTCCAAATTCATCATTAAACTGAGCTAAAATATTTTGCTTGGGTACATAATACAACACTGGATTAGTATGATAAACACCTACTTCATTTGCTAAAGCACCAATTGCTAAAGGCGCATAAGGATGTGCTCCCGTAAACACATCTAGCAATAAATCTTCGGTATAAGTTTTGTTAAAAAATCCTTGAATATATTGATCTTTAAAAGCTACCGATTGCAAGTATTGAACCGCATTTTTCCGTAATGCTCGCATTACGTATTCTCTACCTTGTTTGTCTTGTAAGCGAAGAGATTTAGATTGGTGTCCGCCACCTTTCCTAATAGGTATTAATCCTCCAAAAAGCGTATCCAAGCTTACTGTTTGTGCATTAATAGCAGTACTAAAATGTTTTCGGTAACGTTCTCCCCAAAGCTTTTTATAGAATTTCTTTTTCTCTGTTTCTTCTTTTGTATAAATAGATACCGTTGTCTCTTTTGAAAAAGTTGAATCGTAATTGATAAATTTTTCCTTTTTATCTGCTGAAATCACTTTAGTTGAAAAAACTAATTCGTTAGTTTCAGCTTTATAAAAACGAACATAAGAAGAACCATCTTTAAATATGTCTAATCTCGCATAGCCTTGAGCTCCATATGAAAATAGCCCTCCATCGATATTTCTAGTAGGATTTATTTTAGACCCTGCACCACTAATTATTTGAGGTAAATTATCTTCGACTATATATTGTAAGCTATGCTCATGTCCAGATACAAAAATAACTTTGTCATTTTCTTGTGAAAGTGTTACCAATCTCTTTTTTAGCTCTCTATATTTTTTGTTTTGTAAATCTGTATTAGTTATTCCACTTGTTTTTCTAATCACATTTTTTAATGTCCCTAAAACAGGTACAGGAGTCATGTGTTGACCAAACGAATATTGTCCACCATGTGGTCCATTAGTAAACATTGGGTGATGTATTGCAATAATTGTTGTCTTTCCTCTAGCCTTTTTTATTAAACCTTCAAACTCATTAAAAAATTTCTCTCTTGTTTTAATTTCACAATTGTCATTTATTGTTGGATGTTTATTCCAATTAGCTAAATACCACTGTGAATCTACAACTATCAAGACAATATCATCACTAATCTTAACCTTTTCAATCGGGCAACCGTTTTCTGGTAAAAACGTATTTTTACCTATTATATCTTCTATATAATTCTCTTGGCGCTTTAGGCCTTTTAAACCATTGCTATACCAATCGTGATTTCCAGAAATAAAAATAGCATTCCCTTTAAAATCTGTTACAGCATCTGTTTGTACATTTAGTTGATACTCAGCAAAATTTCGCTGCTCATGGTCTTTTTTTGGCATTCCTGAAGGATATATGTTATCGCCTAAAAACAATGCCGTACTCTGCTTTGAAGCTTTGCTTAATTCGGTTTTAAAATCTTTTAATGCTTCCGATTGTGAACCTAATTCTGAATTTCCAGCATCACCAATTAAATAAAACGAGTGTATTATATTTTGCTCTGAAGGAAAGGTTTTAACAAAATTATCGTCTTTATATTGAGGTTTATAAGTTGCACAAGCATTTAGAAAACTAAACGTTATTATTAAAACGATATATTGATAAAATCTCATGTATTCGATTAATTACTATTTTAGTAAAAATAAATTATTAAATGGAAAACTTACTTATAGAAGTCGAAAAATACACCTCTTCTTTACTGAAAAGTGAATTGCCAACAGATTATATATACCACAATTTAAGTCATGCACAGCGTGTTGTTAAAAGCGTTTCTGCTCTTATTGAAGGTGAGAATATTACAGGAATTGATGCTGAAGACCTTCTAATTGCTGCTTGGTTACATGATGTTGGTCATATTAACGGTTGTGATAATCATGAAACTAAAAGTGCTGAAATAGCAACTTCATTTTTAAAAGAAAAGAATATTAGCGACGATCGAATAACCAAAATTTCAAATTTAATAATGGCTACTAAAATGGATTATGAGCCACAAAATATATTTGAACAAATTATTTGTGATGCAGATTGTTCTCATTTTGCTAAAAAAAATTATGCAGATATTAGTGAATTATTAAGAGCTGAATGGGAAATTATAAGTAATAAATCCTTTTCAGATTTAGAATGGATTGAAGAAAATATTTCATTCTTTAGAAAGCACCATCATTTTTATACCAATTTTGCTGTAAATAATTGGCAAGACGGAAAAGACAAAAATTTGGGTGCACTATTAAAATCTCAAAAAAAACTTAAACAAGAAGAGAGAAAAAGTAAAAAGAAAGACGAGGAATTTGCACTTAAAAAGCAAAAAGCAAAAACACCCGAACGAGGTATCGAAACTATGTTTAGAGTTACCTTACGAAATCATATTACACTAAGTGATATTGCAGATACTAAAGCTAACATTCTTCTATCGGTTAATGCAATAATTGTTTCACTTGTTTTAGCTAATCTAATTCCTAAATTAGATAATCCTTCCAATACATATTTAATATATCCAACTATTATATTTGTATTTTTTACTGTTATTGCCATGATTTTATCGGTTTTAGCCACACGTCCTAATGTTACTAGTGGAAAATTCACTAAAGAAGATGTGAAAAACAAAAAGGTAAACCTATTATTTTTTGGAAATTTTCATAAAATGAAACTGGATGAATTTGAATGGGCAATGAATGAAATGATGCAAGACAAAGATTATCTATATTCATCTATGACCAAAGATTTGTACTTTTTAGGAAAAGTATTAGATAGAAAATATAAAATATTACGAATTACTTATACTGTTTTTATCATTGGAATTATTGCATCAGTAATAGCTTTTGCAGTTGCTTTTAAATCTCTAGGAATTGCTTAAATTCTAATTTCTTTCATTAAATCGTTATAAGTATAAAAGGCTTTATCGTTTTGAGTTTTATGATATAAAACACTCACTCTAATCGCTTTTAATCCCGTAACAGCTTGTAAATCTTGAAGTTCTACAATCTCAATATCCTTATCTAAATAATTTTTAGATTGTAAAAATTTAATATATCTCAAATACTCTATTTCATCCTGCTTTTGAGAATAAACAATAGTTATTTTTCCTTTTTCTGTAATTCGTTTTTTTGTCCCTTTAATATAAGCTTTATCTACACGTTTCTTAACAACTTCGTATCTTGCATTATAGGTTCCATCTACATCAAATTGCTTTTCGTCCATTCTAAAACTTATTGATAAAGGTGAATTAAAGACTAATATCATTGATGCTACATCTAATGAAATAGGAAAATCTTTTTGTGAAAGATAATATTCGTTTTCCATCTCACACATAACTTGTAATTGCCATAATCTCAAATTATATAAATAAATGGAATTAAAACTATTTTCTCTAGTAATAGACTCACCTATATACATATTATGTTCTACACCATCTGTTTTAAAGCGTTCGAAAAAATGAGGATACATTTGTTGGGCTTCTTCTTGTTTTTCATCCAACAAGCTTGCCATTTTTTTGTTAATTAATGTAATAGTATCATCATAATCTTTTCGGTGTTGATATAGCACATTCAATTTATTGTCTATTACATTAAAATAAGATTCTATTTCTTGTGTAAATTTTTTAATTTCAATTAAATGATTGAATAATGGAGTGATTTCATTTTTGAAAAATTCAGAAATTTGTTGCTCACTATCTACTTGAAAATAGCTTTCAAGTCCTTGCAAATAAGAATTTATTTGAAAGATTATCTGCTCATAAATTGGAAGTGGTTCAATTTTAAAAGCTTCATCAATTATTCCTTTTGCTGCATTAAGTTGTAATATTAAATCTTGTTTGGTTGCTAAATTTCTAGCTTCTGATGAACCTTTAATATCAATTTGTCCATAAAGTGGATAAACCTCATCAAAAGCTATTTTACCAAATCCTATTTGATTTCCTAGCAGCTTGTTTTTAAGAAAGGATTTTGCTTCTTTTTCAAACTTCCAATATACACTAGGATGTATTGAAGTACATTCCTGTTGTATAATTGCTTCTATTAAATTTTCTTCCTCCTTCTTAGATCGTTTTACTGCTGAAACAATATATGGCATTACATCTATCAACTTATTAGCATTAATACTATTAAGTAATTTTGGTTTTTTAGATACAATTTCTAAGATACCAAGTAAATGTTCATTTTCGGCTATTGGAGCCAAAATAGCACTTTTAATACCTTGCTCTTTTAAAATTTTATATTGTGGTGCTTTACCTTTAGACAACTTAAAAAACTTATCGACATTTGAAATTGAGTAAAAATCTTTGTCTTTTAATAGGGTTTCATAAGACCCATCACATAAAGCTTCTACACAATCAGCAACTTCTAAATCATTTAATAAAAAACTTTCAAAACCTTCTCCGTGAACACGTTCAAAAGTATCATTTTCATTGTTATAAGTTGAAAATCCAACTTTTAGATCTTTTATATTAAATAGAGAACGGAAAACTTCGTGAATATTTTCAGAAAAACTTTGATTATTAACACTACTCTCTTCAATTAAAGTTGATTTAATATTTGATATTGATTGATCGTCTGTTACATCAAAAATATTAGAGATTACAAAGCCTTTAAAAAGATGACTATTAGGTGGAAATTTTTCTTTCCAAACATCAATATTATCAAAATTATCAAGTAACTCTTCGTAGTCTTCTTGAGTGATTTTTTTTGCATTTTCTTTAGGTATAATTTCAGTGAAATCGGCATTATATAAAATTTTATAATACCTCATGACACCATTTGCATCTGGAATCTCGTAGAAGAAAGGACGTTTAAAATTTAAATCATAACCATAACAAAAATTTAAAATAATAGTACATGCAATAATATAAGTGTCATCCTCAGGCATGTTTTTGATTTTAAGCTCAAAATCATTCCCTGCTGTCTTTATAATATTCTTAAATCGCTCTGAAGAATTAAAAATAAGGTTATGAAATGGTACAGAAGCAGTTTTAATTTCATTATTAGTTAGTAGCTCACTAAAAGAATCTTGAAGAATAAATTTTATTTCCTTTTTATATTTATCAAGTAAAGATATATCGCTAAAACCTTCCCTTAGTATTGGAAAAGGCTTTTGTTGCTTTAAAATTCGTTTTGCTTTTTCAGCAATAAATTCATCATTACTTTTAGATAAATCTTCATAATGATTTAAAAACTTATTAAAACTTACTTTTAAAATAAATGGGGATTCAATATTATCATTCAGGTCTTTCATATAAGTACATTCAATCGACAAAGTTACAAATTAATGTTTTAGTCGCATAGTTATTAACTACATAACAATTTTAATTGTTTATACTTTTTTAACTTATTTTTTACGAATATGATAATTTTAAGATATATTAGATGCATAATAACTAACTAAAACTAATAATTATGTTTTCAAAATCAAATTTAATTTCGACACTAGTAACTGCACTTTGGTCCTATTTAGGTGGGTATCTAATTTGGATAATTATTGCAACTCCACTTATGGAAGGACATGAAGGTACTGCTACAGGAGTTTGGAAAGAAGTTCCAGACCATATGCACTTAATTCTTGGGTGTGTTATTTTTGCATTTGCATTTTCAGCAATCTATTCTAAATGGGCTAGAGGCTCACATGGTCTATCTAATGGTGCTCAATTTGGATGTTGGGTTGGTGTATTGCTAGGATTTGGTGAAGGAGTGATAAATTTAGGAGTTGGTAACTTTAGTGATTTAATGGGTACAATCATTGGAGGTCTACTTTCAATTGTGTTTTATGTTGTCATGGGTGTTCTGGCAAGTTTAGTCTATGGAAAAATGTCTTCTTCAGGAGAATAAATTAAATAAAAAACCATAAAAAAGCCCTTCAATAACGAAGGGCTTTTTTATTTAAACTCTATTATTCTTTAATTTATCTGCTTGAATAATAAAGATTTATTTTTATATTTGTATATGTTCATACATATGGACATATATAAAATTCACTTCATGAAACTAAGAATTGATCATACTAATGGAAGACCTTTACATCTACAAGTAGAACAATTAGTAAGAGATTTAACAAAGAAACCTAACTATAAGAATGGAGAATTACTACCTAAAGAAGTAGATATAGCAAGCCAATTGGGAATTTCAAGAAACACAGTTCGTCAAGCAATCAGTAAATTAGTTATTGAAGGTGTTTTAGAACGAAAGAAAGGTGTAGGTACCAAAGTGTCAACTCAAAATATTAGCACACAGTTAAAAAGCTGGATGAGTTTTACTCAGGAAATGAAAAAGAAAGGGATTGATGTTGTCAATTACAGTATTGAAGTACATAAAGTATTTGCAGATAAAGAAGTGGCATTGGCACTTCAAATAAAAGAAGGAACAGAAGTGCTAAGATTAGACAGAATTAGAGGTGATAAAAACGAGCCTTTCGTGTTTTTTACTTCCTACCTGCACCCTAGAATAGGATTAACAGGCAAAGAAGATTTTACAAGGCCTTTATACGAAATCATAGAAAATGATTATTCAGTATCTGTAGATCTTTCTAGAGATACAATGACAGCAATTCTTGCAACTAAAAAAATAGCAGTCATACTAAATATAAAAAGGAATGAGGCTGTTTTACATCGTTCTCGAATAGTTTTTGACCCAGGAAAAAGACCATTAGAGTATAGTTTATGTTATTATAAAGCAGATAAATTTTCATATTCAATTGATATTAAAAGAGACTACAATTAAAAAATATTATGAAAAAATTAGCAGTCCTAATAATCCTTTTGTTTAGTCTTTCTTTTTTTCAATGTCAAAAAAATGAAGAGCAAAAACTAAATCTTCATGTGCCTTCTCCTGATTGGGAAGATCAAGTTATATATTTTTTAATGCTCGATCGTTTTTCTGATGGTGATAGAACTAATAACGATCAAGGTGGTGGTGAATTTGACCAAAAAGATTTTAGAAAATTTAGTGGTGGCGATATTCAAGGGGTTATTGACCATTTAGATTATATACAGAGTATGGGAGCAACTACCATATGGATTACACCTCCTGTGGCTAACCAATGGTGGGATCCAGCAATTCAGTTTAGTGGTTATCATGGATATTGGGCAGAAAATTTTAAAGAGGTTGATAAGCATTTTGGCGATTTGGCTTTGTATCAACAATTATCACATGAAATTCACGAAAGAGGCATGTATCTTATTCAAGATATTGTTCTAAATCACACAGGTAATTTCTTTCAGTATGAAGGCGATTATAACCAAGATGATGTAAGTCAATATTATAAATTAAATGAGAAAAGTACTCCAGTTTCTAAACCTACCCAGTATCCGTTCAATTTAAATGACTCTCAAGATTCTGTTCAGCGCAACGCTAATATCTATAATTGGACGCCAGATATAATCAATTATGAAGACCCTTTACAAAAACTAACCTATCAAATGGCTGGTTTAGACGATATCAATACTAAAAATATCGTGGTTCGTGACGTACTTCGCGATTCATATGGGTATTGGGTTAATGTTGTTGGTGTTGATGGTTTTAGAATTGATACTATTATTTATGTGGAATTAGATTTTTGGGTGGATTTTATGAATTCATTAAGTATCGAATTTCCTGGAATAAACCAAGTAGCAAAAAATACTGGACGAGATAACTTTTTAACTTTTGGAGAAACCTTTATCAAATCAGATCCATTAAAAAATGAAGGCGATATTGAAGTGGCAAGTTATATGGGTACTAAAGAAAAACCAGCACTAAATAGTATGTTGAATTACCCCTTATATTATTCAATCAATCGGGTATTTAGTCAAGGGTTGCCAACCAAATTAATGGACTACCGTTTAAACACTTTTGTTAATGATACTATATATCGTGACCCATATCAAATGGCTAATTTTTTAGACAATCATGATTGGAGTCGCTTTATTAATAGTTCATCACCTGCTGCATTAAAACAAGCACTATTTTTATTATACACCATTCCTGGAATACCAGTTATTTATCAAGGGACCGAACATTTATTTACAGAATCTAGAGCATCTATGTTTAAAGAAGGTTGGGGTTCAGAAGATGAAGATCATTTTAATCAAGAAGCAGAAATCTATCAGTTATTAAAATCATTGGCAGAAGTAAGACAAAAAGACAAGGTTTTAACTAGAGGTGATTTAGAAGTTTTACATAGTTCTGAAGTGGGTTCTGGCGCATTGGTTTACAAAAGAACCTATAAAGACAAGCAATACATTATTGTATTTAATACTGCAGACCAACCTGTGTTGATGAGTAATTTACAAACCAAAACCAAACAAGGAGATGAATTAGTTTTGTTAAAAGGAATTGGAATAAATGACAATTGGACTGTTGGAAATGATGGTTTATTAACTAGCGAATTACTTCATCGTGCAGTTGGGATTTT
>Ga0209013_10000564_pt1 | contig 33460 bp, 36 predicted proteins | sample Cruoilmetagenom2_FD_187291 | JGI IMG/M metagenome (GOLD analysis project Ga0209013, IMG submission 187291) | Oil polluted marine microbial communities from Coal Oil Point, Santa Barbara, California, USA - Sample 2 (SPAdes) (version 2) | ecosystem: Environmental > Aquatic > Marine > Oil seeps ...
TGGTTTTTCGATTTATAATATTAATTGATCTTATTGGAACTGAATTAAGAATTCGCTTACAGCCCCCCAATAGTCTTTATGATCACTATTATTGGACCATAGCGCTTTTGAACCATGTTTTCCTTCATCATTTGGTAAAAAAAACTTTTTGTTCGTCTTAACAGAATCATATATTGCTTTCCACTGTTTTTCTTCGCTTTTCGCCGAGGTTACAAAGACCGGGCATTTAATTTTTGAAGCAAAAGACCTAATCTCTTTACCCTCTATTTCAAAATATTCTCCGGGAGAAAATGCAAGAATACCGTCTATTTCGTTTGGATGAACACTACCCAAATAAAATGTTAGTGCAGCAGAATATGAGCTCCCCCAAATGATTATTTTATTTGGATTTAGTTTATTTCTAACATATGAATATGCCGCCTCCAGATCGGGAATTGCATCCATGTATTGCGTAGGCTTGTTCAATTTCACAGCATTAAGGTGCGTTTCATTTATTATGCCATTCACTTCATTACCAGATCTTTGATCTAATGCCAGACAGTTAAACCCGAGTTGATTTAGTTTGGGTGCGATTTCTTTATATTCACCTCTACTATATCCTGCCTGATGAAACAATAGGATAATTGGTGCATCTATAACGGAGGTCAGATATCGATCAGCCGTGATATTTACACCATCACTAGCCTTAAAATGGACAATTTCTTCAGTGAAATCTGAATTTTTTTGAGCGTAGTTATTTTGGATCGACAGTGTACAAAAAATTAATACGATTTTTAAAATTTTCATTATGAATTTTTATTGATTCAATCTGATCATAAAGTTAAGGATTTTTTAAATTTATTATGGAATACCAACTGGGATATCTTTTTATTTTAATAACCATTATTTCATTATATGCAAATTGGATTAAAATCAATTATATTTGTATTAGCCAATAATTTTAGAAAGAATGAAAAAAAGAAACACAATTATCATATTAATATTTATCGTTGGGATTTCCTATTTATTGCTTTCCTATAACATAGAATCGAAGTCGGTTTACGAACCTCTTTTACACACAGATATGATTGAGATTCCGTCAGATGTACAATCTATTCTAGAAAAAAAATGTTTCGAGTGTCATACTTCAGAATCTAAAGGTTCAAAAAGTAAACTTAAATTGAATTTTGATAAGTTTACTGATGGAGCATATTCAAATGGTAAATTGGTGAGCAAATTTGGAAAAATAACAAAGCAATTGAACAATAGTAAAATGCCTCCAAAAAAACACCTGAGCAAGAATCCAGATCAGAAATTAACTTCGGAAGAATCAAAGTTAATAATAAGTTGGGCTACGGAACAGGGAAATTTATTGGCTGGAGAGTAGACAGTATCGTGTTTAAGCATTTTAAATCAGTATAATGAGCAAAAGAAAGAAAATATTTTGGTTTTTATTAATAGGTGTTTTAGTGTTGATACAATTGTTTCCTGTTTCACGTCCGGAAGTAAGTCCAATTAACCCTGATGATCTTTTGAAGAATGTTGATGTGCCACTGAATATTTCTACCATATTGAAATCGACATGTTATGATTGTCATTCTAATGAGACAATATATCCATGGTATTCTAGTATTGCACCAGTAAAATGGCTTGTTTATTATGATATTAATAATGCAAGAGAAGAATTAAATTTCTCGGAATGGAATAGCCTGACCAAAATGGATAAGGCCGAAATACTTGATGATATTTCTACAGAAGTACTTGAAGAAGAAATGCCTTTAAAAATTTATCCTTGGCTACATCCAGAAGCTAAATTGAGCAAAGTTGATCGTGAAGCCATTTCAGAATGGGCAGAATTGCTGGCTGAAGAATTATTTGAATGAAATATTTTATTGGGATTTTACTATTTGAAAAAGGTCTTCGATTTTTCCCAATGGACACTCATGTCGTCTAAAGTCATGTCTGTGAGTTGCTTTCCTTCTTTAGAAGCCTCATTTTCAAGAAATTGAAATCGCTTGATGAATTTCTTATTTGTTCTTTCCAAGGCGCTCTCAGGATCAATATTAATAAATCGGGCGTAATTAATCAAAGAAAATAATACATCGCCAAATTCATCTTCAATTCTTTGAGAATTCTCTTCAACTTCAACATGAAGTTCGTTAAATTCTTCTTGAACTTTTTCAAAAACTTGCTCTCGTCTGTCCCAATCAAACCCTGCAGCCGCAGCTTTGTCTTGAATTCTACTTGCTTTTACTAAGGCAGGAAGGGATTTTGGCACACCTGAAAGAACAGAAGTTCTTCCTTCTTTTAGTTTTAGCCTCTCCCAATTTTTAGCAACTTCTTCTTCTGTTTCAGCAATGACATTGCCAAAAACATGCGGATGTCTATGGATTAATTTTTCATTGATACTACTAATGACTTCTTCAATGTCAAAATCATTTTTTTCAGAGGCAATTTTAGCATAAAAAACAATATGTAAAAGTAAGTCACCAAGCTCTTTTTTAACCTCAAGAGTGTCATTTTCAAGAATGGCATCACCTAGTTCATAGGTCTCTTCAATAGTTAAATGACGAAGAGATTCCATGGTTTGCTTTTTATCCCATGGACATTTATCACGAATTTCATCCATGATATCCAATAGCTTTTCAAAGGCTTTGATCTGATTGTTGCGGAAATACATTTTATGCTTTTTCTGTGCTGGACGATACGTCACTGCTTTCATCTTCCGCCTTATCAGTATCAGAAAAATCGAAGCCAGAAGCGATTAAAATATTGTACCATCTGGCTATTTTTTTAAAATTGGAAGCATAAACCCTTTCTTCATCATATTCAGGTAATACCTCTCTAAAATAGTCAAGTAGTTGTTTTTTATCGATATTAGGATCTATAGTTTCTCCACCATTTTCCTTTGTAAATATATTTTTTAAAACTTCTTTTAAAGGAATCTCTTCATCATAAGTATAAATTGCTATATCGCCTAAGGAACTAACACTGTTTAAAGCATTTACAGGAAAACGCTTCTTATCTACCAACGATTCTACAATAATACTTTTTTTACTTTGAGATATTATTTTGAAAAGTCCCGGTTTGCCGGATATGGATAATATTTTTTCTAAATTCATATTTTGCTTTATTTTTTAGATAACGGAAATTTCATTCTGTAGGCCACGTCAATATTTCCTTTTGAAATATTCGCCAATTTCTTTTTTAATAATCTTTTTTTTAGTGTTGATAATTTATCCGTAAACAGGACACCATCAATATGATCATATTCATGTTGAAAAATTCTTGCAGCGAGACCGTCTAAGGTTTTTTTGTGTATTTTAAAGTTCTCATCCAGGTATTCGATCTCTATCTGTTCTTCTCGAAATACATCCTCATTAATGTTAGGGATACTCAAACAGCCTTCATTGAAAGCCCATTCACCACCACCTTCATTAATGATCTTTGGATTAATAAAGACTCCTTTAAAATCCTTTAAAAATAATCTTTCATCCTCTTCTAATTCATCATTTTCTTCGAAAGGTGAAGCATCAATAATAAAAAGACGGATGGCCTTACCGATTTGTGGAGCAGCCAAGCCAACACCTTTAGCACTGTGCATTGTTTCCGTCATATTTTCTATGAGTTCTTCTAAATTTGTATACTCCTCGTCTATTTCTTTTCCAACTTTTCTAAGGATCGGATCACCGTATGCAATAATAGGTAAAATCATTTTTTAAATTTGATGTTGCAAAAATACAATAATAGATGTAATTTTATTTCCTTGAAAGCAAATTAACCTTTGAAAATAAAAATGAAGTTTAAATTCCCCTGGAATAATACAAAATCAGATAATAAGATCTTTCTCTCTTACGATGACCATCAAAATAATTTTGGTGATATTCTTAGCCCTATAATAGCAAATCATTTTGGGTCAAAAGATGTGAAAAGAATTTCTAAATTAAAAAGTAGATGGGTCACTCATTACTATATGATCGGTTCTATCCTTCAAAGATGTAATGGCAATTCTATCATATGGGGAAGTGGTTTTATTTCTGCCGATTCAGTATGTAAGGAAGTGCCGAAGAGGATTTTGGCGGTTAGAGGACCTCTAACAAGAGAAAGATTAATAGAGCTCGGTATGGATTGCCCTGAAATCTATGGAGATCCGGCTTTATTGTTGCCGGAAATTTACCCTGCAACAGATCAAAAGGCGAAATACAAGTTGGGGATAATTCCTCATTTCCGTGATAAGAATAACCATTGGTTGAAGAGTCACTTTTCTCAGAACTCGGATATAAAAATTATCGATATTCAGAGGAAGAACCCCCTAGAAGTTGTTGATGACATGTTGATGTGTGAAAAAATTATTTCAAGTTCTTTACATGGAATAATCATTGCTGATGCTTATAAGATACCGGCGGTTTGGATCGAACTTTCTGACCTTGTGGAAGGTTCTGGTTTTAAATTTGCGGATTATTTTAAATCGGTAGGCAGGTCTGTTTATCCTCCGTTCCAATTTGGAGAATTTAAGACTTTAAAAGATATTCTGGATGTATTTAAAGATTATGAAATAAATATTGATGTGGTAAAGCTGAGAAATTCCTTTCCTTTCTAATGGAACAACACGTACTCTATTAAGGAAATTTTTTCTGCAATAAATATTTATAGAAATAATAGGAATCAAATTGCCTCTCGCTCCTCTGAAGAGTACTCCCTACCTGAAAGGACGGGCCGGTCTTCGCAGGAGGATGGGCTCCTTAAAAAATAGAATAGAATTTGTACTATTGATAATTTTAGTTGACAATGAAAAATTCCCATCCTTTTTTAAGGAGGGGTGGATCTGCCTTTGGCGGAGACGGGGTGGTTATTTTATTTATTCTACATAAAATCTCTCCTAGCAGAAATACAAGCCCAATTTGCTGTACTTGTCATTAGTTAAAAACTTTGCTATCTCAGCATTAGGGTTTATTATTCTAATAATTTGGGAGTCAGCTTACTTCTGCTCCAAATAGGTTTGTAAAATAATTGTAGCACTTATTTGATCAATTAGAGCTTTGTTCTGACGTTGCTTTTTCTTTAGCCCACCATCTATCATTGCTTGGAATGCCATTTTAGAGGTAAACCGTTCGTCAATTCTTTGCACCGGAATATTAGGAAATTTTAATTTTAATTTTTTAATAAACGGCAATATATGTTTTTCCACTTCTGATGCCGAATAATTCATTTGTTTTGGTTCTCCAACTACAAATAATTCTACCTGCTCTACTTCTAAATAACTTTCTAAAAATGCAAAAATTTCATTGGTTTGAACAGTTTTTAGTCCACTAGCGATAATTTGCAGATCATCGGTTACAGCCAAGCCTGTTCTTTTTAGACCATAGTCCACTGCAAGTATTCGCGCCATATGATTTTATAATTTTCTACAAAATTACTTAATTTCTTCTTTTTAAAAGAATGATGGTTATAATCTCTGTATTACTACTGTATTTTTTATATTTGCTTTCTAAATTTAAAGAATGAAATCCAAGGGATTGGAAGAAGAGTTAAATTATAAAAATTATTTCTTTTAATTTTCAAAGGATAGCTCTAAGAAAGGAAAAATAAACACAATACGAGATGAAAGACCTGCAACAAATTACAGAACAAGCTTGGGATAATAGAGAATTACTAGAGGAACCAAAAGTACAGGAATCCATCCGAAAGGTTATAAATCTATTGGACGAAGGTAAGGTACGTGTTGCCCAACCTACGGACGATGGCTGGAAGGTGAATGAATGGATCAAGAAAGCTGTTGTTCTATATTTTCCTATACAAAAAATGGAAACCCTGGAAGCCGGTATTTTTGAATACCACGATAAAATACCTTTAAAAAAGGGTTATAAAGAAAAGGGGATCAGAGTTGTACCTCATGCAGTTGCACGTCATGGAGCTTATATTTCTCCGGGCACTATTTTAATGCCTAGTTATGTAAATATAGGAGCTTATGTTGATAAAGGAACCATGGTAGATACATGGGCCACAGTTGGCAGTTGTGCCCAAATAGGAAAGAATGTCCACTTGAGTGGAGGAGTTGGAATAGGGGGTGTTTTGGAACCTTTGCAAGCAGCACCTGTAATTATTGAGGATAATGTTTTTGTTGGTTCGAGATGCATTGTTGTTGAAGGAGTAAAAGTAGAAAAGGAAGCTGTTTTGGGAGCCAATGTGGTGTTGACCATGAGTACAAAAATTATTGATGTCACAGGAGATAAACCAGTTATTACCAAGGGGATTGTCCCTTCACGTTCGGTTGTTATTCCTGGAAGTTATACCAAGGAATTTAAGGCGGGAAATTTCAACGTGCCTTGTGCGCTCATTATTGGTAAACGTAAGGAGAGTACTAATAAAAAAACCTCTTTAAATGATGCGTTACGTGAAAATGAGGTTGCGGTATAATCATTATTTGAAGGCTACCGATGAAGAGAAATGAGTGATATTGATAGCACAATGGATAAGAAAAATAATAAACTATCGATTATAGTCCTCAGTTTTAATAATGTTGATCAGATAAATGAACTATTGGAAAATATTGATTTCGCGGATGAAATCGTCGTTATCGATTCCTTTAGTACAGATGGTACATTTGAGGCTATAGAAAAGCATAAAGATGTAATACTAAAACAGCATCGGTTTAATAATTTCAGTGAGCAGAGGAATTTTGCTATAAAAAAAAGCACTAATGATTGGGTTCTTTTTATCGATACTGATGAAAGGATATCTGATGAATTAAGAGAGGAAATTATTCATGCAGTTCAGAAGCCAGACGAAATTGTTACTTTTGGTTTTTACAGAAAATTCTTTATGAATAGTTCTTCAATAAAATACAGTGGATTTCAAAGCGAAAAAATATATAGACTCTTTCACAAAAAATATGCAATATATGATGTAAATAAATTTGTTCATGAAACATTATTAATTAATGGCAGATCAAAAATGTTCAAGAACCAGTTGCATCATTATTCATATACAAGTGAAGAAGCATATAAGGAGAAGTTAAAACTATATGCTAAATTAAGAGCTAAAGAACTATATATAAAAAAACTGAAACCGAATTACTATCATTTTTTTATCAAGCCACCATTCAGATTTTTTAAACATTTTGTAATAAAATTGGGTTTTTTAGATGGAAAGAATGGATTTAAAATAGCCCGTTTAAACGCCTATGGTGTACGACAAAGATATGTTGAGCTGGAAAAGTTATATAGTTCAGATAAATAGATTCAAGCTACTCATGAACAGGCTTTTAAAAGACTGACATAGAAAAAACAGGATATTCATTTTATAGTTTATTTATGTTTACAACCGAATTAGATAATGCTTTAAAAGTACTTAGGCAACATCAAACTATTTTGTATCCAACGGACACGGTATGGGGAATTGGCTGTGATGCCACCAGTGGTGAAGCAGTTAGCCAAATATTTACTATTAAGAATAGAGAAAATTCTAAAAGTTTGGTAGTTTTAGTCGATAGTTTTGATATGTTAAGAGACTATATTGAGGAAGTCCCGGAAAAAGTAATTGCACTTTTATCGGCTGTCACAAAACCTACGACGATAATCTATAAAAACCCAAAAAATTTAGCTCAGAATGTAATTGCTACTGACAATACAGTGGCAATTAGGATTGTTAGAGATGATTTTTGTAAAAGATTGATCAATCAATTTAATAAGCCTATAGTTTCTACATCGGCAAATATTAGTGGAGATCCTACTCCTAAATCGTTTAAAGATATCTCAAAGCCAATTTTGGATAGCGTAGATTATATAGTAAATTTGGCAAAAGAAAAAATAAATTTAAAATCGTCTACCATAATCAAGATAAAGGAAGACAATACAATTAAAATACTTAGAGATTAATTTTATGCGGTCAATAAATTTTGAAGATGCCATTTCCAATGAAGTATTTGCTTATATTTCTACGGCCTCAGATGAACTACAGATTAAAAGCTATGTTATCGGAGGATTTGTTAGAGATTATTTGTTAAAAAGGAAGCATGAAATTGATATAGATGTAGTTGCGGTTGGCAGTGGTATTGATCTGGCACAAAAAGTTGCTTCAATATTACCTGGAAAGCCTAAAGTTCAAATTTTTAAAACTTATGGTACCGCGATGTTGCGTTATCGGAATATTGAAGTGGAATTTGTAGGGGCAAGAAAAGAATCCTATTCAGAAGAAAGTAGAAACCCCAAAGTGACTTCTGGAACTCTTGAAGATGATCAGAAACGAAGAGATTTCACTATTAATGCAATGGCAATAAGTTTAAATTCTGATGATTATGGGGTATTACTCGACCCCTTCCATGGTGTTCAGGATCTGCAAAATAAAATAATTAAAACACCTTTAAATCCTGATATTACTTATTCTGATGATCCATTGCGAATGATGCGAGCCATACGCTTTGCGAGTCAATTAAATTTTAATATTGAGAGGGAATCACTTGATGCGGTCAAAAGAAATTCTGATCGAATTAGAATCATCACCAAAGAAAGAATTGTAGATGAATTGAATAAGATCTTACTTAGTGAAAAACCTTCTATAGGACTAAAGTTACTTTATGACACGGATCTTTTACCATATATTCTTCCCGAGCTAACGGAACTGCAGGGAGTGGAACGAATTAAAGGACAAAAACATAAGGATAATTTTTATCACACTTTGCAAGTTGTGGATAATATTTCAAAGCGTACTAATAATTTGTGGTTGCGATGGGCAGCTTTACTGCATGATATCGGGAAGGCAGTTACTAAGAAATTTGACAGGAAACTCGGATGGACTTTTCATGGGCATGAATATATAGGATCGAAAATGGTTAAGAAAATTTTTGTTAGATTGAAGATGCCGTTAAATGAAAAAATGAAATATGTTCAGAAAATAGTTATGATGAGTTCGAGACCAGTAATATTAGCTGAAAATGTAACCGATTCAGCAGTGAGGAGGTTGATTTTTGATGCTGGAGAGGATATAGAAGATCTAATGACTCATTGTGAAGCAGATATAACTACTAAAAACAATAATAAAGAAAGGCAATATCTTAATAACTTTAAAATTGTACGTAGCAAAATAAAAGAGGTAGAAGAACGCGATAGAATTAGAAATTTTCAACCTCCGATAAGTGGAGAGTTAATTATGGAAACTTTTAATTTAAAACCCTGTCGTGAAATAGGTATTATAAAAGATAGCATCAAAGAAGCTATTCTAGATGGGAAAATTGGCAATAATTACGAGGAGGCATATAATTTTATGCTAAAAAAGGCTGAAAAATTAGGCTTTCAAAAAGATTTATAATCCGTCCAATATTTTTCTTGAAATAACTATTTTTTGAATCTCAGAGGTGCCCTCACCTATAGTACAAAGTTTGGCATCTCTATAAAATTTTTCAACAGGAAAATCTTTGGTATAACCATATCCTCCATGAATTTGAAGTGCCTCATTGGCTACTTTTACACAGACTTCGGAGGCGTACATTTTTGCCATAGCTCCAATTTTTGTAAGATCTTTATTGTTATTCTTTAGATAAGCTGCCTTATGTAATAACAATTCTGATGCTTCAATTTCAGTTAACATATCTGCAAGTTTGAAGGATATCGCCTGGAAGGAGCTAATTGGTTTTCCAAATTGTTCTCTTTCTTTAGAATATTTAAGAGCGGCTTCGTAAGCTCCTTTCGAAATCCCTAAAGATAGAGCACCAATCGATATTCTACCACCATCCAAAACTTTTAAGGCTTGAATAAAACCTTCACCTTCTTTTCCAATTAGATTTTCCTTATGAACCCTGCAATTATTAAAAATTTGTTCGGCAGTCTCAGAAGCCCGCATTCCCATTTTATTCTCTTTTTTACCGGATGTAAAACCCTCCGTGCCTTTTTTAATACCAAATGCAGACATTCCTCTAGAATCTCCTTTTTTGCCCGTTCTTACTATAACAACTGATATGTCTCCACTAATACCGTGTGTAATAAAATTCTTCGCTCCGTTAAGCACATAATAATCTCCATCCTTAACTGCCGTTGTCGACATGCCCCCAGCATCACTTCCTGTGTTGTGCTCTGTTAAACCCCAGGCACCGATCCATTCACCAGATGCCAATTTCGGCAGCCACTTTTCCTTTTGCACATTACTGGCGAATTCTAGTATATGATTGGTGCATAAAGAATTATGAGCAGCTAGAGATAATCCAATGGAAGAATCTACTTTAGAAATTTCTTCGATCACCGTAATATAATCGTGATAATTTAATCCGGATCCACCATATTCTTCAGGTACCAAGACGCCCATATATCCCATCTCTCCTAACTTGTGAAATAGATCTTCAGGAAATATCTGTTTTTCATCCCAATCCATCATATAAGGTTTGATGTGTTTTTTAGCAAATTCACGAATAGAATGTGCAATCATTTTTTGTGTCTCGGAAGTTTCAAAATTCATATGGCGTCAATTTTACCAAAAAAAATATCTACAATAAAAGCTTAAATAATTTTGCTTTATTTTGATAAATAATTAAGCCAGCAAATATAATATTATTTTTTATAATTAGTAAAGGAAGAAGTGTCATTTTTAATGGAGTTTTGTGTGTGTGTAACATTCTGACATAATTGTAGAAATAATAATATCTATTACAAAAGAAGATCATGACTTAGTCTAAGTCTGCCTTCTGGTACCACTTGTAAAGGCTGATATCCGTGAGGGAATTCTTATTGTTAACATTCAATATTATAGATTTATGACAAACTTTTTCACTATATTAGCACCCTTAAAATTGTGAGTTTTTAGAAGGTTTAGGAGTTAAAAAATACATTTAAAAATGAATATGAATACATCTCACTTATTGTCCCTTGATGATTTGCTTGAACTTTATATTGAGAAGTTCAATAATGTTAGATTTAAAGGAGATAATGAGATTGCCAATGTACCAATTTATTATTTTATTTCAAGCGACGGAAAACTTGTTCGACCTCAATTGTTACTTGCTGCGTGTAATATGTTTGGAGGAGATCTGGATGTCGCACTAAATCCGGCATTTGGAATTCAGATGTTTCATAATTTCACTCTAGTTCACGATGATATTATGGATAATTCTGACGTCAGAAGAGGCAGGCCTTCAGTCCATAAAAAGTACAGTGTGAATAACGCAATTATATCAGGTGATCTTATGATGATATACGCATATGATTATTTGTCTAAAGTTCATGAATCGCAGATAAGGGAGGTGTTCACAAATTTTAATAATACGGCTGGTAAGATTATTGAAGGGCAGCAAATGGATATCGATTTTGAAACCAGAATGGATGTGGGAGAAGAGGAGTATATTAAAATGATTGGTTATAAAACCTCAGTTTTACTGGCAGAAAGTGCAAGAATTGGTGGTATCATATCTAATACTACAGATGTAAATAAGGAATTAATCTATAATTTCGGTTTAAACCTTGGACTTTCCTTTCAGATAAAAGATGATTGGTTGGATGCATTTGGAGCTGGTGAGAAGTTCGGAAAAAAAATTGGAGGTGATATTCTTCAAAATAAGAAATCCATGTTATTTGTTAAGGCCTGGGAATTGGGAGATGAAAAGGCTAAAGAAAAGATAAAGGCACTGATGTCCCATGAAGATGAAAATGAAAAAATACAACACATGCTCAACATTTATAATGAGTTAGGAGTTAATGATCTAATTGAAAATCAAATGACAGAATATTTTCAAAAAAGTTTAATCTATCTTGAAAAAATTGAATTGCCTGAAGAGCGTAAACTACCTTTATTAGATTTTGCACATAAAATTTACGATAGAGATTTTTAATTGAACTAACACAGACTAAACTTATAAAATGGAACCTATTCTAATTCTTGTGGATGAACACAATAATATTACCGGATACGAAAAAAAACTAAAAGTTCATCAGGATGGACTATTGCATCGTGCTTTTTCGATTTTTGTAGTGAACCAAGAAGGCCAATTGATGTTGCAGAAAAGAGCAATTGAAAAATATCATTCCGGGGGATTATGGGCAAATACATGCTGTAGTCACCCGTTGAAAGGTGAGAATACCGAGTATACAATACATGAAAGGCTTGTTGAAGAAATGGGTTTTGATTGTGGTCTTCATGCACTTTTTAAATTTATTTATCGTGCAAAATTAGATAATGATCTTGTTGAATATGAACTTGACCAAGTTTATATTGGTAATTATGAAATGGACCCTGTACCCAACCCGGCGGAGGTTTGCGATTGGAAATGGATAGATATAGAATTTCTTAAAGAGGATTTAGAAAAATCACCAGATAAATATGTTTATTGGCTGAAAGCTGCTTTTGCTGAGTTCTATGTAAACTTCAAAAAGTTGCAAGATTAATTAAAGAAAGTTTAAGGAATTACACACTCTAAATTGTTGCATTGAATTATGAAAATGTAATAGTATAGTGTGCCGAGAATGTCCAGACCAATACGATCAAAAGGGCCAGTACTTTTGCAACATAAAAATTGATCTTGAATTTTTCATGAAAGATCCAAATAAATAAATTCATCAAGCCAAGGCCTATTAACGAGATGGTTACAAAAATGAGATATTGCGTTAATATTTCTGGATTTGTATTGTCAAATGCCCATATGCGAGTAAAAATATAATTACTTGTGGCCGCAGACATATATCCTATACTGTTTGCAAGGTATTTGTTGATCTTAACCCTTTCTTTAAGCACATAGGTTATTCCAAAATCAATGGCAGTCCCTCCAATACCTACCAGCATGAATTTTATAAGTTTATAAACAATAGCTTGAGATATCATTGTCTAATTATTGTAAAAAATTAAAAAAGGGCATAAATATCACATAAAAAAAATTAATGATTACAGTTTTAATAATGCTTTTTTTAATACCATCATTGTTTTTTTTGCTTGACTGAAATTTTTTCTAAGACGAATTATTTGAATAAGATCCTTTGGCTTTTGGATGAGCTGAAGAAAAAATTGCCCTATGCTAAAATCACCGTCCTCATTAATGGATGAAAATACGGATTTTGGAATAGAGGTTTTGTAATCGTCAGATATTACTCGTATGGCATTGAATGATATTCCTCTTTGCTTTGCCAGTTTTGCTATGGTTGCTGATTCCATATCGCAACCCACTGCATTAAACTTTTTACCAAAGGTTTCTTTTTCTTTTGCATCTTTTAGAATACCTGTCGATTCGCATAATAATCCGCTTTCATAGGTTAATTTACTTGGTAAGAGCTTAAGTATCTGATTTTTAAAAATAGGATCAGTTGTGTATTCCGTTCCATTTTTATCCAATACCAAATCCGGCAATAACAAACCTCCCGGCTCAAGATCTCTGGATAATCCTGCGGCAGTTCCCCAGCTAATGAGGTGAGTTACCTTAGGTGCTAATTGTTCTACAGCATTAGTAGCATTATTGACGCCTATGCCTGATACAAAAAGAAGTATATTATCAGATATTTTTACAAGTACCTTTGTGGCAGTTTTTTTTTGTTTGAAAACAGAAGCTTCCTGTAATAATGGAATTATTATACCAATCACTGGGGTGAGGTTTTAACTAAATTTCTGTATTTCGAAAGGGCCCATAGCGGGAAGTATTTGTCGTAGCCATGATACTTTAGATAAAAAACTTTGGGAAAACCTGGTGCCGTATATTCAGGGTCATACCAAAGACCATCTGTATCCTGTTCTCTTAATAAAAATTCTACACCCCTCGATACACTATCGGAAGAGACTTCACCGGCACTCATCAAGCCCAGGATAGCCCAGGCAGTTTGAAATGCAACACTTTTATATCCCATTCCTGATGTACCAAATGACTCGTAGCTGTCATTGTCTTCTCCCCAACCCCCATCTTCTTGTTGAACAGATTTTAACCAGGCTACACCTTTTTTCACTCTATCATCATCGCTTTTTATTTTCATTTCTTCCAATGCCATTAAAACGGACCAAGTTCCATATATATAATTCGTTCCCCATCTTCCGAACCATGAGCCGTCGTCTTCTTGTTCTTGGTTTATATACGCTAATCCTTTATCTATAGATTCTTGATATTCAGGATACTTGTCCACTACAGATGCCAAAAACATGATGCACCTTGCCGTAACATCTGCTGTAGGTGGATCTAATAACGCACCATGATCGGCAAAGGGAATTTCATTCAAATAATAATGAGTATTATTAATTTCGAAGGAAGCAAATCCTCCATTTTTTGATTGCATTCCGGCTATCCAGTCGGCAGCGCGTTTTATATTTTTCTTATATTTCTGATAATTTGCTTTTACCATCGCCAAACCTGCAAAGGCTGTATCATCAAGATCAGGGTAATGATCGTTATCAAATTGAAAGGCCCATCCTCCAGGAGCGAGATTTGGTCGATCCTCTCTCCAGTCTGCATTTCCATCAATGATCTGTTTTTCTTGAAGCCATTTCATTCCATTTTGAATCGGTTTTATCGATCTGTCATCTCCTGTTTCAAGCAGGGTCAGAGCGGCTAGGAGGGTGTCCCAAACCGGAGAAACACATGGTTGACAATAGGCCTCGTTTTCTTTTTCCACTATTAATAAATCAATTGAATTCCTTGCTGTTTTTACTATTTCATCTTCTTTGTCATATCCCAATAATAACAGCGATTCATAGGCATTAACCATGGCAGGGAAAATGGCTCCTAGTCCTGAATCTCCATTTAATCTAGCCACAAACCAATCTTTCGCTTTTTTTAAGGCCATTTTATGAACAAATCCAGGAATAAGATATTGTAATTTAAAACCAATCCTTTCCGTTATTAGTATTATCTTATTTAAAATGGATCTGGTTGGAAAATAATGTTTTTCTTTTTCAGGAGGAATTACAAACAATTCTCTAACATCGATTTCTTTTGGATTTTTGGCGGTAGCTCGGAAACTATACAATATGAACAGTGGAACCATTACGGTTCGTGACCAATAGGAGATCTTGCTAATATGAAATGGAAACCATTTAGGTAATAACATGATCTCTACAGGTATAAATGGAACAGCTCTCCACGGAACTTGTTCAAACATTGCCAACATTATTCGGGTGAAAACATTGCTTTTTGCGGCACCTCCTCTTTCAAGAATTTCTCGTTTGGCAAGTAGCATATGAGGAGATTCAATGTCATCACCTGCCAGTTTAAGTGCGTAATAGGCCTTAACCGTACAACTAATATTTGTTATACCTCCTCTGTATAATGGCCAACCTCCATTTTCTTGCTGTCTTTTTCTAATATAATTTGCCATTTTAAACTGGACCCTCGTATCAATATCTCCGATGTAATGCATCATCAATATATATTCTGAAGGAATGGTAATGTCAGCTTCAAGTTCATAACACCAAAACCCCTTTGGATCTTGATGTTCAACAAGACCGGATAAAGCTCGATCAATTGCATTATCAATATGACCTGAAACAACTTTATTATCCATAACTTCTTCAAGCTTAGATCTTAATTTGCTATGCTCTTTTTTTAATTCTTTAATACTATCCATAAATTATTTGGTAAAGGTGGTTGGGTTTTCCGGTAGTCCTCGTCTGGTTATATTATAAAATGCTTTTAATAATTGATCCTGATTTACCGAAAATTTTGTAACCACAATAACTCTTTTCACCGATTTCCTGCTAATTTTCCAGTCACGGCTTTCAGTAGCATCTATATTTTTGTAGATTTTTTTTAGAGTGAGTAAAGACATAAATATGGACCATAAGCAGAAATTACGAATTCCTGTTTGCTCCTCAGGAATCATTAATGTATATCTGAATGCATTATTTAGATGAGTATGGGCTACGCCTATAAGATGAATCAGTCCATTTTGAAAATCCTTATCATTGTTTCCATCTTTTAGTTTTGTAAGGTCAAAATTATAATAGTTAAATACATCTTTTGGTAGCCAACAAACTCCTCTTTTCTGATCTTCCCAAATATCTTTAAGAATGTTTGTCATTTGTAAGCTCTGACCAAATGAAACTGACAATTTCATCATTTCCTCTCTTTTGGAACTGAGTTCTTGAGGAAGATGGAAGCAAAATAGATCGGTTAACAGCTCACCTACAACTCCTGCTACATAGTAACAGTATTTGTCCATTTCTTTCAAAGTTTTGAGTCCTGTCTTATTGTCAAGCTTCTGGAATAAAGTCATTCCCTCTGACATAATATGTATACAACGTGATAATACTTCCTGATGTGCCTGATCAAATTCCTGTGTAATTTCTAATACCTTGTCAATTTGTTGTATCAATTCGTGCTCCATCGGTATAGTACTATCTGACAAGAGGGGCGATAAGGCCTCACTAAATAACCTGGGATCACTTTTTTGATCAACAACATCGGTAAACCAGTCACAAAACCTTTTCTTTTCTTCAAAGTTTAAAGCCGGTTCATCTTCTATTGTGTCAATAGCTCTGCAAAGTAAATATGCATTAGAAACTACATTTCTTAAATCAACGGGCAGCTGGGGAATTGTCAGTGCAAAGGTTCTAGATACACCCTGTAATAATTCAGATTGTAAGTTCTGATTATAGATGTGTTTGTTTAGTTTAATTTGAGTATCGATCATGCCTGTATTTAGATTTAGATCTTGAAATGTTTAATTCTTACTTCAGAGTAAAACTATCCGTTTAGAATAACAAAGGAAACACCTAAAAGTAGTATAAAAGTAATATTTTTCATTTAAAACCACATATTTTACGAGGAATAATTTTAGATTGTAATTAATTATGAATGCTTTATTTTTTTCAATTTACCATGACTTTAACAGATGTTGACCCTCGTGCTAAACAGATTTAAATGCCCCGGTCAGATATTGTTTTTTTTAAAAAAATAAACAATCTAATATTGTATAAAAGTTGATTAAAATCACCACTTTTATACAACCGTAGAATGGCTCACATTTTTAATGTGTCTTATGATTGTCACAAAGATTCTCTATATTTGCACTGACTTAATTCTTAATAAATTCTTGTAAAGATCAATAAAGATAGTCGACCTATTATTAATAAAATTTTACTTTGAGTATGGGAGTACCAATAAAACAACAAACCAGTATTGCCAGTTATATAATAAAGAAAAAATTAAAAAAGGAGAGTAAATACCCTCTAGTATTAATGCTTGAGCCTTTATTTCAATGTAACCTGGCTTGTGCCGGTTGTGGTAAAATAGCCTACGAAGATCATATATTGAAGAAAAGAATGAGTTTTGATGATGCCATGAAAGCAGTCGACGAGTGTGGTGCCCCGGTAATATCCATACCTGGAGGTGAGCCGCTTATTCACAATGAAATGCCTCACATCGTTAAAGGATTGATAAAAAGAAAAAAATATATTTATCTGTGTACGAATGCTATCCTACTAAAGAGAAAATTGCACGAATACGAACCTTCTCATTATCTTACGTTTTCTATTCATTTAGATGGATTACAGGAACATCATGATAAATCGGTTTGTAAAGAAGGTATTTTTGATGTGGCAGTTGAAGCCATTAAACTTGCCTTGGATAAAGGTCATAGGGTGACAATTAACAGCACACTTTTTAATGGAGTAAACCCTAAAGAAGTTGCTGATTTCTTTGATTTTGCGATGGAATTAGGTGTGGAAGGTATTACAGTTTCTCCAGGATATAGCTATGAAATGGCGCCGGAACAAGATCTATTTTTAGGGAGGAAACAAAGTAAAGAACTATTTAGAAGTATTTTTAGAGAGGGTAAGAACAGAAAAAGCAATTGGGAATTTAATCAATCTGCATTATTCATGGATTTCCTCGCCGGTAATCAATCTTATCAATGTACTCCATGGAGTACGGTAACTTACAATATATTCGGATGGCAAAAACCATGTTACCTGCTGGTTAACGAGGGTTATGCAAAAACCTATAAAGAGTTGATCGATGATACGGAATGGGATAATTATGGTGCAGGTAAAAATCCGAAATGCGATAATTGTATGGCTCATTGCGGTTATGAAGGAACAGCAGTAAATGATTCATTTAAAAACCCTTTGAAATTATTAGGACTCAGTATAAATGGTGGGCCAAAGACAGAGGGAGCTATGGCACCTGAACTACCAATACTGTATGACCAAAGCAAAGTAGAAAAATCGCTATTTGAAAATCCTTTAATGCCAATAATAAAAAAGGAAGATTCACCGGCAATTAAAGAGAAAGAATTAGCAGATAAATAATTTTATTAATTAGTTCAAATAATTAAACAAGGGAACAATATTAATACCTTAACCTGGACGGTTATTTCTATTCTGTTAATTTTGTTTTCTGCAGCAATAATATAATCTTTGGTGTTTCATACTACAATTTATATCTCCAATGAATAAGAAAGTATTGGTTACAGGAGCATCAGGATTCGTTGGATCAGCTGTGGTCCGACTCTTAATCGATCGTGGATATACAGTAAAAACATTGGTTCGTACTACTAGTTCACTTGACAATTTGAAAGGATTGAATGCGGAAATTATTTTTGGTGATCTAAGAGACATATACTCTTTAGAAAAAGCGTTGAAAGATTGCGAATATTTGTTCCATGTTGCGGCCGATTATCGATTATGGTCACTGAATCCGAAAGAATTATACGATAATAATGTTCAGGGAACTACAAACATTATGCGTGCGGCCCTCAGAACAGATATTAAAAAAATTGTTTATACGAGTAGTGTTGCAACTTTGGGTCTCCACTCGGATAGCTCTCCTTCAAATGAAAATACCTCAGTTACATTTAATGACATGATTGGCGACTATAAGAAATCCAAGTATCTCGCTGAGGAGTTAGTAAAAAAAATGGTTAATGAGGAAGGACTTCCCGCGACAATAGTAAACCCATCTACACCTGTTGGTCCAGGGGATATAAAACCAACCCCCACCGGAAAATTAATACTGGACGCTGCAGCGGGAAAAATACCGGCATTTGTTGACACGGGCCTTAATTGGGTACATGTTGACGATGTGGCGATGGGTCATTTACAGGCCCTGGAAAAGGGAAAGTTAGGTGAACGGTATATTTTAGGAAATGAAAACTTTTCCATGAAAATGTTGTTGACAAAAATAGCATCAATCACGGGAAAACCTGCTCCTCAAATTCAATTGCCTCATAATTTAGTTTTGCCAATAGCCTATGTTGTGGAATGGTGGGCAAATATAACCAAATCTAAAAATGAACCAATGGCTACCGTTAGTGGTGTGAAATTATCTAAAAAGAAAATGTATTTTTCTGTGGATAAGGCAAAAAATGATTTGGGTTATAAGCCTAAGGATGTCATGATTGCTTTAAATGATGCCATAGACTGGTACAAAGAAAATAATTATTTGGTCTAGTAGTTCGAAATTTATATCCTACTACAGATAATCTTTAAAAAATTCGGCGTAAGCTCTTATATTATTTGGGATGGGGTTTTTGGCCAAATTGTTCTTATAGTTATGCTTTCCCCTTTTATTTTGTGGATTTTTAGCAATGTATTCTATTATACGATTATTCATGCTCTCTGTCCATTCATAATCCATTTTACCATAAAGACCGTTAAGTATTTCCAAGGGGTTATTTGTTAATTCCTTATAAGATACAGAGATTACTTTCTCAGGATTTTTTTGATGAAAAGCAAGATTCTTTTTGATTTCACTATCAAATAATTGTACAACCTCTCTAAGAATTTCTTCATCATCAATCTCACCTTCGACCATTTTATATAATGTCTGCCTTAAGCTACATAAACTATTTATGCATTCATCCGGATTTCTATGAGTCTGGATAATTATTGCATCGGGGATATATTTAAAGATATTATCCAAACTGCCAAGATGACTCGGAGCTTTGAGTATTAGTCGTTTACCTTTGTGATAGCTTTGTAATATCTTCAGTTGATCTCTATATTCTCTATAAGCATATTCTCTATTCTCGTTTAAATACCAGTCAAGATAGCCCGCTAAAGGAGCTATATCAGTATAAAGTTGTGAGTGAAAACTATTTGCCAGAAGTAAGATGCATTCTTCTTTAGTATCTGCTCTGGTATAATGCTTTTTATCCAATTCAGGCAGCAGTACATTCTTTAAGCTAATTTCCAAATTCGTTTTGGTCCTTCTAAAATCAAAAACGTCATGATTTTTATAAGGATCGAGCAATTCCCATAGTGGAAAGGCGTAGTGCCTGCTGTCGAATGCCATTAAACGCTGTAAAAAAGTTGTGCCTGATCGCGATAATCCCGTAATAATAATTGGTGCGTTTAGTGGGAGGACATTCTCTGCTTTTTTTTGCAGGATATCAATGTATCGAAGTCTATTTATCAATGATCTTAAGATCAAAGAGTGCAGCGTGATCTCACCTATGAAATGAGTAGACGGAAGCTGTTTGACTGAAACTAATAAAGCCTTAAGTCCAGATATAAATTTAGGATCTCCCCAATTCTTTAAGCCACCAGATTTACGGATGGCTTTCTCCATAAAATAATCTGTTTCCCATACTGGCTTAAATGCTCCTGATTGACGTGCAGGTACCTTTAAGTACTCAAGAATTGAAAATAATGCTGGTAATTCTTTCATTCCTTTATCTGATGTCATTCGAGCTCTAAAATCTAAAAATTATTGGACATAAATTATGAATAAGTTAATTATTCGGCTGTTAAATATAAAGCTATTCTATCAAATTTAGCCAATGGGAAAGAGTCAATTTTTTTCAATTCTTCAATGTTCTTATATTCGTTATTCTCAGCTCTATAATTCAATATTCTTTTGGTGAGATTGTAATCAATATATGGTAAATGCAGTATTTCTTTAAAACTAGCTTCGTTGATATTTATTTGGACGATGGTTGGTTTTTCTATCACTTTGAAATTAATCAAAACCTTATCTGCCACAGTACTATCCAGATAATATACTTCATAAATCTGATCATCAAAAGTAAAGCCTCCTAAGAGTTTCCTATATGCTATTATTCGTTTTGCCAGTTTTTCTCCAATACCATTTATTTCTATGAGATTATTTTCGGTTGCTGTATTAAGGTCTTTTACGACTATTTTTGCTGCTTTCCCTTGAATTTCTATTTTGCTGCTTTTAGATTTTGACACCCATTCTGGAAATTTAAAATAAGGCGAAATTTGGTCGAGCAAGCTATCACTAACCTTGGTTACTGTCTGAAATTCGGATGCCGAATTCACAAACTTCCCGGTTTTTCTGAAATTAATTAAATTATTGATTTCATCCACACTCATTCCAAGCTGATAACCTTTAAAGTCAGTAATATAATTCGGATTAAAAGGATATATCTCTGATTTATTATTTTCCTTTTGAATAGTTTTTAAGGAATCAATATGATCTTGATATTTCGATAGATCATCCTCCTCGAAAGTAACTTCGTCATTAGAAAAATCGACAAAAATATATATGGCCTGGAATATTAATATGATAGTAATTAAAAATATGATCCCATTCCGTTGGCTTTTATTATACCAGAAATGGGATCTAAAAAAATTCATATTTTGTGATTGATTAGCTTTTTTTTGATTTTATTGCCGCTAAATATTTTTGTAATTCTTCCTTAACTTTTGGTGCTAAAAGAACGAGACCGATCATATTTGGTACCATCATTGCAAATATCATTGCATCGGAAAAACCTATAACAGACCCTAAACTAGCAGCAGCTCCTATAATTACAAAAATTAAAAATAGAATTTTGTAAGTGTATTCGGTTTTTTTGGTTCTGCCAAATAAAAATGCCCACCCTTGGAAACCGTAATAAGACCAAGAGATCATAGTGCTAAATGCAAATAGAACAACGGCAATTGTCAAAACATACGGGAACCATGAAATTACTGAAGCAAAAGCGCTTGAAGTTAACAAAATAGCCTGAGCATCATTTAATGTTGCGTTCTCAGCGGCTACATTACCGGTAATAACTAATACTAAGGCAGTCATCGTACAAACAACCACTGTATCTATAAACGGTTCTAACAAGGCTACCAGCCCTTCAGATGCGGCATATTTAGTTTTTACAGCGGAGTGCGCTATTGATGCAGATCCGATCCCGGCTTCATTTGAAAAAGCAGCACGTCTAAATCCCTGAACCAGAACACCAACTGCTCCACCCACAACACCTTCCGGGCTAAATGCACCGTTAAATATTTGCATAATTGCATCACCTATCATATCATATTTCGCCACCAAAACAAAAAGTGACGCGGTTACATAGATCACTACCATAAACGGTACAATCTTGTCGGTAACCTTTGCAATTTTTTTAATTCCACCAATTATAACAATACCAACAAATATTGCCATAATCAACCCAAATAGCCATCCTTTGCCATGTAAGAACGAATTCTCTCCTCCGGTAATGTTCTCAACCAATTGAAATGCCTGATTTACTTGAAACATATTTCCGCCTCCAAAAGAACCACCAATTACAAATATTGCAAACATAACCGCCAATACCTTACCCAATCCTTCTAATCCTTTTGATTTTAACCCTTTGGTTAGATAGTACATAGGTCCTCCATATACGGTTCCCTCGCTATCAATGTCTCTATATTTTACACCTAAAGTACATTCCACAAATTTTGAGGCCATTCCTAAGAATCCGGCAATGATCATCCAAAATGTTGCCCCGGCACCACCAATAGATACAGCAATAGCTACTCCTGCAATATTACCCAGACCTACAGTGGCCGACAAAGCGGCCGTTAAAGCCTGAAAATGCGACACTTCCCCGTCATGACCTTCTATTCTTATAGTGTCTGGATTGTCTCCGTCGTCAGTAAAAACGGAATCCGATACCTCAACATTGTGATCTTTTCTATCTTCTAAATCATCATATTTTCCACTTACAATATTAACAGAAGTAAAAAAACCTCTAAAGTTTATAAATTTGAAATAAATCGTAAAATAAGATGCACCAAGTATTAATGGAAATAATACCCAATATATTTTTACGTCATCCGAGAATGGAATTTGATAAAAAATAAAATTTACAAACCAGCCTGTTGCATTGCCAAAAATCTTATCAATTTGTTGATCAATTCCTCCATTTTGGGCAAAACTTAAAAATGGAATTACCAAAAAAAGCATGGATAGTATTTTTTTCTTCATCTGATTTTTTTTTATTTTTAGAAAAGTAATGCGCAATATCCAAAAAATTATAGCTTATGACAAAAATTTCTCGATAAAAAATTTAGAGATCAAAGTTCATAAACTGTCATTAGAAAAATATAAAATTGAATTTTAGATATTGTCAATTGAAAATACTTTACCTGTCTCAGAGAGTTCCACATTATCAAATATGGTTTTTGCCTCCTGCAAAAATAGATCGATATCTTTATATCTGCTCGAGTAATGACCTAAGATTAGTTTTTTTACTTTTCCTTTTTTAGCAATTTTAGCAGCTTGTAGCGCTGTACTATGTTTTGTTTTTTTTGCTAATTCAACTTTATCTTCAAGAAAAGTGGATTCATGGTATAAAAGGTCTACATTTTTTATAGCAGGAATAATGTCCTCAAAATAAGTGGTATCACTGCAAAAGGCATATTTTAATTTTGGAGGAGGAGGAAATGTGAGTTTGCCATTGGGGGTTATTTCGCCATTTGAATTTATAAAATCCTTTCCGTTCTTTAAATTTTGATAATCACAAATTTCAATTTCTTTAAACTCAGAAATAATCTTCATATTCAGTTTCCTTTCTTTTGGCTTTTCTTTGAACAAAAATCCATTAGTGTAAATCCTGTGATTCAGTGGGATAGTATAAACGGTTACTTTAGAGTCTTCATAGATCAGTTCACTTTCTTTAGAGTCAAGTTCATGAAAATGTAAGGGAAAACTCACACCTGATTTAGAGAGCTTAAATTGTAAATTTATAATTTCTTTTATCCCTTTTGGACCATAAATGTGAAGTTCAGTTTTCCTATTAAGCAAACTGAAGGTCGAAATCAAGCCAACAAGCCCAAAAAAATGATCACCATGCAAATGGGAAATAAAAATGCTTTTAATTTTTGAGAACTTTAATTTGTACTTGCGTAGTTGTCTTTGAGATCCCTCACCACAATCTATTAAAAAGGCGTTATTATCTATTTCTAAGTATTGTGAAGTAGGATGAGCAAAAGAGCGGGGAGTTGCCGAATGACATCCTAAAATCGTGAGTTTTAAACTCATTTTATCACTATTCGTTTAGAAATTATTTTAATTTTTGTTTTAATAGAATAAATATAAATTCCAGATTCTAATTCGTCTCGATAAAACGGAATGGAATTAGCTCCTTTTTTTGTCTTAACTTTTTGAGAGTAAATTATATTTCCCAACAGATCTTTGACGAAAAAATCTATCTCCATTTCTTCATCCGCTTGAAACCTGATCCTAGTGGTTACACTAAAAGGGTTGGGTGAGGCAACTACATCGTGAATTCCATTCAAGGAATTTTCCAATATAGCTTTATCCCTAGCATCGTCATCTTGTGCAAAGATTGCCGTTGAAAAAGTTAATAAAAAAAGAATTAAGAGTAGTTTTTTTACCATATATATATTTTAAATTCCTAAATCGCGTTCAATTTCCTCAATTTCAATTACATCCTCAGCCTCCTTAAAAGTTGGCACCATTATTATTTCGTCAATATCAAAGCCATTATAAACAATAACAAAAGATTTGTTGTTATTTTTATGATCCATAGCTAATTGCGAAAGTAACAAGATTTCATTTAATTGAATGTTAAAATTATTAGAAAAATCTATAATTAGATTGTCGCTCTTAAATATAGGATATTTTTCAATAAGTTCTTTATGGAACTCTAAAATATTTATTGAAGAGTTATCATCTGTATTTGATGGCTGAATCGAGGTATAGGCATCGGTTTTATTTATAATCATTTTGCAACTATCTTTTTATTTGCTCGGCCAATAAATATATGACAGCCATTCTGATGGCTACTCCATTTTCAACCTGATTTAAAATTATGGATTGTTTGGAATCTGCCACATCACTTGTAATTTCAACCCCCCTGTTAATGGGACCAGGGTGCATAATGACAATATCCTTGTCTATCGAGTTCAAGAGCTCTTTATTAATTCCAAATAGTTGTACATACTCTCTGACAGTAGGGAAATATTTTATATCCATTCGTTCATGTTGAACTCTCAATACATTTGCAACGTCACACCATTCCAAAGCTCTTTCTAAATTGTTTTCGTAAGTAACCCCCAATTTTGTTATGTACTTGGGAATTAGAGTGGTTGGACCGCAAACTTTTACTTCCGCTCCCTGTAATTGAAGTGCATATATATTAGAAAGTGCCACTCTCGAATGTAAAATATCACCTATTATTACAACTTTTTTTCCATTGACCTTTCCCAATTTTTCACGAATAGAGTAGGAGTCCAGTAAGGCTTGGGTAGGGTGTTCATGCGCACCATCTCCAGCATTTACAATTTTTGCATTTATGTGTTTTGAAAGAAAATCCCCTGCACCTTCGTTTGGGTGTCGCATAACAATAATATCTACCTTCATAGAAAGAATATTATTGACTGTGTCAATTAGCGATTCTCCTTTTTTTACCGAAGACTGGGAAGCTGAGAAATTAATTATATCTGCAGATAATCTTTTTTCAGCCAACTCAAACGATAAACGAGTTCTTGTGCTGTTTTCAAAAAATAAATTGGCAATGGTGATATCTCTTAGTGAGGGTACTTTTTTGATGGGTCTATTAATAACTTCTTTAAAATGATCGGCTGTTTTGAATATTAGGTCAACATCTTTTTTGTTTAAATGTTTGATGCCTAGTAAATTGTTAACACTTAAATTGGCCATTTCTGTTTTGAAATTGAATATTATATAAAATTTTAATCATATTTAAACAAGATTTAACGACTTATTTATTATCAGAATTTAAGATATAAACCGCATCTATATCATCATTTTCTTTCCAAGCCACTCTTACCTTTTCATCCTTAATCACATCCACTTGCCTACCTTTATAATCTGGTTGGATGGGCAGGTGGCGACTAAATCTTCTGTCAATTAGTACAAGCAGTTCAATATTTTTTGGTCTGCCAAAGGTCTGAATTGCTGTTAATGCAGCTCTGATACTTCTTCCAGAAAATAAAACATCATCTATAAAGACTACTTTTTTATTATCGACTACAAATTGAATATCTGTTTTACTTGCTTCTAATGGTTCGTCTCTTCTTCTAAAATCATCACGATAAAATGTAATATCCAGCTTACCTAAATTGATATTTTTTATTTGGTATTCATCCCTTAAAATTTTAACCAATCTATTGGCCAAATGAATTCCACGAGGTTGGATTCCGATTAAAATTGTGTTTGAAAAATCTTGATGGTTTTCGATAAGCTGACAAGCCAAACGATGAAGAATGATGTGTATTTCTTTTTCGTTAAGTAGAGTCTTTTTAGCCATATGAGCAATAAAAGCGTTATTTCTTGAGGCAAAGTTACAGTTTTTTTTGTGATGTTTTTACAAAAAAAATGTGTTAATTAAATTGTTAAGAAAAATAACGCATACATGAAAAATAGGGTTCAATCTAACTTACTTTAGTGTCAAAGGAAAAAAGAACAAGTATGCAACAATTTTCAAACGATAACAATAACCTTCCCTTATCGAAATTTGAATTGATGTTGAAAACAAATAGCGTTTACTTTTTCGACGCTAATGAATTTGAGGAAATCATATTATTTTATATTGACGGCGGCAAGTTCTCGTTAGCAAAAAAAGCACTGAAATTAGGACTTACTCAACACCCTTCTTCCATCGGTCTAAGATTAATAAAAATTGAAATATTTATACTTGATGAAAAATTAGACGAAGCCGAACTAGCGTTAAATGAGCTTCAGAAAATTGAACCGTCTAATGAAGAAGTTCATATACAAAGAGCTACAATACTATCTAAAAGGGGTAATCATAAAGAGGCAATAGTTTCTTTGCAAACAGCACTACTTTTTGCAGATGAAGATAGTGAGATATTATCGATGATTGGCATGGAATATTTGTACTTGGATGATTTTGATACCGCTAGATTGAATTTTGTAAGATCTCTGGAAGTTGAGTATGACGATTACTCATCTTTATATAATATAATTTATTGTTTTGATATGTTAAAACAGCATCAGGAAGCAATAGATTACTTAAAAGCTTATATCGATAAAAAACCGTTTAGTGAAATTGCCTGGCATCAGTTAGGTAGGCAATATTTTACAATTGAAAATTTTTACGAAGCCTTGGAAGCATTTGATTATGCGATTTTAATTGATGATTATTTTATTGGAGCACATTTGGAAAAGGCCAAAACTCTGGAGGAGTTAAAAAAGTACGAAGAGGCTATAGAATTTTATCATTTAACCATGGAGTTGGATACGCCAACTTCATTTGCGTATTTAAGAATTGGTAAATGTTATGAGAAATTAGAGCGATCAAAAATGGCTATTGATTTTTATAATAAAACTGTTAATGAAGATCCGCTTTTGGATAAAGGATGGCTTGCTCTTACAGAAATATTTATTAGTAATAATAACTATCAGAAGGCATTGTTCTATATTAAAAAGGCACTCAGTATTGATGAAGAAAACAATATTTATTGGCAAAAGCTAGCCGAAATAAATCTAAAATTGGATCTATTTGAAGAGGCTTCAAGGGCTTATTTGAAGTGTATTGAGTTTGAGGATGATAGATTGGAAATGTATATTGCAGCTGCGGATGTTCTACATTTTTTAGGTGATTTTAATGATGCGATCAAAATATTATTGGATGCCAGAGAAAAATATAAAAATCACGCAGAAATCACTTACAGATTGGCCGGATTATATTTTCTTGTCCAAAAGAAGAATGAAGGTCTATTCTTTCTAGAAAATTCGTTTAAAATTGATTTTGACTATTATCAAATTATTAAAGATGTATTTCCCATTGTTTTTGATAGAAGAGAAGTAAACGATTTGGAGAGCAAATTCACCCCACCAAATTAAAATTCTATAATTTTTATTTGTATCTATTAGACTGAAGCAAAATATTTACCTTTGCGCAGTAATTTTTTTATTTATGATCAGAACACTTAAGGATTATTCAATAATATTGTTGAAGGGTGTAGCAATGGGTGCTGCAGATGTGGTTCCGGGTGTCTCTGGAGGTACAATTGCTTTTATATCAGGTATATATGAAGAATTATTGGAATCAATTAGTTCTATAAGCTTTAAAACAATAGAAGTCCTAAAAACCCAGGGAATAAACGCAGCTTGGAAACAAATAAATGGAAATTTTCTAATATCACTATTGATAGGTATTGGTATCAGTGTTGTTTCCTTAGCTAAAATTATCTCTTGGCTTTTAGAGAACGAACCTGTATTATTATGGGCCTTCTTTTTTGGGTTAGTTGTGGCGAGTATTTTTTTTATAGGGAAACAAATTACAAAATGGAATGTGGTAACTTTCATTGTACTCGCAGGAGGAACCATATTGGCCTATTGGGTTACCACTTTACAACCCTTGGTTACAGAAAATTCATCTTCTGTCTTTTTCTTTATTTCCGGAGCATTTGCTATTTGCGCAATGATATTGCCTGGAATTTCCGGAGCATTTATTTTGGTACTTCTGGGGGCCTATAAACCCGTTTTGGAAGCAGTACATAATAGAGATTTTAAAATTATTATTATTATTGGTGCTGGAGCTATAATGGGCTTGTTAACATTTTCAAGATTATTGAAATGGTTATTTCATCACCATAAAAATTTAACATTAGCAATTTTAACAGGATTTGTCCTAGGATCTTTGAATAAAATATGGCCTTGGAAAATGATCATTGAGAGTAAAGTTATTGAAGAGAAGGAGGTTGTACTAATGGAGCAAAGTATATCGCCATTTGCTTATGGTGAGGATAATCAATTACTGCTTGCAGTATTAGTCGCAACCATAGGTTTTATGACCATCATACTTTTAGAAAAATTAGCAGTCAAAAAATAATTACAAATGTATAACCCCCGTTCATTTAATGATAAAATACTCCTTTTTATAAAAGGATTGGGAATGGGAGCGGCAAATAAGGTTCCTGGCGTTTCCGGAGGAATTGTTGCATTTGTTACTGGTTTTTATGAGGAATTGATCTATTCCCTGCAAAAATTCAATCGGAAAGCTATTATTCTTCTTTTTAATGGGAGGTTCAAAAGCTTATATCAGTATGTAAACGGTAGGTTTCTAATCCTGATATTTGCAGGCGCAACATTTAGTTATTTTAGTGTTTCCAGAGTTCTGGATTACTTTCTTAGAAATTATGAGCTATTCGTCTGGAGCTTGTTTTTTGGAATGATTTTAGGTTCTATTTATTATATAGCTAAAGATTTTAAGGATTGGAGCAGACAAAATATTATAGCTATTATTTTTGGAATTATTATGGGAATTTCTATTAGTCTGATGAATCCGGCTAAAGAAAATGATAATCTTTGGTTTGTTTTTTTCTGCGGAATTATAGGAGTGTCAGGCATGACTCTACCAGGTCTTTCCGGCTCTTTTATTCTAATACTTTTAGGTAATTATGTATTGCTGTTGGTTGATTCTGTTAATGAACTATTCGACACACTAAAGGATATTTTTACGTGGAACTTTGAATTTGTAAACGACCCGGTAAGAATAAGATACCTTAAGATTGTTGCGAGTTTCACTTTGGGATCTATATTTGGATTGGTAACAACTTCGCATATAATTGGCTTCCTTTTAAAAAGATGGCATCAAATTGTTACGGCATTCATAATTGGGTTTATTGCTGGTTCACTGGGAATTGTATGGCCATGGAAGAAGGAAATTTATAAAATAGAAGACGGTATCGTTATGTTGGATAGAGATGGGAATAAGATCTTACAGAATTACCAGCGTTTCCTGCCAAATTTATCAGATAATTCAACTTGGATAGCTATCGGTTTTGTTCTAATTGGAATAGTAATACTGCTCGTTTTAGAATGGTATGGCAATAAAAACAGAGCTACAAAATAGTCAGTTCATCTGCTAAATATGAATGTTTTAATATCGATCAATGGTAGAAATAATTAATTAGTAGAACAAAAGCAATTATAATTATAGGGCCTACCAGTCCGGCCACGATACCTCCGTACCTAAAATCTTTTTGCTTTAACCTGCCAGTGCTGAATGCAATTGCGTTTGGAGGTGTTGAAATTGGTAAAAACAAAGCTGCAGAAGCACTTAGTGCTATCACCGTTGGTAAGATTGCAACATTAGTTGAAACTAATATAATTGCAATGGGAATCAATATTGTTGTTGTTGCTGTATTGCTCATAAAGTTAGATAATATTACGGTGAGCAGGGAGAATACTACCACAAGCATGTAAAAATTCAAATTGTAATCACTTAACAGGTTTACATAATGAGCCGCCAGTCCCGTTTCCTGAATTGCCAAGCCCAATGATAATCCACCAGCAACCAGCATTAAGGTGTCCCATGGTAATTTCCTTACATCGTCCCCCGATATTATACTAAACATGGTAAGTGTCATAATTGGTAATAAGGATACCGCGGAGGCGGGAATTCCATGAATATTACCTGTAAGCCATAAAGCCAACGTAAGAAGTAAAATACCAAATACAATTTTCTTTTTAAGCATAAAGATTTTAGAATTACTACTACTATCCACATCTTTTAAAAAGCTTAGATCTATAGTAGATACTTTCGGAACGAATTTATTTATTAAAAATAGCCAAAAAACTAAAACAAGTGTGATCGCAATAGGAAACGCAACAACCATCCATTCTAAAAACCCAAATGAAATACCTCTATTGTTAAGTGCATCAACCGCAATGGCATTTGGTGGAGAACCAATAATAGTACCCATACCACCTAAGGAAGCTGCTGCGGCAATACCAATAAGTAGGGCCTTCCCGAAGGGAGCATCTTTGTCCAATGTGTTAATAAATGGTAGAACTGCTGCAATCATCATTGCTGTTGTTGCCGTATTGGACATTATCATGGAAAATATTGCCGTCACCAGCATAATACCCAGCAATACATTTCGTGGTTTTGTTCCAAACTTTGAAATAGTTAGTTTAAAGATCGTTTTATCAAGACCAACCTTTTGCATGGCTTGCGCCATAAAAAAACCACCTAACATTAACCATATCACACTATTAGACCATGTTTGCACATATTTTTGCACATATTTCGAGGCATTTTCAGGATCTATCTCGCTATAATATCCGCCCAAAGCAAATACAAGAAAACCAAAAATTAAGAGACCTACGGCAAACGGAGGAACAGCCTCTGTTACCCACAAGCCTACAGATAAAAAAAGTAAGAACAGAACGTAAATTTGTGCCTTATCTAAATCAGGTGTATCAAGGTAATATGTGATCCCGAAAGCAATAATAACACTTAGTAAAAAATAAATTATTTTTTGCTGAATATCAACTACCTGTTGAAATTTATGCATGTATCTTTTCGATGCGGTTCTAGAATCTGCCATAAGGAGGTATCACTTGAATAATATTTTACAAAAATACTAAGTAATCTAATTATTACCCTATTTTATCTAAAAAAATTGCGAAATCGATTGAAAAATTCAATTTTTAATATTCTATGAGTAATATCATAAAATTTAAAATATTTTATGAGCTGCATCGATAGTTATACATCAAAATTTATAATATGCAAAACAAAAAAGTCGGAGACAACTTACTGTAAAACTCCGACTTGATATATTTAAATAGATTGAAAAGTATACGACTTCGGAACTATTTAATTATGTTAACTTTAAACTAGAGCCCCTAAGTACCTCTCCGCATCTAAAGCGGCCATACAGCCAGTTCCAGCAGCGGTAACTGCCTGTCTATATTCTTTATCCTGAACATCACCTGCAGCGAATACTCCAGGTAAATTAGTTTTAGTAGATTTTCCTTTAGTGATTAAATAGCCTACTTCATCCATATCTATAACCCCTTTAAATACTTCGGTATTTGGTTTATGACCTATAGCAACAAAAAGCCCTGTTACATCAATTACTTGTTTTTCGTTGGTTATATTGTTAAATACACGAACACCTTCAACAACCGAATCACCCAGAACTTCATCCAATTCAGTATTGAACATCACTTCTATATTTTCTGTTTTATTAACCCGGTGTTGCATTGCTTTAGAAGCTCTCATATAATCTTTTCGTACAATAACAGTAACTTTTTTACAGATATTTGCTAAGTAAGTTGCTTCCTCTGCAGCAGTGTCACCTGCACCAATAACGACAACATCTTGCCCTTTATAAAAGAATCCATCACAAGTAGCACATGCCGAAACACCACCGCCAATTAAGCGTTGTTCACTTTCTAAACCTAAATATTTAGCGGTTGCACCAGTAGAAATTATAACGGTCTCAGCCTCAATAATTTTACTTTCATCGACAGTAACTTTATGAATTCCACCTACCTCTGTGCTCAGATCCACTTTAGTGATTAATCCAAATCTTACTTCCGTTCCAAATCGTTCCGCTTGTGCTTTAAAATCTTCCATCATGGCAGTTCCATCAGTTCCTTGTGCATATCCAGGATAGTTATCAACTTCCGTTGTAGTGGTTAACTGTCCACCCATTTGCATACCAGTATAGATCACTGGTTTTAAATCAGCTCTGGCCGCATATATTGCTGCTGTATAGCCCGCAGGTCCGGAACCAATGATCAAACACTTTATTCTTTCAATTGTATCATTCATAATATTAGTATTCATTTTTTTACTATGCAAAATTAGATTTTTTTATTCTTTTAAAATACCTTTACTAATAACTTTTTTTAATAGTTACATAATAATTTTATATATGAATTTTGACAATATTTATGAGATCGAAGAATTGGAGAAAATCATTTCAGATAACCTGGGAGTATTGGTTTATTTTTCAACGTTGAAATGTTCGGTGGGAGAAGCGTTGGAACCAAAAGTATTCGAGTTGATTAAAAATGACTTCCCTAAAATTGCAACTTATTTTGTTGATATGAAAGCTGCTCCGAGACTCGCAGCGGAATATAGTGTATTTGTTGAGCCTACAATATTGATCTTTTTTGATGGAAAAGAAACTTTAAGGAAAAGTAGGCATATAAGCATTCACGACCTATCAAGTTCGATTTCTAGAATTTATAGGATCGCTTTTAATTGAACCAGTAATTTCTTACGTAGTTTAAAATCATAAAAAATTTAAGAATTTTTATTCATGAATTTATCTGTCTGCCTGGCAGGATTACACCATTCCCTTTAGCGATCCTGATATGAGTTTGATACTCAGTGAAAACGAGAATGCTAACGCATTCATTAAATTTTTATTCGCTCTTTTATGCTCTCTTAGCAGCGGCAACAAGATCAAATAGAAAAAACCTAAGATTCAATTGAATCTTAGGTTTTCAATGGTCGGGGTGGCAGGATTCGAACCTGCGACCTCCTCGTCCCAAACGAGGCGCGATAACCGGGCTACGCTACACCCCGAATTGGTTATCCTCTATATATCG